>Ga0366819_10011_pt1 | contig 95878 bp, 71 predicted proteins | sample TotcelFGM3001N15_FD_207091 | JGI IMG/M metagenome (GOLD analysis project Ga0366819, IMG submission 207091) | Enriched cells from coal bed in the Powder River Basin, Montana, United States - Total cells FGM rep3 HSBNCT.FGM.300.1.N15 ... | reverse complement strand
CACCGTAGCCTGGGGCAACGCCCCAGGAAGAAATACGAACAGGCGTTTTTTGGCCGAAGGCCATCTTCACCGTAGCCTGGGGCAACGCCCCAGGAAGAAATACGAACAGGCGTTTTTTGGCCGAAGGCCATCTTCACCGTAGCCTGGGGCAACGCCCCAGGAGGAAATACGAACAGGCGTTTTTTGGCCGAAGGCCATCTTCACCCTGGCGGACGGAGCACGGTGAATATGGCCTTTGGCCAAAAGAGCCCGAATGATAACGCGGTCCTGGGACGTTGCCCCAGGCTACGGTGGGAATAGGCCTTCGGCCACACCGTGCCGACGCCCGAATGCGCAACTTTTCCGCCTGCGATTCGAAACCCCGTTTAGCGCCGCTGATGGATGATCCGCTCGGCACGTCGCTCGGCTCGCGTGGGCGTGCGCCTTCGTTTGACGCTGGCCCGCTATCGCATTCCCGGAATCGGAGAATATGCTTCCCGGGCTCGCCCCTGCGCAGTATGATCAAGTGACCGCTTGCTCCTGGAAGAGCGTACCATCGGTCTCGACGACAAACGGCGTGCCTCTGATCGGCAGAATTACCAGGCCATCGACGCTAGTACCCCGAAGGGGTTTGACAATAGGGCAGCGAAAGCGACCGCGCTGCGTACCCCCGGGGGGCATCGTGATCAGCCTCGATATACAACCCCTGCGGGGTAGCATCGTCGTCTGCAATACCACACCCAGGGTGCGCTGGCGCGACCCTGGGCTGAGCTGTCGAAGGCCTTCGGCGTAAGAAACGTTGCGTCGGTGGAGCGACCTGAGTACAGCTCATTCTTTACGCCGCTTTTCCCGGCTGCTGTATCGGGGGGCGTTTTCAAACTTCTCGGTCCCCGTTCCGAGCACCCGCGGGTCGCCCGTGCCGCGGAGGTACGTTTCCAAGTCGGCCGACAAGCGGGCTCGGACCTCGGCATAGGCGGGATCCTCGGCCACGTTGGTCACTTCGTTCGGATCGTTGGCCAAATCGTAGAGTTCTTCTGCCGGATGCTCCCCGAAACAGAGCGCGGCCATCCGCTGATACTTGGGGTCCTCGGCATGTTGCTTCAGGAATTGGAGCGTCGGACCGGAATCGGTACAAGCATACGGCCCCGGGGCATAGTAGCGAATGTAGCTGTGCCGATGCGTGCGCAGCGAGCGCATGGGAAACAGCGGTCCGTGCTTTTCCAGTCCCACCACCACGCGGTCGCGGGCCGGATCGATGCGGCCTTGTCCGTCGCTCGCCAGGAGTTCAAAAAAACTGCGCGCGGACATATCGGCCACGGGCGGCAGGCCCGCCGCCTGCAGAAAGGTCGGTGCCAGATCGGCCAGGCTGATGAAGTCATCCACCACGCGGCCGCCCGCGACCCTGGCCGGCCAGCGCACGGCCAGCGGCACATGCACGCCGCGGTCGTACAGGTACGCCTTGGCCCGTGGAAACGGCCAGCCGTTATCTCCCGTGATGACCACCAGCGTGTTCTGGCTCAGCCCTTTCTGTTCCAGCAGCGCGAGCATCTCACCCACTTCACGGTCGAACCGTTCCACTTCGTAGTAGTAATCCAGGACGTCGTTGCGGACCACGTCGTTGTCGGGCAGCCAAGGCGGCAGCTGGACGGCATCGGCCTGCAGGCCGCTCTTGGCTCCGCTGCCGGGCTCGTACGGACGATGCGGATCGTTGTCGCCGAACCAGAAGAAGAAGGGCTTGTCTTGCGGGGCGGTTTCCAGGAAGGCTGCCAGGCTCTTGTGGGCCGGTCCGGCTGGATTGCGCGCAAAACCGCCCACCCGGAAATCGCCGGGCCCCCAACCTTTGCCCTGCAAGCCGAGGGCATAGCCCGACTGTTCCAGGAGATCCGGGAACACGGCGTATTTGTTGGGCAGGAAGCTCCACAGAATCGCGCCTTGTTCGAGTTCGTAGAACATCCGGCCCGTCAGGATCGATGCCCGGGACGGCGTACACGACGGGGCGGCGACGTAGGCGTGATTGAACAGCACGCCTTCGCGGGCGACGCGATCAAACGTCGGCGTGCGGACGACCCGGTCGCCGTAAGCACCTGCGGTGGGCCAGCCCCAGTCGTCCGCAATGCAAAACAGGATATTCGGCCGGCAGTCGGCAGCCACGGCTCCTGGGACCAATCCCGGTCCGACCAACATAAACAGACACACGACGAGCGAACGCATTTGAATGTCTCCTGGGATATTTCCCGCTCTGCCGCATGTCGGCATAGCGGAGGTAGAATTCAAGTCGCGGCCGAAGCTGGACCTGGACGTGGTGCTCGCGGGACATCGTGTAGCGGTCCGGATTGGGGTTTGGCGTCGACAGGCAAGGCGGGTCCCTCCGATTGACTGAGGCATGGAGCATGGGCGGATTATACGCGTCGATGACGACGCTTACCACATCTGCATCCCACCGCTTCGACCATTTGGCCGAGATCAAAGTGGCGCCTCAGGCCGCGTCTCTTTTTCGATTCCCCGCGACCGATTAGAATGACGCGGAGCGATCGAGGTTCAATCCGGTCTCGCGTTCCCGGAACTCGCGGGAGCGGGTGCTACGTTTATAGCCGCGAATCGCCTTTCGATCTCAAGAACGCGTTTCCTTCAATTCCAACAATGGCTCGTCCAGAGGCGGGCGCGGGTGCGAGTTCCCAGCGGGTCAAAGCGCGCGGGTTCGGCGAGCCATATCGGCAGGAGCAAAATCGAATGCGAACTCAAGCGGGTTGGTCCGTGTTGTGGGGAGTGCTTATGAGCGCGGCCGTGGCCGCAGGGGGCGAGGTCATGCGAGAAGGATTTGACGTGTCCGACGGGACGCTTCCGGACGGTTGGAAGCCCGTGCGTGGGCAGTGGACGGTGCAGGACCTGGGCTTAGTCGGCAGCGGCACGGAAGCCTGCATCTTGTTCGGCGATGAAAACTGGCAGAACTACGAAGTCGAGGTGACGGCGACGTTCTTGACTGTGCAGAACGAGTCACGATGGTGTTCGGTGTTGTTCCGGGCCGCGCAAGATGGCGATCCGCCCTGGATGCAATTCCCGGTGCGATTTCGGAGCACCTTGCGAAATGGAGCGGAGTTTGCCGTGCGGACCTCCGACGGCTGGAGCGTACGGCAGACGGCCAGAGCGCGGGCGGACTCGGTGCTCGGCCAGCCGCGCCGGCTTCGCGTGGTCGTCCGCGATTCAAGCGTGCAAGGATACCTGGACGGCGATTTGGTGATCGAAACAGCCTATGCTCTCGAACGCGGACGCGGATGCGTGGGTTTGGGACTGAGCGGCGCGACGGTACGGTTCGAGAATTTTTCGGTCAAGCGTTTGCCGGACAGTCCGCCGCCATCGAAGACGGCTGTTCGCCGTTGCGAAATCGTCGGACATCGCGGCTGGTCCGCAGTGTATCCCGAGAACACGCTCTTGGCAGCAAAGATGGCTGCCCAGGCCGGTGCCGACGGCACAGAATTCGACGTCTACGCGAGCCGCGACGGCGTCGTGGTCCTGATGCATGACAAGACGCTCGAGCGGACCACCAGCGGCTCGGGCGAGGTCAGCTCAAAGACATTGGCCGAATTGCGTCAGTTAGACGCAGGTTCGTGGAAAGATCCGCAGTTCGCCGACGAGCCGGTGCCGACACTCGAAGAGACGCTCCGAGCGCTGAAAGACTCCGGTTGCATGGCAGTGATCGAGATCAAGATGCCCGGCATTTCGGACAAGGTGGTTCAGACAGTGCGAGATCTGGACATGGGGGACCATGTCGCGGTGATTGCGTTCGATGGTGCGATAGTTCGGGAGATTCGTATGCTCGAGCCGCAGATTCCTTGCGCCTGGCTCTCTGGAGAGAAGCTCTCCGGCACGGTCGCCGAGCGTGCGGATTGGATTGCTGCTCAAGCGAAATTGTATAACACGAACATGGTCGATCTGAACTACAATATGCTCTCGCGCGAGTTGATCTGCGAATTGAAAAATCGCGACTTGAAAGTCTGGTGCTGGACCGTCAACGATCCGGCCGTCGTGGAAGCTCTGATGCGGTGGGGCGTCGACAGCATCACCACCGACCGCGTGGACGTGCTGGTCAAGCTGCGGGCGGAGTTGCTACGGGAGTAGCGGAAGGTTCGACATCGGCGTGAGGACTTTCACCGCCGGATATCGTTCACACGATTTCTCGGCGGGATTTGTTCCCAGCTTCGAATCCGATTCCAGTTTGGCACTTTCATGGCCCGAATCTTGTTGCTAAGCTGTACGTGTACGGTGGAGATGTGAGGGGCGGGCGTCATCTTGCAGACGCTGGTCATACGGACCTGGAAATCGGGGCTGGGCGAGTAGCGGGCATGATTAGAATCAAGCGTGGGTTGGATCTTCCGATTGCCGGCGATCCGGAACAAACAATCGAAGCCGGGCGGCAGGTGAGTCGAGTCGCCGTGATCGCGGACGACTATGTCGGCATGAAACCGACGATGCAGGTCGCCGAGGGGGATTTCGTCCGTTGCGGCCAGTTGCTGTTCACCGACAAGAAGATCCCGGCGATCCGCTTCACCGCGCCGGCATCGGGAACTGTCTCCGAGATCAATCGCGGGTCCAAACGCATCTTTCAGTCGTTGGTGATCGACGTGCAAGGAGACGATTGCGAGAGTTTCGCGAGCTGTTCCGAGCCTCAACTCGCGCGGTTGGACGCAAGCGTGGTTCGCGATAACTTGGTGCAATCCGGCCTGTGGACGGCGTTGCGGGCGCGTCCGTTCAGCCGAGTGCCCGACCCGCAATCCGTCCCTCACGCGCTGTTCGTCACGGCGATGGACACTCATCCGTTGGCGCCTCGTCCGGATGTGGTCTTGGCGGATTTGGCAGACGAGTTCCGAGCGGGGCTGCAGGTTCTGCGGCACCTGACGGACGGAAAGCTGTTTCTGTGCAAGGCTCCACAAACGGAGATCCCCGGCGAGGCTCTCGATTTCGTCACGGTCGTGGAATTTGCCGGACCGCACCCCGCGGGGCTGCCCGGCACGCATATTCACTTTCTGAGTCCGGTCAGCGAGCGGCGGACCGTCTGGCACATTGGATACCAGGATGTCGCGGCCGTCGGCAAATTGTTCTTCACGGGCCGGCTGCCGATCGAACGCGTGGTTTCGCTGGCGGGCCCGTCGGTCAAGCGGCCGCGTTTGCTGCGGACCCGAATCGGCGCGCACGTTGGCCAGTTGGTCGACGGCGAACTGGGAGACGGTTTCCACCGCGTGATCTCCGGATCGGTGCTCTCCGGCCGCACCGCCTGTGGCGCGTTCGGGTATCTCGGCCGTTATCATGCGCAGATCTCGGCGCTGGCCGAAGGCGGAGAGCGAGAGTTTTTGGGCTGGCAGAGTCCGGGATTCGACAAGTTTTCGGTCAAGCGGGTCTTCGCTTCGGCGATCTTCGGACGAGGACGAAAATTCGCGTTTACCACGTCGCTGGAGGGCAGTCCGCGGGCGATGGTTCCCGTCGGCTCCTATGAACGGGTGATGCCGCTGGACATCGTGCCGACTTTTTTGCTGCGGGCCCTGATTACCGGCGACACGGAACAGGCTCGCTTGCTGGGCTGCTTGGAACTCGACGAAGAAGATCTCGCCTTGTGCGTGTATGTGTGTCCCAGCAAGTACGAATACGGTCCGCTGCTGCGCAAGAGCTTGACGGAGATCGAAAGAGAAGGCTGATCCACCGAAGCTGTTCCTCGGTTCGGAATCGGCGTTATCCCTAAGCCGAAACAAACACCAGAGATCGTTGCCTCATGAAGTCCCTGCGACGCTTCCTCGACAATCTGCACCCCTTGTTCGACAAGCGGGGCAAGCTGGAAAAGCTGTACCCGCTGTACGAAGCGGCCGACTCCTTCCTGTACACTCCGGGGACGGTCACTCGCGGGCCGGCGCACGTCCGGGACGGGTTGGATCTGAAGCGGACGATGATCATCGTCGTGGTGGCGCTGATCCCCTGCATTGGAATGGCGATTTGGAATACGGGATACCAGGCCAACTCGGCCATCCAGACAATGGGCACCTCGAGCGTCGCCGGTTGGCGGGGGGCCGTGATTGGTCTGCTGGGCGTCGGATATGATCCGGCCAGCTTGGCGGCGAACCTAATTCATGGGGCGCTGTATTTCGTTCCGGTCTTTTTGGTTTGCAACATGGTCGGCGGATTTTGGGAACTCCTCTTCGCCACCCTCCGCAAGCACGAGATCAACGAAGGCTTTCTGGTCACGGGGATGTTATTTCCGCTGGTGCTTCCCCCCACGATTCCGCTGTGGCAAGTCGCATTGGGCATCAGTTTCGGGGTGGTGCTCGGCAAAGAGGTCTTCGGCGGCACCGGCCGGAATTTCCTCAACCCGGCTCTTACCGCTCGGGCTTTCCTGTACTTTGCTTATCCCGCGCAGATCACCGGCGATTCGGTGTGGACCGCCGTTGATGGATTTAGCGGTGCCACGCCGCTGGGGGCGTTAGCGGTCGCCGACGTTGAACGCGGCATGCAGGCGATTGACGTTACTTGGTCGCAGGCGTTTTTGGGGACCATCCAGGGCTCGATGGGCGAGACGTCGGCCGTGGCCTGTCTGCTGGGAGCCCTGGTACTGGTCGGCACCGGAATCGGGTCGTGGAGGATCATGGTCTCGATGCTCCTGGGAGCCTTGGGCTTGGCCTCGCTCCTATATTCTATCGGCAGTCCGACGAACGCCTTATTCCAGATGCCGCCGCACTGGCATTTGGTGACCGGCGGTTTTGCTTTTGGGTTAGTCTTCATGGCCACCGATCCGGTGTCGGCAACGATGACCACCGCGGGCAAGTGGTTTTACGGCGCGCTGATCGGCGCCTTGACGATCTTGATCCGGGTTATCAATCCCGCGTTTCCCGAAGGGGTGATGCTGGCGATCCTATTCGGCAATGTCCTGGCTCCGCTGATCGACTATTTTGTCATCCAAACCAATATCAAGAGAAGGCTGGCGCGCAATGCCGCGTGATTCCGTCGCTCATACATTCAAAATCGCCGTGCTGTTGTGCGTGCTCTGCTCGGTGCTCGTCTCCGGGGCTGCGGTGAGTCTGCGCGAGCCCCAACGGGTCAACAAGGAGCGGGCGCGCAAATCGAACATCCTGGCCGCCGCCGGACTGGCCGACGAGGCGCGGCGGCTGGGCGTCGAAACGGCCTATGCTCGGCGGATCACCGAGCGACTCATCGACCTGGAAACGGGCCAATACGCGATGGACCAGGAGGTTGGCGATTACGATCAGCGTCGTGCGGCGCGGGATCCCGAGCAGAGTGATATCGTGGCCGCGGAGGACGATCTGGCGAGGATTCGGCGACGCGAACGGTATTCGCTGGCTTACTTGGTCAAGGACGATGACGGACGGACGGCTCAGATCGTGTTGCCTGTGCGAGGCTACGGACTGTGGTCCACGCTATGGGGATTCGTCGCCCTGGATGCTCGGGCGATCGGCCTGGGACCGGCGGACATCACCGTCAGCGGACTGAACTTTTATGAACACAGCGAAACCCCTGGGCTGGGTGGCGAAGTCGATAATCCCCGCTGGCAAGACAAATGGCGGCAGGATAAACGCGTCTACGACGACCAATGGAACGTGCGGCTGCGGGTGATGAAAGGCGAGGTCGCCTTCAACGACCCGCAAGCCGCTTACAAGGTCGATGGTCTTTCGGGGGCGACGCTTACGGCCAATGGAGTCACGAACATGATCGCGTACTGGTTCGGCGAGCAGGGGTTCCGCCCCTTCTTGCAGAACGCTTACCAGCGGCCCGAGATGTTGGCGGCGGAAGGAGGCGGCAATGGGTGAAACCAAGGCGAAGGATGTGCTTTTCGGTCCCATCCTGAATGCCAATCCAATTGCCCTCCAAGTGCTGGGCATCTGTTCGGCCCTGGCCGTGACGGTCAAGCTCGAGCCGACCCTGGTAATGTGCCTGGCCGTGATTTTCGTCGTCGCTTGTTCGAATGCGTCGGTCAGCCTGATTCGCAACCAGATCCCGTCGAGCATCCGCATCATCGTGCAGATGACCATTATCGCCTCGCTGGTGATCGTGGTTGATCAGTTCCTGCAGGCTTATCTGTTCGATGTCAGCCGGCAGCTGTCCGTGTTTGTCGGACTGATCATCACCAACTGTATCGTGATGGGGCGTGCCGAAGGCTTTGCCATGAAGAATCCTCCCGGGCTCAGCTTTTTGGACGGCATCGGCAACGGAATCGGCTATAGCCTGGTATTGTTGACCGTCGGCACGCTGCGGGAGTTGTTTGGTTCCGGCTCGCTGTTTGGCGTGTACGTGCTACAGCCGCAGAACGCCGACGGTTGGTATCTTCCCAATGGGCTGATGCTGTTGCCGCCCAGCGCGTTTTTCATTATCGGGTTGTTCATTTGGGTGTTGCGAACGCTGAAACCCGAGCAAGTGGAGCACGATTGAGATGCTGGAACAGTATCTGAGTTTGTTTCTCAAGGCGGTATTCGTCGAGAACCTGGCGCTGGCCTTCTTCCTGGGAATGTGCACGTTCCTGGCGGTCTCGAAGAACGTCAAGACAGCGATCGGCCTGGGGATTGCCGTGATCGTGATCCAGTCGATTACCGTTCCGGCAAACAACCTGATTTACCGGTACCTGCTGAAGGAAGGCGCGCTGTCTTGGGCCGGCTTGCACGACACCAATCTCGCCTTCCTGGGGCTCATCAGCTACATCGGCGTGATCGCCGCGATGGTGCAGATCCTCGAGATGACGCTCGACCGCTTCGTGCCCGCGTTGCACATGGCGTTGGGAATTTTTCTGCCGTTGATCACCGTCAACTGCGCCATTTTGGGAGGCACGCTGTTCATGGTCGAGCGGGACTATAGTTTCGGCGAGAGCGTCGTCTTCGGCTTCGGGTCCGGCGTCGGCTGGGCCCTGGCCATTATGGCCTTGGCTGGAATCCGCGAGAAGCTCAAGTACAGCGACATCCCCGCCGGCCTGCGCGGCCTGGGGATCACGTTTATTACCGTCGGCCTGATGGCGCTGGCTTTTATGGCGTTCTCAGGAATTCAACTTTAAAGGACGAAGCGGATGAGAGATGAGGCATGATGGACGGTCTCGGATTTGAGATCTAAGATTTCAGATTTGAAATTTCAGATCTCAAATTTGAAATTTGATTCTCAAATCCACATTTTCCCCGAGTCCTAACCCCCGACCCTTGAATCCTGAATCCACATGACCGGATTGATGGAAATACTGCTAGGCGTCTCGATGTTCACGGCGATCGTGCTGGCGCTGGTCGTGGTGATCCTGATCGCCAAGTCCCAGCTCGTCGCCTCGGGCCAGGTCCGCATTCTAATCAACGAGAAAAAGGAGCTGGTCGTCCCCGCGGGCAGCAAGCTGTTGGGCGTTCTGGGCGACAACGGCATCTTCATTTCGTCGGCCTGCGGCGGAGGCGGGACGTGCGCGCAATGCAAGGTCAAGGTCCTCGAAGGGGGCGGCGACATTCTGCCAACGGAACGAAATCACATCAACCGGCGCGCGGCGCGCGAAGGGATGCGGCTGTCTTGCCAAGTCGCCGTGCGGGAGGACATGAAAATCGCCGTTTCGGAGGAGGTTTTCGAAACGAAGAAGTGGGTCTGCACGGTCCGTTCGAATCGCAACGTCGCCACATTCATCAAGGAACTGGTGCTCGAATTGCCTGCGGGCGAGCACGTTAACTTTACGGCCGGAGGATACGTCCAGATCGAGGTCCCGCCGTATCACGCCCGGTTCGCGGAGTTTGAGATCGACGAAGAATATCGACCGGAATGGGACAAATACAACCTCTGGAAACTCGAGTCGCGAATCACGGAGACGGTACAACGGGCTTATTCGATGGCCAATTATCCGGGCGAGAAGGGCATAATTATGCTCAATGTCCGCATTGCCACGCCCCCGCCTCGCGCACCGCATCTGCCACCCGGAAAGGTGTCGTCGTACATCTTTCATCTCAAGCCGGGTGACCGCTGCACGATCTCGGGGCCCTACGGCGAGTTTTTCATCAAGGACACCGACGCCGAGATGCTGTACATCGGTGGCGGAGCCGGGATGGCGCCCCTGCGATCGCATATTTTCGAGTTGTTCAAGCGCCGAAAGACGAAGCGGAAGGTTTCTTACTGGTACGGAGCCCGCAGTCTTCGCGAAATGTTCTACCAGGAAGAATTCGCCCAAATCGCCGCCGAAAATCCGAACTTTGGTTTCCACGTCGCGCTTTCGGAACCGATGCCCGAAGACCGTTGGAACGGACCGACCGGCTTCATTCATCAAGTGCTGTATGACAACTACTTGAAGCATCACCCGGCGCCGGAAGACTGTGAGTATTACCTGTGCGGCCCTCCTGTGATGAACCAGGCGGTATTGAAGATGCTTGATGACCTGGGAGTCGAATCCGACAACATCGCGTTCGACGATTTCGGCGGCTGATGCCGCGCCCGCTGTTATCCGGATCAGGAAAACGGTATACTGTCTTGCGCAGGGCAAGTCCCTTCGCAAGGACCATCCATGACAACTTTCCTGGTCGCATTGCTCGTGTTCATCGTCGCCTTTGCCGCTATGGCCGTGGGGCTGCTCGGCAAACGCTGCCTGCGCGGAACCTGTGGCGGGGCAGGCAAGCAATGCGATTGCACCGGCCGGTCCACCGGCGGTCGCGGCGATGACGCCCCCCCGGATCACCCGCCCCCGGCCCGTGGAGACTCACCATGAAAGCGAAGACCGCTCCCCAAGTCCAAGATGTCATGATCCGGCACATCCAGACGGTCACATCGGAGATGTCGATGGTCGACGTCATGGAGTTCCTCGACCGGCATCATCTCACCAACGCACCGGTTGTCGAACAGGGAGCGGACGGCCGAAAGATGCTGATCGGGTTCATCTCGGAAGGCGACTGTCTGGCGTTTCTGGCCAACGAGGTTTTCTTCGGCGGCCCCAGTCCCGTTCAAACCGTCCGCACCATGATGAAACGTCATCCGATCTGCGTCGAACCGGGCACGGACCTCTTTTCGTTGGCTTCGATCTTCGTAAGCCATCAGCATCGGCACCTGCCGGTCGTGCAGGACGGCCAGCTGCTGGGCGTGGTCGACCGCCGGGATGTCCTCAAGGCGTTGGAGGCATACTACCGCGAAGCCATCCACGACCGAGAGCTGCGGAAATTCCCGCCCGACCTGCACGAAGTCCTTAATCTTCGTTGTTTCGTTTCCCAAGGACGGTGACCCCGAAGGCGGGCGTCACGTTTCGCCAAGCTCACCGGCGTTTGCGCGCGGCCATGCCCCGCGACGGACGGTCGTGGCTACCATGTTTCGGCTCCGCGTGATAGACTCACGCCTGTTCGGTTTGTCAGGCGGATCCAGCAAGTGGGAACCAGGGAAAAGGAGTGCAGAACCATGAAACGTTTGGCTTTCGTCCTGTTTGCAGCTCTCTGGGCGGTGTTGCCCGCCGGTCGGGCACCGGCCCAATCCTGGGGCGATCTGTCGGCAACGTTCGTTTACGATGGTGAGATCCCGAAGGAAACGCCGCTGAAAATCACCACCGACGTCGAGTTCTGCAGCAAGTTCCGCGTGATTGACGAGTCGTTGGTAGTCAACGCCGAAAACAAGGGCATCCCGAACGTCTTCGCATATCTGTACATAAGCCGAACGGATGAGCCGCCCAAGCCGCATTCTGCATACAGCCAGACAGCGTCGGCGGGCGTTACGCTGGACAACAATTGCTGCCGGTTCGACCCTCATGTGTTGCTGCTGCGGACTTCCCAGACTCTAATCATGTCCAACAGCGACGACATCGGCCACAACTGCAAAATCGACACGCTGGTCAATCCGCCGATCAATTACACGCTCCCGGCCAAGGGCAAACTGGAACACCGGTTCCTGCTGGCCGAGCGGTTGCCGGTCCGCGTCAGCTGTTCGATCCACCCGTGGATGTCGGCTTGGCTGCTGATCCGTGACAATCCTTACATGGCGGTCAGCGACGACAACGGCAAACTGACGATCAAGAACTTGCCGGTGGGCACATGGTCGATTCAATTCTGGCACGAAAAAGCGGGTTACGTAAGCCAAGTGGCCCAAGCCGGCAAGAAATCGGAATGGAAACGGGGCCGCTTGGAAATCGAAATCAAGCCCGGTGCAAACGATTTGGGCGCCGTCACCCTGGCGCAAACGGTGTTTGCCGAATAGGCGCCAACGAGCGGGAGTCACTCAACCGTGGAGATTACGCCATGCCTCAAGCGTCTTCAGTCCCCAAGTCCGCGTTGAATTCTTCCCCCGGTACGGCCTGTTGCAGTTCCACCCGCGGTTGCTGCGGGCCGATCGATCGCCGCGTATTCTTGAAGTGGAGCGGCGCGGCGGCCGCGGCGGTCTCGGTCGCCGGCCTCACGCCCATCGCCGGGCCTTTCGCGGCCGAGGACGTTGGCGATCATTTCGTGCCGGCGGACAAGAAGCTGAACCCGGCATGGATCGCCCAGCTGACGGCCCGCGGCGAACGCACTTGGTACAGCGGCAAAGATCTGGAGACGATCGGGATGCCGATCGGCGGGCTGTGCGCCGGCCAGTTGTACTTGGCGGGCGACGGCCGGCTGGTCCATTGGGATCTATTTAACGAGCCTAACTTCACCGGTTACGGCGCGACGAATTACGAAGTCGGCAAGCAGCCGGCGCGTGGATTGGAACAGGGATTTGCCCTGCGCGTGGAGGCCGGCGGCAAGACCTTCGTGCGACGGCTGGATTGCGACGACTTTCCCGGCGTGCGGTTCTGCGGCGAGTATCCGCTGGGTTTCGTCGAATATGCCGGCGCCGAGATGCCGATCCAGGTGAAGCTGACCGCGTTTTCGCCGTTCATCCCGCTCGCCGCCGCCGATTCGGCTCTGCCCGCCACGGTGCTGCAGTTCACGCTCAAGAACACGTCCGCGGAACCCGCCACGGTCACTCTGGCCGGCTGGCTGGAAAACGGCGTCTGTCTCGTCAGCGGGCGGGAAATGCACGGCACGCGAGTGAACCGCATCGAGGGCCGCGACGGATTGTCGATGGTCCTCGGCAGCGCCCTGGCCGCTGCGGCCGCCAAGGAAGCGCGTCCGCCGGTTGTGCTGGCCGACTTCGAAGGCGAGGACTACGGCGATTGGCACGTCGAAGGCGAAGCGTTCGGCGCGTGCCCCGCGCGGGGCACGCTTGACGGCCAGCAAGCCGTTAGCGGTTTTGTCGGCCGGGGGTTGGTGAATACTTACCTGGGCGGCAATGATCGAAAGCTGGGCAAGTTGACATCACCGCGATTTTCCCTCGATCGACCGTGGATCAGCTTTTTGGTCGGCGGCGGCAATCATGCAGGCCGCACGTGCATCAACTTGATCGTCGATGACAAGATCGTGCTGACCGCACACGGCAAGAACAACGAGAAACTGACTTGGCACAATTGGGACGTACGGCCTTTCCAGGGCAGACAAGCCTCGATCGAAATCGTCGACGCCGAAGCGGGCCCTTGGGGCCACGTCAACGTGGACCAGATCGAACTGCGCGATACGCCCCGGTCCGCCCGTTCCGGCCCGTTGGAGAAGCAGAACGACTTCGGCACGATGGGATTGGCGCTGCTGGCGGGAAACTCGGACGCGGCGGCCGATCGCGTCCAGGCGGGCGTCGCCGCGGACCGCCTGCCGGATGCGCTGTTTGCCGACGCGGATCCGGCTTCGTCCCCCGAAGCCAGCAAACCGTTCAGCGAGAAACTGCTCGGCTCTGTCGCGCGGACCGTGTCCCTGGCGCCGAGTCATGAAGCCGTCGTGACCTTTGTGGTCGCTTGGCACTTTCCCTTGCGCGGCGATCGCGGCCAGTTTTATGCCACCCGGTTTCCCGACGCGTTGGGGGTGGCTCAATACGTCGCGGAGAATCTGGATCGTTTGGCCGGGCAGACGCGGCTGTGGCACGAGACCTGGTACGACTCGACGCTGCCGTACTGGCTGTTGGACCGGCTGTTTTCCACCGTCTCGACACTGGCCACCGGAACGTGCCAATGGTGGGCCAACGGGCGATTTTGGGCTTGGGAAGGCGTCGGTTGTTGTCACGGCACGTGTACGCACGTGTGGAACTACGAGCACGGCATGGCGCGGCTGTTCCCGCAATTGGAGCGATCCGTCCGCGAGATGCAGGATTACCATCCGGAGGCGGGCTTTGTCGAGGAAACCGGCATGGTTCGCTTCCGCGGCGAAGGCTGGAACTCATGGGCCGCCGACGGCCAGGCGGGAACCGTGCTGAAGGCATATCGCGAGCACCTGACGTCGCCGGACGATCAATTCCTGCAACGGCTGTGGCCGCGGGTCCGCAAATCGCTCGAATTCCTGATCAACGAAGACGGCGACGGCGACGGACTGATCGAAGGCTCGCAGCACAATACTTACGACATCAACTTCTTCGGCCCCAACACGATGGTCGGGTCTCTGTATCTGGCGGCGCTGCGCGCCGGAGAACAGATGGCGGCCACGATCGGCGACCGGGAATTCGCCGCCGCCTGCCGCAAGATCTTCGAGAGCGGCAGTCGCTTGACGGTCGAAAAACTGTTCGACGGCGAGTATTTCGTCCAGAAGGTCGATCTGGCCAAGCATCCCAAGCACCAGTACGCCGACGGCTGCTTGGCGGACCAGTTGTTCGGCCAAGGCTGGGCGCATCAGGTGGCCCTGGGTTATGTCTATCCGGAAGACAAAGTCCGGGCGGCGCTCGAGGCGATCTGGAAATACTGCTGGGCCCCGGACGTCGGTCCGCAGAACGAAGTGCATCCGCCGCAGCGTTGGTTCGCGCGGCCCGGCGAGGCCGGCTTGTTCACGTGTACGTGGCCCAAGTCCAAGCATTTAGGGCCGGAGAGCGTGCTGTATCGCGACGAAGTATGGACGGGGATCGAGTACCAGGTGGCCGGCAACATGGTTTGGGACGGGATGCTGACCGAGGCGCTGGCCATCTGTCGCGCCGTGCACCAGCGCTATCATCCGTCGAAGCATAACCCCTGGAACGAGATCGAATGCGGCGACCACTATGCCCGCGGGATGGCCAGCCACGGCGTGTTCCTGGCCTTGTGCGGATTCGAGTACGACGGGCCGCAAGGCCACTTGGGTTTCGCCCCTCGCATGACGCCGGAAGATTTTCGGTCTGCGTTCACGACAGCCGAGGGCTGGGGGACGTTTTCCCAGCAGCTGCAGCCGCAAGGCGCTCGATACGAGATCGCCGTTCGCTGGGGACGGTTAACTGTGAAAACGCTGGCCTTGCAGCCAGCGGCGGGCGCCAAGCCCAAGACGGTCCGAGTTACGTTGGCCGGCAGGGAGATTCCCGCCGAGATGAGTCAGCAGGACGGACGGCTCCGGATCACGCTGGGGGATGCCATCGTGGCTCGCGCGGACGAGAGTATTACGGTCGACGTGACGAGCTGACACGGTCTTTCTGGTCGGATGGTGAAGCTCCCCAGAGGCCTCAAAGCAAACCAGAATAAAACAGAATCGGGCACTTGCCCGTTCCAGAACCCGATTGTTTGGCCATACGCGTCAAGAGCCGGATTGCGGCGAAGGCAGAAACGCTTTCTCCTCCGCCCGCAACGGCGGTTCGAGTGGCAGGGCGTAGTCGATGTCTACTTCGTAGCGCGAGCGGGCGTAGATCGCGGCGACCAACGGCTGGAGCGGCAATCGCAAGTCCTCGTCAGGGGGCGCCAGGGGAATCGCTACTTCGGGCAGCGGCTGCGTCGCGTACGCGGGCCAAACCTGGCAAGTCGGCGCGGCGCTCTTGCGCATCGCCAGCACGTAGTAGGGGCTGTCCGGCCACGGCTCCTCCATGCCGCGCCGACGGCCGCCGCGCAGCAGGTCGATCTCGACCAAATTGGCATGGCCTTCGAGGAACACCTGGCGTTTGCGGTCGTACTGCAGCCAACCGGCCGAGCCAAACCGCTTGTTGGACGGCGACAGCACTTCGATACAGGTCACCAGGCGCCGCTGCGGGTCGAGTTCCCGGATCTCCAGAAAAATCTCGTGGTGTTCGATCTCGATCAAAGCATGCATCACGACTGCCTGCGGATCGGCTTCGGCGACGGCGACACCTCCGGAGCGGTCCCGCGTGGTGCGGCCGCTGCGGCGGATCGACACGTCGGGTTCGAAGCCCCGCGTGATCGGCTCGATGGCGCGAGGGTCGATCCATTCGACGTAGGTGCGTTCACACATTCGCGCGACGTATCCTGATGGCAACCGGCCCGACAGTTCCCGCTTGATCTCTCCGATCAACTCGTCGTGGAAATCGCCCCACAGCCCGCACACTTCGATGAACGGATCCATTCCAGGAAAAGGAGACGGCATGATTGGATGCGCCTTGTGAAAACGGGAGTCTGAAACGCCCACTGCCGGCGTGGTGCCTGACGCTTTCTATTCTAGCCGGATCGGGCTGGGGCACCTATGGCCCGCTGCGGAAACGCTTCAGAAACAGTGCCATGTCCGAATCAATGCCTACTTTCCCGAGCGGGCGGCCTGTGCTACGACATTCTGAACAAACCAAGTCTGCGGGCAGTTGTTTTTCAAAGGGAATTCGCCATGCGCACGCTATTAACGGGGTTGAACGTGCTGATCGTGGGGCTCGTTGTCACGACGGTTTCGGCGGCGGCTCAAGACGAGGTGGCCGCCTTGTTAAAACGCGAGATCATCGGCGGCGAGTTGCCGCTGGCCGAAGTGCAACGGTATGTCGAAAGCCGCGTGCCGACGCCGCGCGCGTGGGCGACAGCCGCCCAATGGCAAGCGGAAGCGGAGCGATTGCGCCAGGCCGTCCTGGACCGCGTGGTGTTTGGCGGCGAAGCGGCTCGCTGGCGGGACGCGGAGACGAAAGTGCAATGGCTGGAGGTCATCGAAGGCGGCCCGGGCTATCGCATCAAAAAACTCCGCTATGAAGCCTTGCCCGGGATGTGGATTCCGGCCCTGCTGTATGAACCGGACCGGCTTGCCGGCAGTGTGCCGGTCGTGCTGAATGTCAACGGGCATACCGCGTTGGGCAAACAGTATCCGCCCAAACAACTGCGTTGCATCAACCAGGTCAAGCGCGGGATGCTGGCGCTGAACGTGGAATGGCTGGGCATGGGCCAGCTGAACACGGCCGGCTTTTCGCATACGCGGATGAACCAGTTGGATTTGTGCGGCGCCAGCGGGCTGGCGCCCTTCTACTTGGCCATGAAACGCGGACTCGACGTGCTTCTGAGCCTGGAAAATGCCGATCCGGATCGGGTTGCCGTCACCGGCCTGTCCGGCGGCGGCTGGCAGACGATCGTGCTGAGCGCGCTGGACACGCGGGTTACGCTGACCAACCCCGTGGCGGGTTACTCCAGCTTCCTAACGCGTACGCGGCACTACAAGGATCTGGGCGATTCCGAACAGACGCCGAACGATCTGGCGACCTTGGTCGATTACACGCATTTGACGGCGATGATGGCGCCGCGGGCGACTTTGTTGACCTACAACGCCAAGGACGAATGCTGTTTTGAATCGGGCTACGCCCTGCAACCGTTGCGGGACGCTGCCCAGCCCGTGTTTCGTTTGTTCGGCAAGGAGGATGCGCTGCGGTGGCACGTTAACGAACAGCCCGGCACGCACAATTTTGAAGTGGACAACCGCCAAGCCCTGTACCGGATGTTCGGCGATTTCTTCTTCGCCGGCAACGCCGACTTTGACGCCCGGGAGATTCCGTCGGATGGCGAGGTCAAGACGGCCGAGCAACTGCATGTCGATCTGCCGGCGCCCAATGAAGACTTCCATACTCTGGCGCTGGCACTCAGCCAAGACCTGCCGCGGGCCGGCGACCGGCCTCAGGACCCGATCGCCGCCGACCGTTGGCAGTCCGAACTTCGAATGCAGTTGCGCGAGGTCGTGCGAGCCAAGGACTATCGAGTCATCGCAACCGTGGCCGATCGCGAAACGCAGTCCGGCGTGGAAGCCATTTTTTGGCGGCTGCTGATGGACAGCGACTGGACGTTGCCCGTGGTTGAATTGGCAAGGCCCGGGGCGGAAAAAACGGCGATCCTCGTTACCGACGGAGGGCGAGCGACCGCCGCCGCTGCCGCGACAAAGTTATTGAGCGACGGGTACCGGGTGCTCGCCGTCGACCCATTCTACGTCGGCGAAGCGCGCAGCCGGCAGAGCGGCTGGCTGTTCACCTTGCTGGTGGCGGCGGTCGGCGATCGAGCCTTGGGACTGCAGGCCAGCCAGGTCTCCGCGGCCGCCCGCTGGGCGGCCGAACGCCACGGCGATCCGGTTACTCTGGTGACGATCGGTCCTCGGGCGAGCGTATTCGGGTTGGTCGCGGCGGCGTTGGAGACGAAGGCCATTGCGGCGGTCGAACTCCATCAGTCGCTGGGCAGCTTGAAAGAGGTGCTGGAGCGCAACTGGTCCGTCACCGAAGCGCCGGAACTGTTTTGCTTCGGCCTACTCGAATGCTGTGACATCCGGCAGTTGACCGCCCTCGCCGCTCCGCGCCCAGTCCGGACTATCGCACCCAATGGTCAATAAAGCCACGAGTGTCTTCACGACGGTCGGATCTTGACTGCTTGACGCCGCGGGTGGCCGGTGGTTCTGCTTGCCAAAGCTGTGCGACGTTGGGTAGGATTAAAGAGTCGCATTTCGTACTTTTCGTGCCCCGGTTCTTGGCATTCGTCGCAAATCCATATAAATTGGAGACTTGCGTCTCGCGGATAGGGGCGGTTTGGCTGACTTGGGAATAAAGACATTCGGGCATGGCGAATGTTCGGATGCCTGACGGGTCGCGATGCCACCGAGAACCCAGAAGTTCGGAGAAAGGGTGCTTTGGCGCTCAATCAGGCGGATTTTAACCGATTGGTCGAGGAGCACGGTCCTGCGCTGTACCGGATGGCTTATCGCATGATCGGCGACCAGCACGAAGCGGAAGATATGGTCCAGGAAGCCTTCCGTTCGGTCTGGAAGAGCCGTTCGCGGTTCGATTCGGAGCGTGGCGAGCGGGCTTGGCTGGTGTCGATCCTGCGCCGCCGGATCATCGACCGGTGGAGAAAACGTCCGCCGCCGAAGGTGTTTGCCGAGGACCAAGCTCCGGACATCAGCGTCCGCGGCGACGATCCGTTTCGCGACGAGTACAGCGACGAAGTCCAAGCGGCCTTGGATCTTTTGCCGCGCGAATTGCGCGAGACGTTGCTGCTGGTCGTTGTCGGTGAATTGACCCACCAGGAGGCTGCCGACCTGTTGGATGTCCCGTTAGGCACCGTACTGTCCCGCGTCAGCCGGGCACGGGTGCGGTTACGTGAGTACCTGGAGGCATGTGCGAAGTACCGCTGATGCGCGTGAGATTTTGATCAGAGTTCGGCGACTACAGACCGGCGATGACAGACAGCCCGTTCGATCCCACCCTCGATAGCCAGTTGAACGACGTTGCGGTTCCCGCCGGCTTCGTGCCGCGTCTGTTAGCAATCGCGGAACTCGGCGACGGCGAGTTGGACGCTCGCCTGTGCGACGTCAGCATCCCGGCGGGTCTGGAAGAGCGGCTTTGCGGCGTCGTGGCGAATGAAGCCTTGGATGCGCGGCTGCGCGGCATCGAGATTCCGATCGGCATTCTGCCGAGGACTCGCAATATTCCTTACCTGCGGCGGCGATCTCAGCTGCGGCAATGGGCGCTGGCGGCCAGCCTGATGATAATGGTTGGTGCCGGCATGGCGGGTCTGTTGGGCGGCGTGATCTCGTCGGCCCGACTGGTTGAACCACCGCCGCTGGCGTTGATGGTCGTCGATCAAGGCCCGTTGGATATCGTCAGTCCGGTGGAATCGGCGGTGACGATCGTCCCCGCAGCGGATGACGGCCGCTGGCGGACGAGTTTGGCCGGCCTGAGCGACGAGACGATGCGGTTGCTGACCACCTTTGACCGGCCGCAGCTCGGACCGGCGGGCCAGTTGGCGGAGGACATCGAGAAGGTGTGGAATCCGTGGGACAACTGGCTGTTGATGCGTTGGGGGGCGCTGGGGTATGTCCCGGCCGCGGACACGGCGTTGCCCGAGTTGACCGCTTTGACGGCTCCGGTGGCCCGAGGCATGGAAGCGCCGCTGGTGCGCGGATATGACCGCGAGTTTCTCTACAGCCGGGGCGTCCAGCCGCTGACCTTGACGGCGTTCGACCCGGCGGCGCGCGGGTTGGACGCCCCGCTGGCCACGTGCACGGACAGCGTCGACCGCATCCGCCGCCTGGCTGCGGCAGGCCGTTTGCCGCCTCCGGAGCTGGTGCGGACCGAGGATTTCCTGGCCGCGGTTCAGCCTCCTTCCGGTGGCGCTGCGGATTCCGAAACGCTGGCGATCCGCACGGCGGGCGGGCCTTCCGTATTCAATCGGTCGGAAGCCGGATTGCTGCAGGTCAGCGTCCATGCCGGACTGGCCCCAAGGGCGGCGGCTCACCTGGTGCTGGCGATCGACACATCGGCCAGCATGGGCTGGGACGGGGGGCTGGATTCGGTTCGCAGTGCGGTGGCGGGGATCCTGCCGTACCTGGGGCCGCAAGATCGGCTGTCGGTGCTCACGTTCAGCCGCGAGGTGACCGAGGTCGTTCGCGAGATCCGGCGGGATGATCGGGCCGAACTGGACCAGCTGGCTGCGGTGCTGGAGCACGTCGGGGGGGCCGCGGGAGCGAACCTAGGCGCCGCCTTGCAGCAGGCGATTTCGCTCGCGATCGAGTCGGAGACGGCGGCCGGTTTGCCGTGCCGCCTGGTGTTTATCACAGCCAGCCGGCCGTTGTTGGCGCGCGCCGACGCGGAGGGCGTGCGGCGGATGTTCGCCGAAGCGGCCAAGGGCGATTTCCGGTTCGAGGTTTGCGATTTGACGCGGGAGGAATCGTCCCGGGCCGCTTGGCCGGAACTGGCTGGACAGGCCGCGTGCACCGTCCGCTGCCCGCCAAGTGCCGACCAGTTGCGCTGGGCTTTGGTCGAGGCTTTGACCGGCAGCACGTCGATCGCGGCGACGGAAGTCAAGTTGCGCGTGGATTTCAATCCGCGGGCGGTGGCCGCCTATCGCCTGATCGGCCACGAATCGACGGCTTTTGGAGGCCTGCTGCCCGCGTCGGTGGAAACCGATTTGCGCGCCGGCCAGGCGGCAGCGGCGCTGTTCGAGATCTGGTTGTACCCGAACGAGGAAGACGACGTAGCGACGGTTCGCGTGCAATGGACCGAGCCGGAAAAAGGAAAAACGCGGCAGGCCGGTCCGCAGCGGGTCAGCCGTGTACAGTTCGCCACGGCCTTCGAGGGGGCGGCGTTATCCTTGCAGGCGGCCGCGGTAGCCGCCGAGGCCGCGGAGGTCATGAAGCAAGCGTTCAATTTTCGGCTGATCGCCCCGGACCGTTATGGGTACGAGCCCAAGCCGAGCGGGCTGGAGCACGTGCTGGCCCAGGCTCGGCACGTTGCTCCCCGTTTAGCCCACCAGCCCCAATTCCGAAGGTTTGTCGCCTTGTTAGAAGCCTTGTCGCATCAGGGAAGCACTCGCTCCGCCGCATCGGCACGATCCGGGACGCGAGGAATAAGTGGGGACCAATGGTCGGAATACGGACTCAAGTAGGCTCATCTGGCGGCCTCGCGCATCTTGCGAGAGCCGGAACGAGACGATAATCTATGCAATCATCTTGTCCTGCGGTGATGCCGGTTGTTTCCGGTAGAAGATTCGCGAGGCGATGGTTCGCGAACGAAGGAACCCGAGGTTGGGAGTTGGCGATGAGCAAGCGGCAAATTAGCAAGCATCGGTTCCGGCTGGCGGCGACGGTTTGGCTGACCGCGTTCGTATCCGCCGTCGCGTCCGGCGGCGAGCCCGCCCGGCAGTTTCTCCAGGGCCTGCGGGATCGAGGTTACCACGACACGGCCGTCGACTACTTGAACATGATGAAGACGAGCAAGCTGGCGCCAGTCGATCTGCGCGAGACGCTGATGTACGACTTGGGCTCGACGCTGATCGAAGCCTCGCGTCTGCAGCGCGACATCGCGCTGCGGGAAAAACAATTGGACGAGGCCCGCGACGCCCTCAACCGGTTTGTCGGCCAGCATCCCGACCATATCCTGATCGACTCGGCCAACAGCCAGCTGGGCAACCTGTTAGTCGAGCGGGCTCGAATCAAGATGGAACAGTCCAAGCGGCCCAAGGCGGACAAAGCGGCCTTGCTGGCAGCGGCAAAGCTGCAGTACGAAGATGCTTCCCGGGTTTTCGCCCGCTCGCAGAACGATCTCAAGGAACGGCTGGCGAAGATCCGGGTGGTCGATCCCAAGGATACCAAAGCGATCGAGGCGCGGGACCAATTGCGGGCCGACTATCTGCAAGTTCAGCTGTTGTCCGCCGCGGTGCGCGAAGAGACCGTCGAGGCGATGACCAAGGGCTCGCCGGAATACGCAACCATGCTGACCGAGGCGGCGGCCCAGTACGGCGAAGTGTACGACAAGTACCGAACGCGGCTTGCCGGATTGTACGCCCGAATGTACCAGGGGCGCTGCCATCAGAAGCTGGGCAAGCTGAAGGAGGCGTTGACCTTTTATGCGGAGTTGCTGGATCAGCCGGACAATCCGGAAGAATTTCGCACGTTGAAGTTGCGCACACTGCAATTGGCGGCCGAGGCCTGGTTGACGAGCCAACCGCCCTTGCATCAGGAGGCGGCCAAATTCTTACAGCCGTGGATCGAAAATGCACGGCCGTCCGAGGAGCGGCGGCCCGAGTGGATGGAGCTGCGACTGGCTTTGGCCGAGGCCCAATGGGGGCTGGCACAAGTCGCCAAGAAAGCCAAAGCGAGCGATCCGCAGGCCAAACGTCTGGAAACCGACGCTCGCCGGCACGCGCTGTTCGTGTCGCGGCAGCCCGGCGATTTGCAGGCCAAGGCCCGCGAGGCCGTGGCCAGGTTTGGCGGACCGGATCTGGCGGCGGCTGCGGGCAAGAAAGAGCCCAAAACGTTCAACGAGGCCAAGGACGCCGGCCGGGAAGCCCTGGACGCTTTGCAGGCCGCGAATATGATCCTGCAAACCTATCCGGCCAGAATTGCCGCGGAAAGCGACGCTCCGGTTAAAGAGGACTTGCAGAAGCAGCTGGCCGAAGCCCAGGAGATCGTCAAGACCGCCGTTCAGGACGCGCTGGGCTATTATCAACAGGCCCTGGGCTTGGCGGATGACAAGACGTCCGTCGACGATCTGAACATCGTGCGTTACTTTCTCTGCTTCCTGGAGTTCTCCGCGGGCGAGTTCTATGAAGCCGGATTGCTGGGCGAGTTTGTCGCGCGGCGTTATCCGAACAGTTCCGGGGCGCGCCAATGTGCCAAGATCGCGATGGCGGCCTACTTGAAGCTGTATGCCGAGAATACGGCCGACGACAAAACTTTTGAATCGAACCGGCTGACCGGCATCGCCAACTATATCGCGGAAAAGTGGCCCGACCAGCCCGAAGCGATCGACGCTCTGAACACGCTGGTCCCGCTGATGATCAAGGCCGGCAAGCTGGACGAAGCCGAGCGGTATCTGAACGAAATTCCGCCCGATTCGCCCAAGCGGGGCGAGGCGGAGATCAAGACCGGTCAGGCGATGTGGAGCGAGTACCTGCAGGGGATGCAGGAGGTTCGCAAGTGGGAGAGCGGCGAGGAACCGAAACCGGCGAATGTCGATTTGGCCGCCAAGAAAGCCACGCTCGACCAGGTCAAGTCGCGGGCGCAGAAGATCCTGGAAGACGGTGTGGCGCGGATGAAGAGCGCCGGCAAGGTGGACGAGTCGGCCGCCACCGCCTCGCTGTCGCTGGCCCAAATCTACGTGGATACCGGCCAGGCGGACAAGGCCGTGGCGGTCCTGGAGGACGCCCAGCTCGGGCCGCTCACGCTGGTCACGGCAGGCAGCCCCGCCACCCAGCGCCCAGGCTTTGCAGGCGAAACGTACAAATCGGCGCTGCGCGCTTACATCTCGTCGCTGGCCGGCGCCAAGGACGCAAGCGGGATTGTCAAGAAAGCCACGGACGTGATGGCCGCGATGAAGGAGGCCATTCCTCCGGACCAGCTGATCGTGATCTATGTCAGCTTGGCGCGGGATCTCGAACAGCAGATGAAATTGGCGACGCCGGAAGCGAAACGAGCTTTGTCGATGGGGTTCGAGACGTTCCTCAAGCAGATCCGGGGCGCGACGACCGAGTTCAGCGTGTTGAACTGGGTCGCCGAGACGTTTTCCGGCATCGCGGCCGGGTTCGACACGGCGGTACAGGGCAAACCGGTGTTAACCGCCGAAGCCAAAAAATACTATGAAGAGGCGCTGGCGACCTATCAGACAATTTTGGACAAAGTTCAGTTCGACGATCCGAAGCTTAAGACGCAAATCCTGCTGCGGCAGGCCAATGCGTATCGCCATCTGTTCCAGTTCAGCAAAGCCCGCGACATCTATCGCGACGTCCTGAAGGAAAGCAACACGATGTTGAATATCCAGGTCGAGGCGGCCAAGCTGCACCAGGAGTGGGCGGCCTTGGCCAAGGACGAAGACAAGTCGGCGTTGTACATGCGGGCAATGGCCGGATCGGAGAAGGATCCAGGGACGGGCAAGAACATCCTGTGGGGCTGGGGCCGGCTGTTTCAGGTGGCCGCCAAGTACCCGAATTTCCGCGATATGTTCCACGAAGCCCGTTATAACTTGGCGTTATGCCGCTTCCACATGGCCCGCGTTCAGAAATCGAAAGGCGACGAACAGGATCAACTGAGCAGGGCCAAGGATGCGATCCTTCAGACCCAGCAATTGTTCGGTTCCGGGGCGGAATGGGATGCCTGGAAACCGCGTTACGATGCGCTGATGAAGGAAATCCAAAAGGCGTCGGGCGACAGGCCTCTGGGACTCCCCGAAGTGAAGATCCCAGGAGCCGTGGCCGCTCCGGCCGCGAAAGAGGCCGGCGAACCGCAGGCGAAGCCGGCCGCCGGTCCGCCCCCCCTGAACCTCAACCCGGCGGCCTGATCAGAAGCCGATCGGGGATCATGTCCAAACGTCGTCCGCCCTACTGCGAATTTCTTATAGATAACGAGGAGTATTTAGCGATGAAACGTTGCTTGGCCGTTCTGCCTTCCGCCGTCCTGTTCGCCGCAGCCTTGCTGGCCGCCGCGCCGGCGCCGGCTCAGCAGGACACGATCATCGGCAGGAGCGGCACCCCGATCCGCGGGACGATCGTCGGGATCAGTCCCTCGTCGGTGAAAATCGAAACCACCGGGACGACGCGGGATGTCGAAGTCCGCGAGATTCAGAAGCTGTCCTTTGGCGACGAGCCGGGGGATCTCAGGAACGCCCGCGATCAAGCGCTCGCCGGACAGTTCGAAAACGCCTTGGAATCGCTCAAGAAAATCAACGTGGCAGAGATTCAGACCCCTGCGATCAAGCAGGATGTGGGCTATTACAGCGCCTACTGCAACGCTAAGCTGGCGCTGACCGCCGGCGGGGATAAAGCGGCTGCGATCGCGGAATTGCGAGCGTTTATCGGCCAGAATCGCACGACCTTCCACTTCTTCGAGGGCGTCGAATTGCTCGGCGAATTGAACTTTGCCGACGGCAAGTATGCCGACGCCTCGACGTTCTACGCCTTGCTGGGACAAGCCGATTGGCCCGAATACAAGATGCGTGCGGCGGTGCTGCAAGCCCGCGCCCAAACAGCCGAAGGCAAGTATCCCGAAGCCCTCGCGGCCTATGACCAGGTGCTGTCTTCGGGATTAAATACCCCGGATGCCGCCGAACAGAAGATGCATGCCACGGTCGGCCGAGCCGTGTGCTTGGCCGCTACCGGCAAGCACGAAGAAGGAATCGCGATCATCGAGGACATGATCGCCAAGCACGATCCCAGCAACGCCTCGCTGTTCGGGCGGGCGTACAACGCGTTGGGAGCCTGTTATGTCAAGGCGAACAAGCCCCAGGATGCGTTGATGGCCTACCTGCACACGGACGTCCTGTTCTTTACGGACCGCGAGGCCCATGCGGAGGCCTTGTATCATTTGAGCAAGCTCTGGGCACAAGTCAACAAAGCGGATCGGGCCGTCGAGGCGCGGGGTACGCTGCAAAGCCGATACCCGGGAACCCGTTGGGCCTCGATGAATTGAGCGGAGCATTTTCCAGGCGCCCGGATGGAATGGATGTCCCGGGAAATGAAAAGGGCGGGAAGCGAAAAGGGAATCAAGGTTTTTTCGCATGGTGCTTTACCGTTGATGGAAGGCGTTATTAGAATCTAGGCATTGTTGTTGTCGAACCGGCAGAGTGGATCCAGCGGGGGCGACCCCAACTCAGAAATTCGGAGGAATCTATGCGGCAGGGTGTTCTGAACGGCTATCGCGCGAGTGTCGTGTTCTGGTTGATGGTGCTGCTGGTCTTCGGCGTAATTGCCACCGACCATGCGTTTTCCCCAACACCCGCTGTGGCAGCGGACGATCTGGGAGCGGAGGAGGCGGCTGATGCCGACGAGGCGGCGGCCATGCAGGAGAGTTACTTGGGCTGGTTCTATCGGGCGTTGGGACTCAAATACGTGGTCGTCTTCTTGGCGATCTCGTTCACCTTGGTCGCGTTCTTCGTCATGAACTTGCTCGTCTCCCGGCGCGACAACATCTGTCCGCTGCATCTGGTCGAAGGTTTCGAGGGCCACTTGAACGAAAAACGGTACCAGGAGGCGTACGAGTTGGCCAAAGCCGACGAGTCGCTGTTGGGACAAGTCCTCGCATCCGGACTGGCCAAGCTGTCGACCGGATACGACAACGCCCTGGCCTCGATGCAGGAGACGGGCCAGGAAGAGAGCCTTAAACTGGATCAGCGGCTGAGCGTGCTGGCGTTGATCGGCACCGTCGCTCCCATGTTCGGACTGTTGGGTACGGTCGACGGGATGGTCGCCTCGTTCCAGGTCATCGCCCGCAGCAGCACGACGCCCAAACCGTCCGAATTGGCTCAAGGAATTTCGATGGCCTTGGTAACGACGCTGATCGGACTGTGGCTGGCCATTCCAGCCATTCTAGCGTTCAATCTGCTGAAGAACCGGCAAACGAAGTTGCTGATGGAATCGGGGATCATCAGCGAAAACCTGATGAAACGATTTCAAGGCGTCAGTTCGGGCCCCAAGCCCTAATGTGCCCTGATCGCCGCAAGCCAAAGGTACGACGAGCCAAATGCGGGACGGAATTTCATTTCGTCCCGTAATGCCGGCCATTCGTCCTGCGAAGAAGTCTTACAAGGTACGAGACTGTCCAGCTGGGTGGAGCAATGGTTTATGAAGCTCTCGAAAGTCGAAACCGAGGTCAGTGCGCCCGACATGACGCCCATGATCGACATGGTGTTTCAGCTGATCGCCTTTTTTATGATGCTGATCAACTTTGCCGAAGGAGATCAGAACGAGCGGATCAAGCTGCCGACCAGCGAATTGGCGAAGCCGGCTGTTTCGCCGCTCGAGTCGCCGATCACCCTGCACGTGACGCAGGAAGATACCGTGATCATCGGCGGCCAGGAGGTGTCCGTCGAAGGCCTGAAGCCGTTTCTGGATCGGGAAGCCAGCGTGTTGACGATGGGGGGCAAGTCGCCGACGGTGGCGACGGTGATCATCCGCGGCGACATGGATGCAAAAACGATCGTCGTCCAGGACGTCATCCGCCTGTGTCAACTGTCCAAGTTCGAGAAGTTCGTCCTTCGCGCCAAAGAAGATCAGGGCTACTAAGTCATGAAAATCAAGAAGAAATATCCTGACGCCAAGGTCGAGATGCAGATGACGCCGATGATCGACATCGTGTTTCAGCTGTTGACCTTCTTCATTATGACGTTCAAAATCGTGGCGGCCGAAGGCGATTTCGATATCAAGATGCCGCTGGCCGCCAAGAGCGAGGGCCTGCCCCCCGAGGAGAAACTGCCGCCGATGAAAGTCCGCCTGACGGCTACCAGCGGCGGCCAACTGACGAAGATTCGGCTGAACGACAACGACTTTGGCGTCAGCTTCGACGGCTTGCACAACTATATCATCAGCGTGATCGGGGACGAGCGGGGCCCGGGCAGCCGGCAAGAGACGGCCGAGGTCGAGTTGGATTGCGATCCCCAGCTGCATTATGAGAGCGTGATCCGAGCGATTACCGCCGTGTCCGGTTACGCGGACGCCGACGGCAACATCGTTAAACTGGTCGAGAAAATCCGCTTCACGCCTCCCAAAAAGGGGTAACCAGGTCGCGCGCTCACTAGCATCAAACGGTTTTTCGCCGCTTGGGCGTCAAGGATGAGTTGTCACACTAGCCCGACGCACAAGCGAGGAAGAGCCGTGATTCCCTCGCTCGCGCGTTTTGAAGTTGCGCATTTTTGGGGCCGGAATTCTGGCCGAAGGCCACATTCACCGTGCTGCGTAGGGCAAGGTGAGTATGGCCTTCGGCCAAATAGGCCGGACGACGCCCTGTCCCTAGGGCGTTGCCCCAGGCTACGATGGGAGCAGGCCTTCGGCCAAACACGACCGGACCGCCGAATGCGCAACTTCAAAACTCGCGCGTCGGGCTAGTGTGCCTTCTCAAACTGAACGGAAAACCGCTCGGCAACCGTTTGGTGCTAGTGGGACCGGTCCTCGGTCCACCATTGCCACTGGGCCCAATGCCGCTTGACGTATGCGACCACGGGCGGCGCGCCGTACAGCACCGCCCCCTGAGGCTCGCGCACGTCGCGGATGACACAGACCGTGCGTCCCTGACGGCATGCGTCGAGGAAGTGCTCCAGTTCGTGGCTGGGAGCAAGGTACAGCACACGCTGCTTTTCGGGCCGCGAACGCCACTTGGCCAGATCGCCATGGGCATCTCCATCCGCCAAGGCCGGTAGTTTGCCGACCCAACGCTCGCGATACGGCGTCTGGCGGATCCAGTCCCACGCGGGCCAGCCCAGCGCCGCGAGAAAGGCGTTGTAGCCGGGCTGGCCGTCGAGCCCATCGTCGTAGACCAGATACGCATTGGTCATCGAAAAATCGAGTTCGGGGTAGAAGACCGTGCCCGCTTTCAACGCCGGTCGGATGACTTGATCCTTGAACAATTCCCAAGGCAGTCCGCGCGTGCCGGCTGCGTGGGCCTGGGCCCATTGTCGGCTCTCGTCCGGAGTCATCCGCGGCGGGATCAGCCAGTTGGATACATGATCCGCCGGGTCGCCTCCGAGCCAGTGGAGTTTGTGGGAATAGTTCTCCGGATTGGCCAGCACCTCCAGGCGGTAGCCTTTCTCTTGGGCGCGGGCTCGTGCCGCGGCCACGTCCTCGGTCTTCGCGCCGATCAGGTGCAGGCCCATCTTCTGTACCTCGTCGACCATCTCGGCTTGACTTCCGCCCAGATCGGCGGCGGATTTCAGATGCGCCTGGAAGATGTGGTACTTGTCGTCCGGGATCGCCTCGACCGTCCGCGTGAGGCGTTTGGCGACGATGCCTTTCCTCGCATCGCCGGTCAGGATCTGCAGCGCGTGGACGGCATAGTAAGTGCTGTAGATCCGCGAGTCCCAGCCGGGACGATCGCCGAAGCCGCCGTCGGGATTCTGCAGCGAGTTGATCCAGGCAACACAGCGGTCCGTGTCGCGCGGCTTGTTGGCGCCGAGCGCGTCCAATGCTCGGACCGCCGCCCAAGTGTACCAGGCATCGGCTTGATTGCTGTGAGCGCCGTGCGTGGGACTCCAGCGAAAGCCTCCGTCAGGCGTCTGGCAAGCCTGGATGAACTCGATACAGGCGTCGCGGCGGGGCACGTCCAGGCCCAGCGTCCGCAGCGCCATGACGGCGTGATAGGTGATGACGACATGTGCTGCCGCTGGATCGGGCGGCGTCTCGGTGCGATAGGCATCGACGAACCCGCCGCGGGCGCTTTGTCGAGCGGCGATGAAGTCTCGGGCCAAGTCGGGGTTGTCGATCGTGCCGTTCAGGCCGTGCAGCGCGCTGAGCGTATACCAGAGCGTCGAGATGTCGTAGAACACGCCTACGCCATAGGGTCCATAGTACGCGCCTTTGCGGTCCTCGAACTTCAACGTCCAGCGGCGTCCCAGCTCGAGCCGTCTGCCGTCATCGCGCTGGCCGGGAAAGACGGACATCGGCAGCCCTGCCGCCTGGTGCAGAAGGAGGTTCAACTGGACCTTCTGATAAAGATCCCAATGCAAGTTCGTCCGGTGGGCGTCGGGTTCGCGAAAAGCCGCCCAAACGCCGTGGGCCAGGCAGTCCTGGGGCCGCGGAATCGGCTCGCCGAGCAACAGCAGCGCATGCGCGGCCGGATAGTTCCAGGCGAGGTCGCTGTGGACGTGGCCGTACGGCCCGAATGCGCCGTTCGGCTTTTGGCAGCCGAGCAGGTACGCGATCGTCGCTTGGTCGTCGACTTGGCATTCGACGGCGGCCGCGTCGATGTGCGTCACGCTCATGCAAACCCCAGTCAGAGTCAGCCATCCGGACAACAAGCCGCGACACAGATTCTTGTGAAAAGACATCGGGAAACTCCTGCTGGCCTTTGGGGCGGTCCTATTATGAATGGGATCTGGGCGTCCGGCCATCATTGTACGTTGCGATGCACCGATCTTTAAGATGTGGCTGGACATGTCCAAAACCAGTTTCAAAAGAAATCCGCGGGAGTGTGTGTTGACGAGTACCAATCGGCCGATATATATTCGTCAACACTTATACATTGACATTGGAGTGAGAGACGCTCAGAGCTATTGGTGCTTCTGGTCCCGGATTTCGATCTGAACGGAGAGATACGCAGATGGTTGCGGCGCTCGGCAGCGGCAAAGAGTTGATCCAAGTCCAACATGCGACGGTGCGTTTCGCCGGGGATTCCGGCGACGGCATGCAGTTGGTCGGCGGCCAGTTTGCCGATATCGCATCCATGACCGGCAGCGCGATTTGCTCGTTTCCGGACTTTCCATCGGACATCCGCGCCCCGGCCGGTACGCTGGGCGGCGTCAGCGGATATCAATTGAGTTTCGGCGACCAGCGGGTTACCACGCCGGGAGACGCCCCCTTCGTCTTGGTCGCGATGAACCCTGCAGCCTTGAAGGTGTGTTTGCCGGAGCTGCAAAAGGGCGGCATCATCATCGCGAACGAGGATGCTTTCACGCCTGCAAATTTGCAGAAAGCCGAGTACGACGCCAACCCGTTGGAAGACGGTTCTCTGGACGACTACCGCGTGATTCCGGTGCCGATGGGCCGGTTGAATGACGAGGCGACGGCGGCAACGGGAATGGCCAAGTCGCAACGGGAACGCTGCAAAAACTTTTTCGCGCTGGGGATTGCCTTGTGGCTGTACGATCGTCCGCTGCAGTTGTTGCTGGAGTGGATGATGAGAAAATTCCAGCGGGTTCCGGACGTGATGGCGGCCAATGCGGCAAGCTTGCGGGCGGGCTACAATTTTGCGAACACGGCGGAATTGTTCCGCGTGCATTACCAGGTGGCACGAGCCAAGCTGCCGGCGGGCCGGTATCGCCGCGTAACGGGCAACGAGGCTTTGGCGCTGGGATGCATCGTGGGAGCCCATCGCGCGGCCCGGCCGCTGGTGTATGCCAGCTATCCCATTACGCCGGCCAGCGAGGTGCTGCACGAACTGGCCAAGCACAAAGAATTCGACGTCCGCGTCATTCAATCCGAGGACGAAATTGCGGCCTGTTGTGCGGCGATCGGCGCCTCGTTCGCCGGGGCCGTCGGCGTCACCGGCACCAGCGGACCCGGGTTGGCGTTGAAGGCGGAAGCGATCGGCTTGGCGGTCATGACCGAATTGCCGCTGGTGGTTCTGAATGTCCAGCGGGCAGGTCCCAGCACGGGCATGCCTACCAAGACGGAGCAGGCCGATCTGCTGATCTCCATGTATGGACGCCACGGCGAGTCGCCCGCGGTGGTCTTGGCGGCCGCGACGGCGGCGGACTGTTTTCACATGGCATTCGAAGCGGTGCGATTGGCCACCAAGTACATGACGCCCGTGCTGCTGTTGAGCGACAGTTTTCTGGCCAACAGCGCGGAACCGTTTCGCATCCCGGACGTCGATGGTTTGCCGGATCTGCGCGTTCCGCTCCACGTGACGCCGGAGGATTTCGCGCCTTATCGTCGCGATCCTCAGACGCTCGCCCGGCCTTGGGTTGCCCCCGGCAAACCGGGTTTAGAGCACCGCATCGGCGGTCTCGAGAAGGAAAATGAAACGGGAACTGTCAGCTACGATGGCGAGAACCACACCAAGATGGTCGCCCTCCGAGCCGGCAAGATCGCCCGGATCGCGATGGACGTGCCGGCTGCGGAAGTCGTGGGAGCCCAGGGCGGCGACGTGCTCGTCATCGGCTGGGGCAGCTCGTACGGAGCCATCGCTGCGGCGGTGGAGGAAATGCACAGCGAAGGCCGGAGCGTGGCGCATCTGCACCTGAGATACCTGAATCCGCTTCCGCGGAACACGGAAGAGGTGCTCGCACGCTTTGATCGGGTCCTCGTCGTCGAAGGGAATTGCGGTCAGTTGAAGACGATTCTGCGCGACCGTTTCACGGCCTCCTTCGTTCCGTTGAACAAGGTGGACGGACGGCCGTTCTTGATTCGTGAAGTTCGTACAGCCATTCAGGAGTTATTGAACCGTGAATAGTACCACGATGGACGAAGCCCGAGGAACCGCAGAGGTCGCCGGCGATTGTCTTCGCGTGTTGACCCGCAAGGACTTTCAATCGCCCCAGACCGTCCGCTGGTGTCCCGGTTGCGGCGACTATTCCATTCTGGCCCAGATCCAAAAAGTGCTGCCCGAGCTGCGCGTCGCCCGCGAGAATTTCGTGTTCGTCTCGGGCATCGGCTGTTCGTCGCGGTTCCCGTACTATGTCAACACGTACGGGTTCCACGGGATTCACGGCCGAGCACCCGCGATCGCCACGGGCGTCAAATGCGCCAATCCGGAATTGTCCGTCTGGGTTATTACCGGCGACGGGGACGGCTTGTCGATCGGCACCAATCATCTGATCCACACCATCCGGCGGAACGTCGACTTGAACATCCTGTTGTTCAACAACCGGATTTACGGATTGACGAAGGGACAGTACTCGCCGACTTCCGAATTCGGCAAGAAGACCAAGTCGAGTCCGATGGGAACGATCGAGCAGCCGATCCGGCCGATTCAGATGGCGCTGGCCGCCGAGGGGACGTTCGTCGCGCGGACCATCGCCGCGGATCCCACGCATTTGCGCGAGACGCTGGAAGCGGCGGCCCGTCACCGGGGGACTTCCTTCGTCGAGATTCTCCAGAACTGCCGCGTGTTCAACGATCAAGCGTTCGAGAATACCAAGGGACGAGATGGCTCGGAAGATGATCGCATCCTGCTGCGGCATGGCGAACCGATCCGCTTCGGAGCCGGGGGCCGGAAGGGAATCGCAACCCGAAACTTGACCCCGCAAATCGTCGATCTCGAGACTGGGGAGGCCAGCGCTGGCGAGTTGCTGATCCATGATGTCAAAGCGAACTCGCCCGCATTGGCGGCTTTATTGGCCGCCCTCGAACCACCTGAGTTCCCGACGGCGTTGGGCATTTTCCGAAGCATTGAGAAGCCGAGCTACGATGCCCTGTTGCTTTCTCAAATTGCCACTTCCATGACCCAGCGCGGCCAAGGCGACGTGCGGAAACTGCTGAACGCGGGCACGACGTGGGAAGTCGAGTGACGACCGATGGACGACTTGGCGCCTCCAGCCGCGGACGAAGCCTCGGTGGCCGTGTATGAGTTGCCGCCCGGCGATTCCGATGCGCTGCCGGTGCTCGACGAGAACGAGCAGGAAGCCCGGCGTAACGGCACGCTTCTGCTGCAGAATGCAACTTGGTTCTGCCAGTTGCGGTGGATCGTCGCAGGCGTCTTGACGGCCGCGGGACTGGCCGCCTCGTTGCCGGCCTGGACGAACCGTTTTGGAGCGCAGCTGCTGCCCTCTTGGCTGTTGATCTCCGCCGCGATTTTGGCGGCGGCCAACTCGATATTCCTGTTCACGTTGACACGTTTGCCGCCCGATGCACATGCCGGACGGCTGCGCGTTCATTTGTGGTGCCAGATCGTCTTTGACTTGGCGGTGCTGACGGCGGTGGTCCATAGCCTGGGCAGCTATGTCACCTACGCACCGGTCGCCTACTTGTTTCACATCATTCTGGCCTGTATTTTCTTCCCGCGCTGGGAGAGCCTCGGTGTAACGGTCGTTTCGGCCCTCTTGTTCGGGACGCTGGTTTTGCTGGAAACGGCCGGAGTCCTGCATCGGCCGCCGGCACTTTTCGCCGAAGTCGCCGGGATGTCCGGGCAAAGCGTTTGGATGTGGCAATTGGGTTCGCTCCTGCTGATCTGGGCGATCATCTGGTATCTCGCATCGCGTTTGGCGGCAGAACTGCACAAGCGCAAGCGGGAATTGGCCGCGGCCAATCGCCGGCTGGAGGCCAGCAGCGCCGAACGGGCCGCCCACATGCTGCAGACCACCCATCAATTGAAGGCCCCATTCGCGGCCATTCACGCCAATACACAGTTGCTGCTGAACGGTTATGTGGGCCCGCTGTCCGAACCGTCGCGGGCCGTCGTCGAAAGGATCGCCGTGCGATCGCAAATGCTGTCGCAACAAATCCAGAAGATGCTCCAACTGGCGAACCTGCGTTCACAAGCCCAATCCAAGCCGTCGCTGACGGTGCTCGATCTACGGAAGATGATTCAGCGGGAAGTCGAGCGGATCGAGCCCCTGGCGGCGATGCGGGGCATCTCTCTGGAAACCAGCTTGGAGCCGGTTCTCGTGCGCGGCAGCGATGATTACCTGGTGATGCTGATCGACAACTTGCTGAATAACGCGATCAACTACTCTTACGACGGCGGATGCGTCGCGGTGGCCTGCCGGCAAAACGATCGGAAGACGGCATGCACGGTCATCCGCGACCACGGCATCGGCATCCCGGCAGACAAGCTTCCCCGCATATTTCAAGACTACTATCGCACGATCGAAGCAACACAGCATAACAAGACATCGACCGGGCTCGGGCTGGCGATCGTGCGGTTGGTGGCCAAAGCCGTGCAGGCGACGGTCAGGATCGAGAGTTCGCCGAGTTGGGGAACGCGTGTAACGCTTCTGATGCCGGCGGTTTCGGATGACACCTCCTCTGGATAATTGGGAGATTCTTATGGCCAATCTGTTGATTGTCGACGACGACGAAGATTTCGCGGGTGCCATCGCTACGGTTTGCCGGGCCGAAGGGCACGAAGTTGCCGTGGCCTATGATGCGGCCGGTGCGGAAGCGTGCTTTGCCCAACGTTTGCCGGATGCGGTGATCCTGGACGTCATGTTTCCGGAAAACCCCAGCGGCGGTTTCGAGCTGGCGCGCGCCATTCGCAAGAAATGGGGCGAAATCCCGGTCCTGATGCTCACGGCAGTCAACCAGCAGTTTCCGCTTGGGTTCAGCCCCAAGGATATCGATCCCACGTGGCTGCCAGTCAGCGATTTTGTCGAGAAACCGGTTGATTTTGAAATTTTGAAAGCCAAAATCATCGAACTGCTCAATCGCTCGCCGCAGCCGAAGTAATGCCGGGCATCTTGCACGAACAGGCCGGCGTCTTCGTTTCGTGAGAAGAACGCCCCAGCACAATCACGCTTCTTTTCTATCGTGGAGAACTGCCATGACCGCAGCTACGGATCGCAATCAGCATTTTCCCCTGCCGCTCACCCTTCAGGGCCGGGCGCTCGTCTTTCGACCGCTGAGTCCCTCCTGCCGGGATGCGATGATCGCTTTTGCCCGCGATCTGCCGGAGCAGGATCTGTTGTTTCTGGATCGAGACATCGCTCAGCCGGCAGTGGTCGATCAATGGATCCTGGACGTTGCCGAGGGGAAACTGGTCACGATCGTAGCTTGGCAGGACGGCGTCATCGTGGGCTATGCCACCACGGCGCGCGGCACCCCGCGCTGGACGCGGCATGTGGCCGAATTGCGGGTCGTCGTGGCGGAAGGCTTCCGCGGGATCGGCCTCGGCCGATGGCTGCTCGAGTTGGTGTTCGAAATGGCTCTGCAGGCGGGCGCCACCAAGCTCGTGGCCCGAATGCCTCCGGACCAGACCGGAGCGTTGAATCTGTTCCAACACCTCGGCTTCGAGCAAGAAGCGGTCCTGCGGGACCACGCCCTGGATGCCAACGGCCTGACGCACGATCTGCTGGTGCTCAGCTTCCATACCCGCCAGCATCCCGACAGCCGTTGTGGTGCTTGCGGCGTCGCGGTTTTGGCCCCGCTGGTTCTAGAGGGGGTCCGGCTGTGTTCGCATTGTTATGAGGCCCGCTACGAAGAGCTGGGCGGCGGTGACTGAGACAAGTCTGTCCTATTCGATCTTGAGCGTGTAGGACAACATGCCGATCGCCTCGCCGGTTTGGGCTTGCTTGTAGTTCTCGTGACACATGACGCATTTTTGCAGGACCACGGGCACGGCCGTCGCGGCCCGCAGATACCGGACGTCGTCACGTTTCTCGACGCGATCGAAATAGACTTGGCCGGCCTTCAGCTGCCGTACCGCTTCCTTTTCGAAGTCGTCTTGGGCGACGTTCTTATCGTTGTAAGGCTCGCCCGAAACGTCCAACAACTTGACTTCATGCCAACCTTTCTCTCCAACGGCCTTGAACAGCGCGATCGCCGCCGAGCCGGCGGCAAAATCGTTCTCGTCGTTGACGTACTTGTCCGTAATCAACACCACCGCCGCCTTATAAACGTCGTCCAGCATCCGCACCATCTTGCGAGTTCTTTCCAACGGCCGGTCCGGCTTCCCGCCGTCTTCTTCGCCCTGACCTTCGGCTGCGGCGCAGCTGATCGCCATCCAACAAATCATGACGGTACCGAACATCCACCCAAAACATCGTTGAACTCGCATTGTCTTACCTTTCATTCAAATCCAGAAAACCATCGACAGAACAGGGTGTATCGCCTCTGCGTTTCAGCTTCCTCGGTTGCACCTCGCGGTGTGCGCCGTTCCCAATGGATCCGCATGATCCCGATCACGAGCTTGCGGCCGATACCGCGTCGTCCAATTCTTCGACCCGTTGGCCGAATTCCTCATGGCGATCCGAAAACGACCAGCCCGTCTTCAGACCGGCCACGAACCAGACGAAGCCAAAGATTCCCAGCGCAAAAACCGTATCGCCGATCACGCGCAACCAGCGCAGAATGTGGAGCGTGCCGTCTTGCAGGAATTCGGCGGACCGCGCATACCATAGCCCGTGCTCGACGCTGGCCCACGTTTGCGCCAAGCCGACCGGGAGCAACGACAAGAGCACCATCAGCGCCAACCCAATGTTGATGGCCCAAAAAGAAAAACTCAACACCCCGGTCCGCCAGACGTTGTGAGTTGCCAGACCTTTCAAGCAGAACAGCAACAGCCCCATTCCCAACAGTCCGTACACGCCAAACAGCGCCGTATGGCCGTGGACGGCGGTCGTGTTCAATCCCTGCATGTAATACAGGGCAATGGGTGGATTGATCAGGAATCCGAACAGCCCGGCACCCACCAGGTTCCAGAACGCAACGCCGATGAAAAAGTAGATCGGCCACTTGTAAGCTCTTACCCAGGGCCGCGCGCGGCTGAGCGTCAGGTTCTCGTAGGCCTCGAATCCGATCAGCACCAGCGGGACCACCTCGAGGGCACTGAATGTCGCCCCCAGGGCGAGAATCGCCGTCGGGGTTCCCGTGAAATAAAGATGGTGGAACGTGCCGATGATCCCGCCGGTCAGGAAAATCGTGCTGGAGAACAACACGGCGGCAGTTGCCGTACTGGCCCGCAACAGCCCCATGCGCGTAAAGAGAAAGGCGATCACAACGGTCGCAAACACCTCAAAGAATCCTTCCACCCACAGATGCACCACCCACCAGCGCCAATACTCGGCGACAGCAAGATTCGTCTGCCGCCCCCACATGATGCCCGCTCCATAGAACAACGCGATGGCCGCCGATGCCACGACGAACAAGGCCAACAGGTGCTTGTTCTCTTCCTTCTTGCGGAATGCCGGCGCCAAGGCTCGGCCCATCAACGCCAACCAGAGAAACAGCCCGACCAGAAGAAACAGTTGCCAGAAACGTCCCAAGTCCACATATTCGTATCCCTGGTGCCCGAACCAGTAGTTCATCTCCAGGCTCATTCGCTGCCGGGTGGCGAACCAAGTTCCGAACAGCGTCCCGCCCACAATGATCAGTAGACAGACGAACAGAAAATTGACCCCGGCGCACTGGTACTTCGGTTCGCAACCAGAGACGGCGGGGGCGATGAACAGTCCGGTTGCCAGCCAAGCCGTCGCGATCCAAAAGATGGCCAACTGCGTGTGCCATGTCCGCGTGACCGAATAAGGCAGCCAATCTGCCAGCGGAATTCCGTAAAATCCCTCGCCTTCGACGCCGTAGTGAGCGGTGATGGCGCCCAAGCCGACCTGGACGACAATGAGAAGCGTCACCACCCAAAAATATTTGAGGGTGGCCTGCATCGAAGGCGTCGGCTTCAGTCCCAGCAAAGGATCGGATGCAGGCAAGTCGCTCGGCTCTTCTTCGCGGTTTTTCAGGATGGCGTAATACCACGCCAATGCTCCGATTCCAGCCAGCAGCACCACGAAACTGATCACGGACCAGACCACAACGGCCCCGCTGGGCCGGTTATCGATCAGCGGTTCGGCAGGCCAGTTGTTCGTGTAGGTGACCGGCGGAGCAAGGGACGAGGCCCGCGTCGGATTCAGCGAATCGGCGTCCCGCGGACGCTCAGTCCCGCACGCCCAAGCGGCCCAGAATAAGAACGCATTGAGCAGGCGTTGACGCTCGGGATCGCGCACGGTGAGTTTCGGAATCGCATAAGCATTACGCAACTGCGGAGGCGTCATGCCGCCATCTGCAAAGCGAACGAGTTCCGCCGGAAAATGTTCGGCGTCACCGAAGATCGCCGCATAGTAGCGCCCCAGCGCATCGATCGCCGCGGCCCGATCAGACGACACGACGATCTCGTCGCGCGTCGCATCATACGTATTGGTGCGGATCGTTTCTCGCAACAGCGCCTGCAAGCCCGCCTGCTGGGGCGCCGCCAGGGCTTCATAAAACCGGCCGTGTTCCCTCTCGCTCCAATGGTCCAGCAGCCAAATACACTCGCGATGAAGCCAGTCGGCCGACCAGTCGGGGGCCACATAGGCTCCATGCCCCCAAATGCTGCCCACCTGTTGACCGCCCAACGATTGCCAGACGTTTTGCCCATCTCGGATATCCTGCCCGGTAAATAGCGTGACTCCCTGCTCGGTGATAACCCGCGCTGGAATGGGCGGCGCCTGGCGGTAGATTTCTCTGCCGTAGTAGCCCAGCACAGCGAACGACATGCCGATCACGGTCGCCAGACCGACCCACAGTTTCTTGTATCCCATAAGATGCTCGTCCGAGGACCTGCACACGCTGTTTCAACCGGCGGAAAGGAAGGTTGCCATATCTTAGAAGTCGCAATCTGGGGGTCAAGGTGCAAGTCTTCCTACGCTCGGACGACACATCTCGGCAAACCGGGACAAGACGTACCGTCCCAGAATCTCCATCTCGCCGATGGCCGTCGGTAAACGGCTGCGAATCAAGGCCGCGTCAATGTAACCTAAGCGACTTCGCCAGCAGCTGCGCGCCCAGACAGATTCCCAGCACCGGCCGGTCCCTTCCGGACTCGGCCCTAAGCAGCGAATGGCTGTACGATGATGTCCTAGCACCAAACGATTGCCGAGCGGTTTTCCGTTCAGTTTGAGAAGGCACACTAGCCCGACGCGCGAGCGAGGGAATCACGGCTCTTCCTCGCTTGCGAGTTTTGAAGTTGCGCATTTTGGGGGCCGGAATTCTGGCCGAAGGCCACATTCACCGTAGCCTGGGGCAACGCCCTAGGGACACGGGCGAGCATCCGTTGTTTGGCCGAAGGCCATATTCACCGTGCTGCGTAGGGCAAGGTGAGTATGGCCTTCGGCCAAATAGGCCGGACGACACCGTGCCCCTAGGGCGTTGCCCCAGGCTACGATGGGAGCAGGCCTTCGGCCAAACACGACCGGACCGCCGAATGCGCAACTTCGAAGAGCGCAAGCGAGGATGGCCTGCCCGGCTCTAGTGCCTCGTCAAGGCTCAATCGTGGGGTGGGGGAACTTCATCGTAGCCCGAAAACAGCGATCGGCAGCGTGACCTACGTCCGAGTTCCGTGGAAATGCGCAACTTCAAAACTTGCGCGTCGGGCTAGTGTGACAACTCATCCTTGACGCCCAAGGGGCGAAAAACCGTTTGGTGCTAGTTCATCGACACAAGTATATTGGGCCGCTTGGCGAACGTGAGCGACGTTCAATACCCGGCGGCCGCGCGCGCTGAGCTGGAATTGCACCGGCGTGGCGAGGGACCTTGCGCCGCAGACGACACCCGGTAGACCGTCCTCCACCAATGACCAACCAGTGATCCCGCTTCCACCAGCTGAAGCGCCATTCTAGCGACTCCGGCCCAGGGCGGGTAGAATTGCTGCGGAGCACCACCTGCATTGCCTCAGCCTGCTGCTAACCGGAATCCTGTGGCTGGTGCGCCATTTTCAAAAATGAGGCAGCCATGAAAAACTCCATGTTTGTCATCAAGCCGTACAAGTGGAACGGCATGTGGGTCTTCGACGACGAGCGGGTCGGCCTGGATAAGGAACCGTTTGTCGCCGGGGCCGACCCGAAGCACCGAAGAAGCTGTACGTGCAGGTTCGGCAGGCGAAATAGGCAGCCAGCGTCATGTCCACCGACCTCCAAGTCTTCACCATCGGTCACAGTAGCCACCCGCTGGGCAACTTCATCTGGCTGCTGCGGAAGGACGGAATCCAAGCTTTACTTGGCGCGCTCGATTCTCTTCATCTCGCCACAGCCTCCGTTCTCCGAGCCCACGATTATTGTCGCTTGCCGACCAGGTAACCGAATGCTTCGAGGTTCAACAGGAGACCGCTGTCGTCGGTCTCGGCCTTTGCGCCGTCGGCGAGCAGCGGGCTGGGGGACCATGGAGCTGATTGAAAAACGGGGAGGCGGACCTTGGTGGGGCGTTCCGACAGATTCAACACGCACACGATTTCCTCAGCGGACTCGCGTCGGACGAAAGACAAGATCGCGTCGGGCTGGTCGTTGTCCAGCCAGACGACGTCGCCGTGGATCAGCGGCCGCTCGGCGCGGCGCAGCGCGCATAAGTGCTTGCAGAACGCCTGCCGCGCCTGGCCTGTCGGCGTGTCGCCGCCGGCCCAGTCGATCGGCAGCCGCCCAAAGATGCTGTGGCGGGCGGTGTCGGCCACTTCCTGCCCGTTGTAGACCATCGGCACTCCGTCTAGCGTAAACAGCGCAACCAGCGCCGCGTTGACGCGGCGGGTGCCCCACGCCTTTTCGACTCGGTTATCGTACGAGTCGTTGGCGATGTCGTGGTTGTCGATGAAGCGGATGAAGCGGGCGCCGCCGCGCGGGCGCTCGTCCCGCATCTTCTCCCATTGCGTGCGGATGCCCGCCGCGTTGTCCCACGTGAATCCCCAGCCGTAATCGAGGTCGAACGCCTTGAGCTGATCCTCGCGGCGCGTACCCTCGGCCAACATGCAGACAGCGGGCTGCATTTTCTCCAAACGCTCGCGCGCCGTCTCCCAGAAGTCCAGCGGAATGCCGTCCGAGACGTCGCAGCGGAACCCGTCGGCGCCGAACTCGCGGATCCAGTATTCCATGTTCTTCCACAAGTACTCGCGGAGTTCGGGATTGGCCAGATTCAAGGCCGGGAAGCCCCAGGCCGCGGTGGCCGCCTTACCCTCCGCGTCCCGCTTGACGAAGTTCGGATGCTCGGCGAGGAAGACCGCCTTCGGGCCGCAGTGCAGATAGACCATGTCCAGCAGCACGCGCATCCCCAACTTGTGCGCCTCGGCGATGAACGCCTTCAAGTCGTCGTCCGTGCCGTATTCCGGATCGCTGTGATAATAGTCCTTCATGCGATAGGGATTCCGAGGATTGTTCATCCCGGATTTCTTCTGGCGCGGGCTCCAGCCCGCGATGTTCGGATCGTCGTCCGCCACGAAGACGGGACACAGGTAGATGATGTCGAAGCCCAATTCGGCCACTTTGGGCAACCGCGCCGTCGCGGCCCGCAGCGTGCCTTCGGGCGTGAACGCCCGCGGCTGGATCTGGTACATCACGCCGCGCGTCACCCACTCCGGCGACGGCCGCGCCGGACGCTCGTTCAACGGCGCCGGCTGCCCACCGGACGCCCACGTCGCCAGTGTCAACAGGCTTGCGATGCCAATCAGTGTCCTGTTCATCATTCCGTCCTTCGTACTGGAATTTCGATGCTTCCTTTCTAACACCCGCAGAGCGGCCGGTCGATGACCGTTCCGCAGAATTGCAGAACTCCGGATGAAAAGATGGCACGTCGCCAGGACTTGCGGTACGATGTGCGTGCCGGAACACGTTCGGCAGACGGTCGGCGCCATTCCCAACTCGGCATCGCCGACACACCCCTGCAGTCCTGATAAGGAAGGATTGGAAGATGATCGGTTTCTTGGTGAACAGGATAGGATCACAAGGCCGGAGGTCGCTGGCCCGTGCCGGGCGATGGCTGGTACTCGCGGTGCTGGCGGCAGCGCCGCTGGCGGCAGCGGCCGGCGACTGGCCGACCTATCGAAACGACAACGCCCGCAGCGGGGTGACGACCGAAGCCGTGAAACCGCCGCTGACGCAATGCTGGGTCTTTCAGCCGCAACATGCGCCGCAGCCCGCTTGGGGCGAGCCGAATCCGCGGCCGGTGGGCGGCTGGCACGGGCATACCGAGCAGCGACGAGTCCACTTTGACGACGCGTTTCATGTGGCGGTCTCCGGCGGTGCGGTCTATTTCGGCTCGTCCGCGGATGGCACCGTGGTGTCGCTGGACGCAGCGACCGGTCGGGAACGATGGAGCGCACTGACCGGCGGGCCTGTGCGTCTGGCACCGACCGTGTGGCGGGACAAGGTGTATTTCGGCTCGGACGACGGCTTCGTCTATTGCCTGCGCGCCGGCGACGGCGGCGAGCAGTGGCGGTTCCAGGCGGCTCCCAGCGAACGCAAGGTGCTGGGCAGCGGCAAGATGATCTCGCTGTGGCCGGTCCGCACCGGGGTGCTGGTGGACGACGGCACGGCGTACTTCGGCGCCGGCATTTTTCCCGCCGAACGCGTGTCGATGTACGCCGTCGATGCAGAAGACGGCCGCCTGACGTGGTGCAACGATGCCTGTGGCGACGCGCCCCAAAGCCGCATGTCGCCGCAAGGCTATCTGCTGGCATCGAACAGCCGCCTGTTCACGCCGTTGGGACGCGTGTCGCCGGCGGCATTCGACCGCCAGGACGGGCGTCTGCTGTACGAAGCTTACGCCGAACACATTATCGGCGGAACGTACGCCACGCTGGCCGACGACCAGCTGTTCACCGGCACCGAGCAGATGGTCGGTTTCGACCAGGCGAACTCGCGCGCCCATTCCAGCTGGTTCTGGGGCCATCAGTTGATCGTGACCCCGGACGCGTTCTATACCGCGACCGGGCGCGAACTGTTCGCGGTCAAACGCGAGACCTATGCGGCCGCCAGTCTGCGCCGCAAAGGACTGCTGGATCGCCAACGCGATCTCGACGCGCAAATCCAACGAGCCAAGCGCGGCCCGGAAGCGGCACTCCAACAGCTGCAGACGCAGCTGGACGCGCTGAAAGAGCAGATCAAGGAGACGGAAACTCGCATTGCGGCGGGCGAGATGTGGCGCATTCGCTGCGATTGTGCAGAAACGTTGGTGATGGCCGGCAACGTGTTGTTTGCCGGCGGCGACCGAAAGGTTTTGGCTTTCGACGTCGCGACGGGCGAAGTGCTGTGGACGGGCGAGGTCGATGGCCGGGCGCGCGGCCTGGCCGTCGCCGACGGCCGGCTGTTTGTCAGTTCCGACACCGGGGCCATCTATTGCTTTGGCGCCGCAGACGCGGTGGCCGGCGGCGCTGTGCAGCAAGCTGCCGCCGCGTCGCCTTTCCCGGCGGACGAACTGACCCCTGTCTTCGAAGCGGCCGCCGAGCACATCGTCCGCAGCACGGGGATCACGCGCGGCTACTGTCTGGTTCTCGGTTGCGGCACGGGCCGGCTGGCCTTCGAACTGGCGAAGCGGACAGAACTGCAGATCTGCGGCGTCGAACCCGACTTGCAGAAAGCCCAGGCCGCACGCCGGGCGCTGGATGCCGCAGGACTGTACGGGGCCCGTGTGGTGGTCGAACACGGCGAGCTGACGCAGGTTCCGTTCTCCGATTACTTTGCCAACCTCGTGGTCTCGGAACAGGCGCTCGTGTCGGGCCAAATGCCCCGCGGCGCTGCGGAAGCGTTCCGCATGCTCAAGCCGCTGGGCGGCACGATTTTCATCGGTCAGCCGACGGCGGCCGGCGGCAAAGTCGAGCCGCTGCCGGCGGCGGCGATGCGGCAGTGGCTGAGCGAAGCGGGGATCGACGGCGGGCGCGTCTCCGCAGAAAACGGCGTGTGGCTCGATTTCCGACGCGGGCCGCTGCCGGGAGCCGGCAGCTGGACCCATCAATACGCCGAGCCGGGCAATACGACCTGCAGCGACGATGAACTGGTCCGCTGTCCGCTGGGCTTGTTATGGTTTGGCAATCCCGGGCCCGCGCAGATGGCCGAGCGGCATGTGCGGGCCGCAGCGCCGCTGGCCGTCAATGGCCGCATGTTCGTTCTGGGCGAAGGGACCGCCAACCGGGCGGGGGCGGGCGACAATACCATCATGGCCTTCGACGCTTACAACGGCCTGCCGCTGTGGGAACGCAAGATCCGCGGTGCGCTGCGGGTCAGCGTGACGCACGACGCGGGAAACTCGGCGGCCAACGCCGACAGCCTGTTCGTGGCGGTGGCCGACACGTGTCTGCGGTTCGACGCCGCCACGGGGGAAACGAAGTTCACCTACAAACTGCCTCCGGCGGCCGACGGTACGCCGCGCAACTGGGGCTATGTCGCCGTGATCGACAACACTCTGTACGGCTCGCGCACGGCCCAAGGACGAACCGCCGACTGTATCTTTGCGCTCGATCTGACCACGGGACAGCTGCGTTGGAAACACGAGAGCAAGGATATCGGCCAAGGCTCCATCGCCATCGGCGATGGGCGGCTGTACTTTGCCAGCCCCGGCGCGAGCGAGGAACAACGCACGGAAGTGCTCGCCGACCAGCTCAAACAGGTTCATCGGCTGAACGACGCCGAGCGGGCCGCGCTGCTGAAAAAATTTGAAGCCGCCGCCGTCTATCGCGTCGTCGCCCTCGATGCGGCGACCGGCGACAGGCTGTGGGAGAAGCCCGTCGAGGTCACGGGCGCCAGCGGCGGAAACTATTGGTGTTCGCTGGGCGCCATTTATCGCAACGACGTGCTGGTCCTGTTCGGCGTGTTCCTGGACGGCCATTACTGGACGCAGTTCCTCGCCGGACAGTTTGAATCACGGCGCGTGGTCGCCTTGTCCGGTACGGACGGCGGCTTGCTGTGGGACCAACAGATCGGCTACCGCGTGCGTCCGGTCGTGATCGGCGACACGCTGCATGCTGAACCGTGGGCCTACGACCTGCGGACCGGCGCCCAGCGGACGCGTGTTCATCCGGTGACCGGGCGCGACGAAGTCTGGCAGTTCGCCCGCCCCGGGCATCATTGCGGATGCCCTGCCGCCTCGCCTCACATGTTGCTGTTCCGCTCTCTGACGCTGGGATGGTACGACCTGGAAAACGACTTCGGAACGCAGCATTTCGGCGCCCAGCGACCGGGCTGCTGGATCAACTTCATTCCCGCCAACGGCTTGCTGATGGTCCCGGAGGCCAGCTCGGGATGCATGTGCCCGTTTCCCAATATGTGTACCGTGGTCTTCCAAAGCCGGGAGGAGAATCGGCAGTGGGCCTATTTCAGCCAGCCCGGTCCGATGACGCCGGTCAAGCGATTGGCGCTGAACCTGGGGGCGCCCGGCGATCGCAAGGACGCCTCCGGCGGGCTGTGGCTGGGCTATCCCCGGCCCTCCGGTTCGCTGGTCCTGCCGTTGCAGATCGGCGTCTCGCTGTTCCCCGGCGGCGGCTACTTCAATCACGACGCCGCCCGCCGGAAGATCGCGGACGCGGACAAGCCGTGGGCGTTCAGTTCGGGCGTGCGGGGCTTGCGGCAGTGTACGATCCCGCTGGCCGCGCCGACGGACGGAACGTCGCGTTACACGGTACGCTTGGCGTTTGCCGAGTTGGACCATGAAGCCGCAGGCAAACGCGTCTTCGACATCAAGATCCAAGGCCGGGCCGCGGCCGAGAAGGTCGACGTTTTCCAGCAGGCCGACGGCCGGGACAAGCCGCTGATCAAGGAATTCACGGGCATCGACGCGGACGCCGAACTATCGATCGAGTTCGTCCCCGCGGCCGCCAATCCGGCGCCCGATCAACTGCCCGTTCTGCAGGGGATCGAGGTCGTGCGAGAGCAAGTGCTCACGCTCGGCTTCTCCGTGCCGTCGTTCCTGCTGAACAATACCCAGTCCGAGCAGGCCGGGGACATCGTGATTGTGAACAACCGGGAAGCTGATTTCGCGGGGACGCTGCGCATCGAGGCTCCGGCTGGCTTCACCGCCACCCCGGCCGAGACGCAGCTTCAGATCCCGTCGGGTCACAAGACGAACGTAGCCCTCACGGCCCGCTTGGGAAACAACGCTGTGGCCGGAAAGTACCAGGTCGCGGTCAAGCTGCTGCTGGCCGGCGGAACGATCGAAAGTGAAAAACAAGCGGAGCTGGAGCACCTGGGCGACCTGCGGCGCGCGGTTCTGCCGGCCCTCGAGGATACCCACGCGTCGCAATCCGCACCGTCGACGAACTACGGGACTGCGAAAGGGTTGAATGTCGACGGCGGCGACGCGCAGATGGGCGATCGCCATCACAGCGTCGCCTATCTCAAGTTCCGGATCGAGGTGGACGGCAAGCCGCGTTCGGCCACGCTACGCCTGACCAACGGCAACAATCCCTCGGTCGATTCAGGGCAAGTTCGTTTGGTAACGGAACCGTGGAGCGAGAGCAGCGTCACGTACCAGAGCCGTCCGAAGCTGGGCGATATCGTGGGAAAAATCGGTCCCGTCGCGGAGAACCAAGTTGTGGAGATCCCGCTCCAGCTAGAGTTCGAAAGCAACCAGGAGTTGAGCCTGGCCATCGATCCCACCAGCTGCGACGGTCTCGGCTATCTCTCCCGCGAGGGCGGCAAGGCACCGGAGCTGATTGTCGAGTATGTGAAGTGAGTTTGGACGCGCGCTCGCGAGGCGGCGCGCTTCACTCGGGGACGAAGTTGGACACGACCGACACTTGGCGGACTTGTCGGGAATCGGGATCCCAAGCGCGGATTCGGACCTGGATCCCGCGCAAGGGAACGGGATAGGGTGGGCATGTCGACCGTTCGCCCACGTCGTCCACGCCATTTTGATTGTCGCCGTCAAAGCCGTCGTTCGCGTTTCCGCTGCGCTCGTAATGCGTGGACCACGTACAGTACTCGTAGACGCCGGCCTTGTTGGCAGGGTGCGTGGTCGCGCCGTTCGGGTTGAATGGCAACTGGGATTTGGATTCAGGACGGTTCGAGAAATCCGACCAGTCCTGGCAATAGGTCGGGAACGATGAGCGGATTCCGTATCCCGGATCAACGAATGCTCCCAGGCCGAGAAACTTTGGACTTGCGCCGGAAAAGTTCGCGTTCACATAATTATTGGCCTTCAGGTTCGAACTCGTCGGCGGCGGATTGGTACTGCTGTAGTCCGCCAGGTATCCTGGGTCGGCAGGCACCAGGCTCTCTCCTGCGGCTCCGGGGCGAACCGGCGCGTAGGGATCAAACACCCGGACATCGAAACTCAAGGCGTTAGAAACCATCACGTCGTGGCCGTAGTACGTGTTGGCGTAGGGCACCGGGTATGTCGGCGGATTGGCGTACAGCATTCGCGGTCGGGCCAACCGGTACAGAGATGTAACGCTTCGCCGATTGACGTCGAACGAATAGGCCACGAATACGCCGAGGTACAACGTATCGTAAGGAGCATCTGCCGATACTGCGGTGGTCGTCGTCGGACGACTGAATTGCGGATTGGCGCCGACGGATGGTGCACGGTCGGACAGCACGGGCCAATGCGCAAAGCGATTTTCGCGACGGGTCAAGTCGGCCAACGAATTCGCTGTAGCCGTCGCAATCAGATTGCCGCCGCTAACGGCGAACTGGAGCCTCACGGAAACATCATTCGTATTGAAGAAATTCGTCAGATTGGTCCGCAACTGTCGATAGCCAGGTGCGTTGGCCTGGGTGCTTGGCGCCGGCGCGTCGTCGCTGACCGTCCACCGCTTGAAATAGCCGGACGTGGCATCATTCAAGTCTGGCCGAATCAGCAGGGCGCGGCGATAGATCACAAAGTTCTCATCCGCGTCGCGCGTGCCATTCGCCTCCTCCGGATCCGATGGATAGCGGTCGTCATACTGGATCCACCACACGACTTCGGCCAACGGCGATTGAATCACTTGAGCGTTTCCGCTGCTATCGACATACTGGCCCACGAAGGGCGTTTTCGCGTTTTGGGTGGTAAAGGCGAGGATATCGTCGAGATCGCCGAACACCGTATTGGTGACCGACGGATCGGTATTGAACGCGCCATCGGCGTCCCAGTCTCCGTCCGTGCTGGGCAACCGCGTCCGCTCGGGACCTTCGACGATTTGGAGGTATCCGGCGGCCCAGCCATCGTCGGTCCAAGGTCGACCCGGGACGGTAATGCCCCGGAGATCCTCCTGTAGCTGGCTGGCCACGCTCCGCAACCCGCCCGCCAGTTCGATCGTTGCCCGGCCCTGGGAGATGCTTTCACCCACGATGGCAAACGCCTGAGCCAAGGCGAAGATCAGGATCAGCGTGACCGCCATGGCGACCAGCATCTCGACCAGCGTAAAGCCCGACGCCCGGCGCCGGCCTCGGCGTCCTGCGCCTGTCCGAACCCAAAAATCTGCAAACCGCATATTCATAACGTCTCTCCTGTTTCCGGAGGTTCTCTTCTCGATTCCTCGTCGTTCATTCGCGATCATTCCCACTCGCACACCCGGCGCGGTTGGACGGCTGCGGCGTCGCCGGACCATCTGCCAAAACGCCGGTGACATTTCCCGATCCCGATCTTCCTGATCTCTGTGTTCAATAGTGATAACGGCACGCCAGTACTCGAATTCGGTCGGCGAGCACTTGATAGACGAGCCGATGCACGTCGTCGATGCGTCGCGACCAACAGCCAGCCAATTCGTACTTCAAGGGTTCAGGTTTGCCGATCCCTTGAAATGGATCCTTCTGAACTTCCTGGACAAGCCGGATGATCCGGAGTGCCAGTTTGCGGTCGCGTTGAACCCACCAGGCGAGATCATCCAGAGCTGCAGGATCAAACTCCAAATTGCGCACGGGCGGCCTCCAGGGAGATGCCCTCTGTCCGGTTTTTGGCCTCCTGGAGGCGTTGTCTCATGGCATCACTCTTCAGCAGGTAAGCCGTCTCGCGCTCGGATGCAATCTCGCGCCACAAGTCAATGGGCACAAGAACGCCGACAGGCTTTCCCTCCGCGTCCGAGACGTACTGTATGTCGGTCGACATTAGGATCCTCCTCGTTACTCTTACCAGTCAAAAAACCTTCTTCACCTCCACGCATCCCAAGGAACGTGAAGCGAACAGCAAGCACGCCCGTATGTCAGCGACCTGCACGCCGTCATACTCGTTCACGATCTCCTCCACGCTGGCCCCATGCGCAAGCACGTTGAGAATGTAGTCCACGGTCAGACGCGTGCCTCGGATCACCGGCTTACCGACCATCACTTGTACTGCATCAATGTACTCCCGTTAAGTTGTCGGCCTCGGCCAACGCCTAATCTTTCACCTAATCTCTTCCCACTGCCTTAGATCCGGCGGAGATTAGGTGAGAGATGATGAATGAAACCTACGACGTTGGAAAAACGCCCTCCTCGATCCACGCCGCGCGTTGGGCAACTCGGTGCGCTGCATTGATCGCCAACACGGCGATGGTCGCGCGCCCAATCGCGGTCTTCCCGGCCAAGCCAGGACCGTCCCAGCGGAAATGCCGCGACCATTTGTGCCGGCGCGGGTGAAAAAGCCAGACCTTCCGCCCGGTTTGCGGATCTATGCCGCCCAGATTCGGTCCTTTGTGGTGGTTGCACGCGAAGCAGGCCAACGCTAGATTCGACGCGGCGGCTGGCCCCCCCGTGTTGTTCAGCGATGATGTGGTCGAGTTGAAATGGCATCGACGAAAGCTCCTCCGGCGCGCGACAATACTCGCAGCAGCCACCCGCTCGTTTGCGGACCAGCGTCGCCAAACTGCGGTCCATTGGATTCACGCCGTCCTCCGACGGGCATCCAGCACCCGCCGGGCTTTGGAATGCAGGATGTCCAGCAGGCAGCCCATCTGTTCGAAGGCATCCATCTCCACGGCCTCCGTTTCTGTCAGGTCGCCGCGCCGGGCCTTTGCCGCCAAGCTTTGCATTCGTGCCACATCTTGTGGCGGAAATCGCAACTTCAGCAACGCTCGAGCGGCGGTCGGAGAAATGGACTCGTCAAAATGAATGACGCGGCCCCACATGGCCACCGACGCTTCTGAATCAACAGTCTTGGTATTCATGTTCCTCAAAGGTCCTCGCTTTCCTTCAGAAGACGCCACCGCCACCCCAAACCTCCCGCGCCTTCCGCCACTGACCACTGACCTCTGACTCCTACTCAACAAACCTCCGCACCAGCACACACTTGTCGACATTGTGATTCTGGCCGGGATCGAAGGCCACGGGGATCGAGCGATCGATGATGTAGAACGCGCGGTTTCGCGTGACCGTGCCGGTGTCCAGGCCGACTTCCTGGCCCAATTCCCAGCGGTTGTTTGCCGAACTGAACTCGTACTCAAAGTACCCGATCGTGATCCATAACGCATACACGTTGGAACGAGTGGTAACCAAGTTCGACAGCCGTTGCATTCCTTGATAGCTGAAGAACGCGTTGCGATCGCTGTGGCGAGCTGGGTCGGTGAAACTGTTCAACATCCCGGGAACGTCCGCGGGGCTCGGCGCCGTCACACCCATCGACGTGCGGTGTGTTCGCAACAGCGTGTTATCGACTTCTAATCGACCAAGATTGGCAGCGTCTGGTGGAATCAAGAACGATGTCCCTGGAGCGCGAAAGGGATTGCCAAAAAATGTTGGCAGACTCGTATTGAGCGAGAAAAGGCCGCTGCCAGCTGCACCATAACCTCGCCGGCTGTCGACGAAGTCACTGAACGTCATCGGCGCGGGATGGCTGGCCCACAGCGCGTCCCAAACCTGCGAGTCATAGATCGTATTCAAGTTGATCCGTCCCGGCTCGCGGTAGGTCGAGATCCAGTTAAACGGCGGGTGCAGCATCTCCGTGCCGGTACTCTGGGCAGCGAAAACAGTGGGATTCAGCAACGTCTCCGTACCCGCGAACCGAGGGCGCACCGTCAGGTACTCGAACACGCGGTACAGATTGGGAGCCGTATTTGTGTTCGGATCCGCCGCAAAAAAGTTGAGCAGGTGCTGAAAGCGGCCCAATCCGGTCGCGTCGTACGGCGAAACCGAGGAATCGGCCAGCGAAAAATCCCTCAACAAGCGTACGGAACTGGATCGGGGAACCACCAGCAACTCCGTCGGGCTGGCGTACGGCCGATTGTTCCAAGTCAGCCATGGGAAGGGCGGGCCTCCGGAATTCGTGTCCGGCGCACCGAGATACGAGGTGACAGCGAAGGGTGCCGAGGCGGGTGTCGTCGCCACATTGAACGCCGTCCCATAACTGCTGTTCAGATAACCTAGCGTGTGCCGCAGATAGAAACCAAAACGATGTACCGGCGCGGACTCCACGGGATCCAGAGCCAGCGCTGCCGTCGCCAATTCCTGCGGCCACAAGTACCGATCGGCCACGTTCCCGTTAGCGCCTCGCTCCGAACAACCAAACTGGTTGGGATTTACGGCCAACGAAGGATCCGCGACGGCGGATTCCACTCCGTTAAAAATCGTCAAATCGACGGGCTTGATATCGATCGTCCTATACGGGTTGGCCACCGGGTGATACGGTGCCAAGGGGTTGGCGAGCCGTTGGAGGTGGATATACCGATAATTCTTCAGGGTGCCGTTGATCAGCGGCAAGGTGGCGGTGTCCAAGGGGGCGTCGATGGGCGGGCTGTAGGCTCCCTCGCCATCCGCCGCAGCCGGGTCCCAGATCTCGCCTGCAGGACCGGTGTCAGGATACCAACCGTCCACCTCGGCTGGCTCCGAGATGCTCAGCGGAATATCGTCGGTGCCCGCCCCCCCCTTGCCAATGCCTTTTCCTTTTCCCTTGGCCTGGCCCGCCGCCGTGGTCCGTACCAGATCGATCGGAATCGCGATCGCAGGCTGAACCTGCGCGGGCCCCGACACAAAGCTGTCCATTGGAGAATCCACCGTTGCCGCGTCGGTTTGGGTCGTGGGCGGAATGAGATTGTTTCGCACTTCCACCTGATTGACATTCGGACTCGGATTGGGGATCAGCACGATCTGCCGCGTGGTGCTGCGCCCCAGCGAGCCCCCCTCGGTTGCGTCGTTGCGCCGGCCGATGGTGGTCACATACTCGCCGCCCGCAAAGTCTCCCGGCGAGCCGACAACCGCGTAGCGGCCGGGCAACAATGGAGCCACAAGGTTTGCCACGGACGTATAGTGAATCTGCCGTCCACTGTCCTGCGCAGCAACCAGTGCGACCGGATTGTTAAAATACACGGCGCGTTCGATTTGTGCCCCGATTGGTTCCTTCGGCGCCGTTTCGGTAGTGACTGCCAGCCGCCACACGGGTTCACCCGCCGAATTGACTCGGTTCAGCAGGACCCCGGACGACCAGGATGTGCCGCTGTGGTAGAATTCGCCCGGCGCCTTGTCGTGGCCTGCCCAAGGATTGTACAGTTCCACGAACAGCGATCCGCGGGGAAGCAGGCGTTGGTCAAAGTCATCGTCGGGCGGAGGGTTCGGATCGGCCGTCGTCTTGCCGGATGAATCGGTATTGAGGTCTTCCGTCCGCCGATCGTGAAACGCCAGCGTCTCCGTAATCAGCAGTTCGGGCCGCTCACAGCCCCACACGACGCGACGCTCGCCGCCTTCGTCGGTCAGGATGTTGCCGTCCACGTCCCAACCGTTGAACGGATTCACGTCGTACTCGAACGCGGTCATGATCGAATCGGCATCGCGGAAATCGACCGCGTTGACAGCCCATTGAGCGAGGACCTGCGCGGTTTCCTCGGCCGTCCCCGTTCCGTCGCCGTCCAAGTCGTACTCGAAAGACGGATCTTTCAGCAACATCAACAGGACGTACAGATGCCGAGCGAGATAGCTGCGGGCTAGGTGCGCGTCCTGGTCAGGGTTGGGTTCTCCATCGTTATCGTGGTCGATCACCATTGGCGGAGTGGTAGAACCGGCCGCTCCGATTCGGGCATATTCCGGCCCCAGCGACTCGTTCATGTTGGCGAGGTTCAACACGCCGTAGGCTTCGTCCACGACGGCGTTTCCGTTGTCGTCCCGCCCATTGCCGATCGGACGATTGATGTCCATCCGCAGACCCATGATCAGGTCGTGCGAGAGCATCTTGCGAATCTCATCATCGATGTTGCCCGTAAAACCGCCGGCCGACAGGCGTGCCTCAAGCAGGTCCAGAATGCTCTGTGGCGGCGTCGAGAGACTGTAACCGTCGGGCGCCACCACCCCCGGCACCGGGATGTCCCAGCTGTCCGTCGTCACGGCTCGCCGCGCAGCCCGCGCGGCCGTCGTCGTGCCTTGGAGGAACGTCAGCGCGCTCGCATCGGTCAGTCGCGATTGCAGCGAGGACGAGTCAAAGTCTGGGAGCCGCAAGACTTTCTCCAATTCTCCGATGGTAAACGGCGCATCGGCCGCGGAGCGTTTGTTCAAATTGAATTCATAGGGGCTTTCGGCCAGCAAATCAGAAAACGTCGTTGGCGACGTGCTGGTGTCGTACATGCCTTCGTACAACGGCTGGCCGCGGTAATCCACGCCGCTGGCGAACAAGCCGCGCAGGTCCATGTTGCTGCTGAACGACGTCAGATAAGCCGTCGAAAAATAGTTGGTCGGATACTCGAAGAACTTGAACGGCATCAGCGCATCGTAGCCCGTCTGACCGGGTTGCTGGTTCGCCCCGTAACGCGATGCCAGCAGTACTTGATATTGGGTATTGTCGTTGAGCAGTTTGTTCAAATCGACCTCGGGCGGTCCGTAGCCCTGGCCTTTGGGATAGGTTTGGGAATTCACAGCACCCGCAAAATTCACAGACTGGGGAAGTGGATAGCCAGACATGACCCCCGCCAAGTGCCCGTAATGGCCATGAGCATTGACGTTCAGGCGGCCGTCCATATCGACACATAGGATGGCCACCAACGGCTTGTACATGCGCCCGTCTTCCGTCGTCTGCACCGGCAGATCCGGGTCGATCCAGATGCTGTCCTTGACGCCATCGCCGTCGTTGTCGATGTCCCAAAAGGGACCATTCGTCAGAGCCATGTCAATCTCTTCCGCGGTCCGAATGTACGGATCGAATGCAGGATTGCTGCCCGTGAAGTCCGGATGCTCCCACGGCATCGGTCGAAAAACAATTCTGCGGCGAAGAGTAATGTTGTTAGAAGTTAAGGCGGTGTACACATTTTGGGGGGTATCTGCAGGCGATATGGCAGGGCGTCCCGTATACTTCGTGTCAAGCTTGTTCCATCCGTTTGGATCCGAATTTCCGCTATCTCTCTCGATCCAGTACCTGATCAATTCGGGCCGATGGAACGAAGGCAACACGCCATTGGTTGTAACTGCCGCCATGATCATATTCTGATAGTCAGGCGCGTCGTAAGACTCGTTGGCACCACCGTTGACGAAGAATTTGACGGTATTCGGATTACTCGGGTTGCTGGAGTCATAGAAGACCTGTCCAACCCGATTGGGCTTTAACGCTTCCTCCGTTAACCGTGGGGTCCCGGAACCGGCGGTGGAATCATATCCAAATCCTGTGCCCACGAACGGCTTGCCGTTCAATACGAACGTATCGCCCACGCTTGGCAACAGAGGGGTTGGACCGCTGACGGCCGGAGGCATGATGCGAAACGTGTAGACATGGTTCGTGGGGTTGGGATTGGGCTGCTGGCTGTAGCGATAACCAACGACCCGTGTGCTTGTCCCCTGCAATGCGCCGCTGGAAAAGGTGAGCACACTCCCATTGTAAAAGCCGCTCAAGTTTCGGAATTTCGGCGAGGAACTCATCAATGAGCTGTCTGAGAATTCGAGGATTTGGCCGCCTGCCAACGAGGTTGGCGCCACCGAGACGGCTCCCTGAAGCGAATCTCCGTAGACGTCTCCCAGCAGCGAGTGGCCGCGCAAGGGAGAATTGGTTTGGTTCACTTGCGGTTCCCGCACCAGCGCATACATCACGCGGTCCACGATCTTTTGCGGGTCCTCGCCGAGCCATTCTTTCCGGGCGTAGGCCTGTGCCGCGCGGCGATACTGGCCGGCGATGATGGCGTACGTCACCACCAGCAGGACGAACAGCACCAAGAGACTGAGCACGACCAGGATGACTACGCCGCGCCGGGATTGAGGTTTTCGAATCATGACTGTTTCTCCGTATCAAAGCGGCCGCCTGCCCCACGGCCGATGCCTCTTTCGTTCACGTTCATCACGGACGTAATCCCGATAATCGCGGTCCACCTTCATACCGCCTCGACCTCCGCCAGCACTCGTCGGCCGATGTTCGGCTTGAGGGCATCCGCCATCACCAAGTCCACCCGGACACCGAGCACATCGCTCAGGTAATTCTCCAGTTCTACAAACCGGAGCAATCCGGGATTGCGTCGAAAGCGGATCAGTACGTCCAAGTCGCTTTCCGGACCGGCATCGCCTCGCACGTACGACCCGAAAATCCCCAGTGACTCGATCTCGTAACGCTCTTGGAGCAATGGCAACTCTCGCCGAAGAATCCGCCGGAATTCGGCCGTATCGCGATTGCTCACCATCGAAATCGAACTCCCATTACGACCCCATGCGCACGGGGCAGCTTCCCGGGATTGCGAGTCTCGGAGAGACTGGCCCACGTGAGTTATGCCGCTCGGCGCGTACGGGCATTCTACAGTCCCGTCCATAACGAAGAGGTTTCCAGCCGAATCGTCTTTTCGTACACGGCGACGATACCAGGAATCCAGATCGCCTTGTGCACGGTTAACGAGCTAGCGGGCCAGTCCTGTCCAAACAGCGTCAACACTCGATCGTATCCGCTGCCGGGAGGATTCCTTTCGACAGGCCCGCTGTCCGCCGATTGAATCCGATACCATTGGAAATGCTCCTTCGTACCGATCATTCCCGCCATCAAGAGCCATTCGCCTTCCTTCATCTTCAGGTCATCTGCCTTCGCTGGCGTGGTCGTGGACGGCGATGGCAAAGCACTCAGCGTCACCTCACCGCCGTTGACGCCGAGGCTCAGAGCATCGAAAGTGACGTCAACCACATGTTCGGCTTCGGCGTACGATTCACGGCGATGAAAGACGACGATCGACAGCAAGTACAAGTCGTTGCCGGTGTCCTGTTTGGGAACCAGCGTCGCCAACCAGGAGAACTTCCCCTCCCATTGACGCTTCGACGTTGACGAATCGTATTTTTGTTGAGGCGGCAGCGTCCGATCGACCGGCAAGTTGAACACGAGATCGTCTTCACCCAGGAAAATATGGCCCGCCTGTTCGATAGACATGACCATAGAAGGCAAAGTTGCGCCCGGCCATCGGCGCAGAGAAATGCGTTTCATCCATGGAACGTCGGTCGGGGTGCTCGGGGATGTTGCCGTTCCCAGGTACGGAAAACGAAAGATGCCTGCCGTCCCCGTGTTGGCAGCCATGTACAGCGGATCAATGCAGAACGCTTCATTTCCCCAAAACGCTTGGTAGTTGTCATTGCTCGTGTCGTACTGGGCCCACGAATCCGGCCGGCGCATCTGGTACACGTCGAACGCGCGAATCGCGTTGCGACCTACGCGATCCGCGCCGTCGGCGATCATGCCCTGGGCCGAACGGCTCCCGGCCAGCGGTACGATAATCATCACGCCCAACAAGCCGACGGTGACAATCCCCATCGAAAACAGAACCTCGAGCAACGTCACGCCCGCGCGAACACGCTTCGTCGCAGTCCAGGCTTCCACCTGTCTTGCGAAACTATCGGATTGTCGGAAACGCATGTTATGATTCATCCTTACCGCCCTCCCATCGCTTGACCCGATTGGGCGAATTCGCGCGCGTCCTCGATGGTCATCGCACTCGCCGAAACGCCGCTGTCGGCCGTCGTCACACGCCCCGTATGATGCCCGATTGAAACCCAGAGGGTGGACGGGTCCGCCAAATTCAAAGCACCGAGATTTTCCAGATTACCGATCAGCAAGTGCAAGGTCTCGGTGGGTGAACGGCTGAGGTTGATCCCCATGACACCCACCAGGCGTCCAGATGGACCAAAGACGATCGTGACCGGCCCCGACGCCGTCGCCAAACGCGTGTCGCTGGCCCCAAACCCCGAACTGCTGAAATCGATCACCGCGCCGTTGGGCAACTCGAAGGGAGAAACGCTCGACTTCTCAGGGTGCCGAATGATTTGATAGGGCAGCGAAGCGCCATCAGTAGGCCAGGGCGCCCCCGACAGAACCAGCGTAAAAAGCGTTGCGTTCACCGTCACGTTCGTCACTTGATATGTTGGATTGCGATAGTCGAAGCGAATCAAATCACCCGCTCTTACGATGTTGCTCAAGTTGGCGCTGAGGCCATCCAGGTTGAATCTGGCGGTAAGGACGTCTGTGCCTGAGGAGGTATCAACAATAATTTTGGCCAAAGCGCCCACGACATCCCCGGCATACGGCGGCGGGGTCTCGGCCATGAAAATTCGCCGAGCGAACAGCTTCGTCGTGTCCTCTGGCAACTCTTCCGTGTCCAAAATGATTCCCGCATAACGTCCCGACTCGGCCGCCAGGGACTTGGCCAACTCGACGGTTGTGTTGACCTGCCGAGCCGTTTCGCGCAGCTTGCGGCCTTCGATGCCCGTCTTCATCATCGGCAGGGAGATCCCCATCAGGATCACCATGACGGCGACCACGATCAGCAACTCGATCATCGTCATGCCGCGGTGCGGTTGACGCTGCCGATCGAATTGTCTTGGGGCGTTCGTTCGCGTCACGTGTTAGCCTCCCATCGCATGATTCGTGATGTTGTCCATAAAGGACAGCCGGCCGTCCCCGTTGGCATCCATCGGCGTCCCCGGTGGAAACTGCGCCGGGGCACTCTCAAGATAGTACGGGTTGTTGGGATAGTAAGCGTTACCCGACTGGCTATACCGAAGGCCGGTTGGCACGTTGATGTCGTACAGGCCGTCGGGACCGGCAGAGTAGATCAAGGGATACAGGGCAAAGCTGGCCGGAAAAATCCGCAAGGGATCGAAAGGGTCGGGCGAACTCTGTGGATCGCGCTTCTGCAAGTCCGATACGATTAACATGTCGTCACTCCCCGACCAGAGCGCCTCCGTGATATCGTCGACGGTGCTGTTGGAATCGTCATCAACCCCGGCCACTCCCCAATTGCCATCCGGTCCTGGACTGGCGAAATACCCAGGCGCCCACCGCAGGAACTCGATCGGATTCCCCCAGGCATCCCATATCTCCGGCATCCCATCCCCGTCCTTGTCGCCGATCTCGGTTTCATGCAAAAAATCCAAAGCGTTGCCCGTGATGTCCTGCATCGAGGCAATGATCATGTACAGGCATTCGGCGCCTTGATAATCTTCCGTCCATGCCGTCATCCCGTTTGTCAAATTGGCAGGAGTTACGAGATTCGCGACGCGTCGCTGATACTCACGCGAGAGGGGCGGACGAGCAATGTTCGAATTCACAAACCCGTTGAAATTCTGCGTGGCTCCCAGAGCATTCGTCAAATCATAACTGAATGGTATCACAACAGTTACCGGATCGTCCAAGACGTCCCACTTACGTTCTGGCAACTCCATCCGCATCAAGTCGCGCAGTGCCAGCAACCGTGCCCTGCCCACTGCGCGGCCGTCACGCCGGCCCGGGCCCGCTATGTTCAACCGAATCGCCCGCGTCCGATACGAATCCCACCGCGTCATCAGCAGTTCGTGCAATTTGGTGATCTGCGCCTGCGTCCGGGATTCCTTGGCCTGCTGGACGGCGTTGTACATGGCGAACAGCAGCGAACTGGCCAGGATGCTGATGACCATGATGACCACCAGCAATTCGGTCAGCGTAAAGCTGCGACGGATGATCCTGTCCCGGTGCGCGTTCATTCCAGGTGGTCCTCGAAAATCTTGCCATCGCTGAAATTGGCGATATTGTCCATGTCGCCAATCGCGAAATTGGTGCCAAATGGAAAGACCTTGTACGTGCTGGCAACGCCTGCCGTGACGCTGGACACGTCGCCGTATTCCCCGTCTAACCCGGCAGAGATCAATTGATAGGTGGTTCTGTTCGCCATGGTGAGCGGCGCAGTGGCGTTCACCCTGGTCGCGTAGGGATATAATGTCTGGCCCGATGACGCGTCATTGTAGACGCTCAGACTGGCCACCTTGGTCGCCGGCGTGACGCCTGGAATGTTCGAGTCATCGGTGTAGATTCGACTGTCAAAATACACATACGGCATGTCCTTGCCTTGCGGGGGAACATACACGTAAAGATCGTGTTGCGAGTTCGGCTTGTTCGGATCGCCGATCGTCCTGGTGTATACCAACCGTTTTTCGTCAAAGGGAAACAACGAAACGAAATTGTCCGGAGGTGCGCTCAGCGGCTGCCGCGGATCTTCCTTCATTTGCGCCAGCCAAAAAACCAATGCTTCCGCCGGATTGGGTTTCTGCAAGGCGGGATTGCTCGTGTTCCCGTCCGTGAACACCTCGAGCAGGTTTTCCTGATGCCGCGGAAATCCCTTGCGCAGATGCCGAACGACCAGCTGATTCGATGTGGTCAAGTCGGCGACGACTCGAACGGAGGTGAAATCCGGCGGATAGTCGCCGAACTTCTGTTTGTAGGATTCAATCGCCAGATGCAGCTGGTTCAGCTCCTGAGCGATCACGTTTTGCCGAGCCTTGATCACCACGCGGTACAGCGTGGGGACCAGGATCGCCGCCAGGATGCCGATGATGGCGATCACGACCAGCATCTCGACCAGGGTAAAGCTTCGCCGACGGCATGGATGTGCAGTTGTCATGGCAGCGTATCCGCGAAAAAAGAAATAGCGTTGATTAGCGTTCCCAAATGTTCCCGGGCCGAAGGCCCCGACTCACCGTAGCCTGGGGCACCGCCCCAGGTCGGATCGTCCATCGTTTCCCTTTGGCCGAAGGCCATGTTCACCGTAGCCTGGGGCACCGCCCCAGGTCGGATCGCCCATCGTCTCCCTTTGGCCGAAGGCCATGTTCACCGTAGCCTGGGGCACCGCCCCAGGTCGGATCGTCCATCGTTTCCCTTTGGCCGAAGGCCATGTTCACCGTAGTCTGGGGCACCGCCCCAGGTCGGATCGTCCATCGTCTGGTGCCCTAGGCTACGGTCACATATGGCCTTCGGCCAAAAACGCCCTCGCTCTCCTAGGGCGGTGCCCTAGGCTACGGTCACATATGGCCTTCGGCCAGAAAATCGTTTACGACAAGCCCTCGATCATGCTGACCAGCGGCAGGAACAACGAGATCACGATGAACCCGACGGCAAAACCCAGGAAGACGATGATCACGGGTTCCATCAGCGCGGTGAGGCTTTCCGTCATGACTTTCACTTCGTCGTCATACGTGTCGGCCACCTTGTACAACATCGTGTCCAACTCGCCCGTCTCCTCGCCGACGTCCACCATGTTGACGACCAAGTCGTCCACCACGCGGCCCTTGATCTTGCCCAAATACATCAGGCTCAACAGGCCGCCCAAGCCGCCGGCCATGTACAAACCGATCAATGCCATGTCCGGCAGGACCATGATCAACATGCCCGGCAAAGCGCCGGCAAAGAACCAAAATCCCAGGCACACGGGATGAAAGCCCAGCACCGAATACTTGCGCAGCGGCTTGGCAATCGGCTCGCCTTCGCGAATCGACTCGCCGACCTTGGCATACAACCGCTCGAACACGGCGTTGCCCGACGTGTCGCGCGTGATCTGCAACCCTTCCAAAATCGGCACACCACTGGCCACCAGCGTGCCCAGCGTCCGCGTGGTGCGGGCCATGATGTTCTTCTCGATCAACAATCCCATGATCGGGATCTTGAGGACGAACATGTCCCACCCGACGCGGCCGTGCCGGAACTTGCGGACCAGCTTGATCGCCAGCCACACGCCGACAGGAATCAGCGGAATCAGGAACCAGCAGTTCACCACCCACTCGGAAACAGCGATTAACAACTGCGTCGCCGCCGGCAAAGTCAAACCGAATTCGACGAACATCTTGGTGAACACGGGCACGATCTTGAGCATGATAAACGTCAAGATGCCGACGGCCACCGTGATGACCACCGCCGGATAGATCATGGCTCCCTTGACCTTGCGCCGCAGAGCCTCGGCGCGCTCTTGAAAGTCGGCCAGACGTTGCAGAATGATCTCCAACGCGCCACCCGCCTCGCCGGCCTTGATCATGTTCACGTACAAGCGGTTGAACATCTTGGGACTCTTGCCCATCGCCTCGGACAGAGTCGAACCGGACTCGATCTCCTCGACCACGTCCGTCAAGGCGTTTTTCAACTTGCCCGGCTTGGCGTTGCCCTCCAGGATCTTCAGACTGCGGACGATGGGCAGACCGGCGTCCTGCAAAATGGACAACTGACGCGTAAACGTAGTGACCACTTTGCTGCCGCCGCCGCCCATGGCGAACCCGCGGCGTTTCTTGGGCCCGCGAGCGGTCGCCCCGGCCTTGGTTTTCTTGAGCGTGATTCGCGTGACGAAATAGCCCATCTGACGAATCGTCGTTTGAGCCTCTTCCTCGGTCGGCGCATCGATGACGTCCCGGATCTCTTCGCCCCGAGCGTCCATCGCTTCGAATTCATAAGTTGGCATAGTTAGACTCCGGTGTCATTTGTCACTTCTCACTTCTCAGTTATCCTTCCAGGACTGTTTCTCGGATGACTTCGTCGGCCGTGGTCACGCCGCCGAAAATGTTCTTGATGCCGGCCTCGCGCAGCGTCACCATGCCGAACTGGCGCGCCGTTTCGCGCAATTCGTCGGTCGTCGCATTGGTCATGATCAAGTCGCGGATGGTGTCGTTCATGACCATCAACTCGAACAAGCCCAGCCGGCCTTTATACCCCGTGTTGTTGCAGGCATCACAGCCTTTGCCGCGAAAGAACGTGCGGCCCAGCAGATCTTCGCGCTTCATTCCCAATTCGACCAGTTGCTCGTTCGACGGCTCCAGCGGCTCGCGGCATTGAGTACAGATGCGCCGGACCAGCCGCTGGCCCAAAATGGCTTCGACCGTGGCGGTGATCAAGAACGTGGGCACCCCCATGTCTTTCATCCGCGTGATCGTGCTGGGCGCATCGTTGGTGTGCAGCGTACTGAACACCGTGTGGCCGGTCAGCGACGCTTGGACCGCGATTTCGGCCGTCTCCAAATCGCGGATCTCGCCGACCAGGATACGGTCCGGGTCGTGCCGCAAAATGGCCCGCAAACAAGCCGCAAATGTGACGCCGATGTCGGCGTCGATGGGGATCTGGACAAGGCCGTCAATGTCGTACTCGACGGGATCCTCAGTCGTGATAATCTTGTCTTCGATCTTGTTCAACTCGGCCAGCGCCGAGTACAGCGTGGTGGTCTTGCCGGACCCGGTCGGACCGGTCACCAAAATCACGCCGTTGGGGATCGCGATGCATTTGCGGAACCGCGCCAGCGTGTCGTCGTCCAGTCCCACGCGGGCCAAGTCCAGCGAAACGACGGACCGATCCAGCACCCGCATCACGACGCTCTCGCCGAACATGGTCGGCAACACGCTGACCCGCAGATCCACCGGATGACCGCCCACCGACAACTCGATCCGGCCATCCTGGGGCAGCCGCCGTTCGGCGATATCCAAGTTCGACATGACCTTGATCCGCGTCGTGATGGCGAATGCCAAATGCCGCGGGGGCGGGACCATTTCGTACAACACCCCGTCGGCCTTGATCCGGATGCGGAACTCGTCCTCGAACGGCTCGAAGTGAATGTCGCTGGCATGGTCCTTGATCGCCATCAACAAGACCATGTTCAACAGCTTGCGGACCGGAGCGCTGTCCGCCAAGGCTTCGACACTGGTCAAGTCGACCGGGCCGTGTGTGCCGACCGCGGCGGCCACGGCCTGTTTCAAATCGTCGTCCCCTTCCAACTCGTTCAAAATGCTCTCGATACTGTCGCTCTCGCTGGCGTAATACTTGCCCAACGCCCGCTTGATGTCCCCCTCGGTGGCCACCACCAAGCGGATGTCGTAACCCAAAAAGTTCCGCAGCTCGTCCTGAATCGCCAAGTTCTGCGGATCGCAGGTCGCCAGCGTCAGCGAGCGGTCTTCTTTCCGCACGGGAATGACCCGGTACAGCTGGGCCATCGAATCGGTGAGGGTGGCGATCAAATCCCGGTCCAGCTCGATTTCGCTCAGACCGACCACCTGCATGTGCATCTGCTCGGCCAGGGCCTGGGCCAGCTGGTCGTCCGTGATCAGCGCCATTTCCTCGGCAATTTTGCCCAGCAGTTCCCCGGGACGCTGCTCTTGCTCTTCCAGCAGCATCTCCAACTGTTCGTCGGTGATGAACCCCAGATCGACCAGGATTTGTCCGATACGTCGAATAGCCATAACCTTGCGATCCAATCGAATGCTTGAACCAAGAACGCCCCGTTAAACCCCAGCCGTGTTGTAAACCCAGCCGCCTCGCTACTTGAACGCCTCCGGCACGTGCTCCGGTTCTTCCTCTTCGACACCTCGTTTAGAATTCACGATCCGCTTGGCCAAGTCGTCCGGATTGGACGCTTTGGCCAACACGTCTTCGATGGTGACCTTTTCGTCTTTCCAATGTTTGAACAGGGCGTCGTCCATCAGCTGCATGCCGTGCTTGGCGCCGGTCTGAATGGCCGAATTGATGCGGAACGTCTTGTTCTCGCGAATCAGGTTGGCCACACCCGGCGTACACAGCAGAATCTCGTAAGCGGCCACGCGCCCACCGCCGATCTTGGGCAGCAGCGATTGGGCGACCACGCCGATAATGGACGAAGCCAATTGGGTGCGGATCTGGTCCTGCAAGTTGCCGGGAAAAGCGTCGATGATTCGGTTGACGGTGCCCATGGCGCTGTTGGTATGCAGCGTGCCGAACACCACGTGCCCCGTTTCGGCAGCCGTAATGGCCGCTTCGATCGTCTCCAAGTCACGCATTTCGCCGACCAGGATCACGTCCGGGTCCTGACGCAGCGCGCGGCGGATCGCCTCGGCAAAGCTGGGCACATCGACGCCCACTTCGCGCTGGTTGACCGTGGATTTCTTGTGATAGTGATAAAACTCGATCGGATCTTCGATCGTGATGATGTGATGATCCAGATTCTCGTTGATATAGTTGACCAAGCTGGCCAGCGTCGTGCTCTTGCCGGACCCGGTCGGACCGGTGACCAACATCAAACCGCGCGGCCGTAACACCATCTTGGTGACCACGTCCGGCAGTCCCAACTGTTCGGGCGTCAACATGGCGTTGGGAATCTGCCGCAACACCATGCCGATAAAGCCGCGTTGCTTGAACACCGACACGCGAAACCGGGCCTGGTCGCCGAAGGCAAAACCAAAATCCGTCCCGCCTTGCTCCTGCAACTCGCGCTGGCACCGTTCGGGCGTGATGCTCTTCATCAGGGCGACGGTATCGTCGGCTTCCAGCACTTTGGTTTCCAGCTTGCGCATCCGGCCATGCAGCCGAAACACGGGAGGCTGACCCACGGCGATGTGGATATCACTCGCCCCTTGCTTGACGCAAGCCTGCAACAGTTTGTCGATGAGAATTGTGGCCATGAAAGCTAAGTCTCCGCCGTTTTCCCGGAGCGGCAGATTATCTGCAGCCAGCCGGTAGGATACAAAAGATTATTGGGTTTGATCGTAGAACGGAATTGATTCCGTTTCGCAGCCGTGGATTCCGCGCTACGCTACGCGGGTGAAATCCAGGTGCGTGTCCTGCTCGGTCCGCTTCGCCACGCGGAAGACTTCCTCCAAGGTGGTGATGCCTTTCATCACTTTGAACAGGCCGTCCAGGTACAAGGTGGCCATTCCCTCGGTAATGGCCACCGCCCGGATCTCCGCCGCCGTCTTGTTGGCGAACACCAGCTCGCGAATCTTGCCGGTGACCATCATCAATTCGTGGATTCCCATGCGTCCGCGATAGCCGCCACGCTGGCAATGATTGCAGCCTTTGCCTCTCATAAAGCCGCCCTTGGCCGCCACCTCGACCGGTATGCCCGCCTCGACCAACTCCGTTTCACGCGGGATATGAACCTGCTTGCAACGAGGGCAAATTGTCCGCACCAAGCGCTGGCCGAGCACGGCGACAACACTGCTGGCCACCAGATAATTGGGAACACCCATGTCGACCATGCGTGTAATAGCACTGGGCGCATCATTCGTATGGAGTGTACTAAATACCAAGTGTCCAGTTAAAGAAGCCTGGATTCCCATCGAAGCGGTCTCCTGATCCCGCATCTCGCCGACCAGGATGACATCCGGGGCCTGACGCAGCATGGCGCGGATGATGCGCGCGAAATCCAAACCGATGCTGTGCTTGACTTCGCATTGATTGATCCCCGGCAAGTAGTATTCCACAGGATCTTCGGCGGTGATGATCTTCTTGTCCGGTCGATTCAGATAATTCAGAGCTGCATAGAGGGTAGTCGTTTTTCCCGATCCGGTCGGGCCGGTGACGAGCACGATTCCATTGGGCCGGCGAATCAGTTTTTGGAAGATCTGATAGTTATACTCCGACAGCCCCAGCTGCCGTACACCGATCTTGATGTTATCTTTGTCCAGAATCCGCAAAACAGTGGCTTGGCCGTGGTTTGTCGGTAAGATACTGACACGAAGGTCCAGTTCTTTTTCGCCGACGGTGACTTTGATTCGTCCGTCCTGGGGCCGGCGGCGTTCGGCGATATCCATGCGGGCCAGGATCTTGATACGCGAGGTGATGGCTGCCAGCAATCGCCGGGGCGGACTATCGCGTTCCATCAACATGCCGTCAATTCGATACCGGATGCGAACCCGGTTCTCGAACGGTTCGACATGGATATCGGACGCTCGCAACTGGACCGCTTCGGAAATCAGCATTTGAACCAGTCGCACGACGGGAGCGCTGTTCTCGTCGACGCCTTCGCCGCCCGACATATCCTCCGCCGTCTCGGTGAAATCGATGGCGGTATCGGTGAATTCCTGCAGCATCGAGTCGGCACTTTCGCCTTCGATCTGGCCGTAATGGCGGTTGATCGCCCCTTGGATGGCGTCTTGCGGGGCCAGTGTGGTCTCGATTCGGCGGTTGAGAATAAACCGCAGCTTTTCAATCGTTTCCAAGTCAAAGGGATCGCTGACGACCACGGTCAGGACATTGTCTTCCTCGCTGAGCGGGATGACGGAATTTTCCCGCGCGACCGCTTCCGGAACGAGTTCGATAATGTTCTCGGGGATGGTAACGCCGGTCAAGTCGACGTAACGCATCGAATGGTGTTCCGCCATCGCGCGAACGACTTCCTCGCTGGTGGCGTATTCCAGATTTACAAGACATTCGCCGACATCTTTGTCGTGCTCTGACGCCATCTGCTGGGCTTCGGCCAGCTGTTCCGGGCTGATGACGCCCCGTCGGAGGAGAACTTCGGTGAAATTTACGCCCTTAGCCATGTGCGAGCGCCTCGCCAAGTTGGGGGAACTGTACGGTATTTCAGAAACGCGGCCAGACAAGCCACCGGGAAATTCAGGACCAACACAGGTCCATGCGCCTCTATCTTGCCCAATCCGATCCCCTTCTGTCAATCTCCAACAGAGGCGTTTCGGTGGGGCGCAGCCCGAAAGAAGTCAGAATCGGCGAGAAAAGACGCCTTTCATCAGATTTCGCCCGTCAAATTGGCCGCATTCGTGGCTGGGCGTTGAAAAGAAGCCGCGATCAATCGCCGCCACCAAACTGGTTCATGATCAAGTCGGGTTGGTACTGGTGCGTATCCATCAGCGTCAAGCCGAGGAAGAGGGCGATAAACATCAGCCCAAATACGAACAGCACGGCGTTCAGCGGGTTGTCGTAGCGCAGGTGCATGAAATAGGCGGCCACCAAACTGGCTTTGACGGTGGCGATCCCCAGCGAAATCCAGATCTCGAAGTTGCCGGTGGGAAAATACGTGGCCGCGACCGTCACGAGGGTCAGCAGCACGAGGGCCGCAAAGATGCCGACAAGGACTCGCACCGGCATGACGTGCGCCAAGCCGTGAGAGGCGTGATCGTCCGCAACGGGCAAATGCGAATCTGTCGTGGATGTCATGGCAGGGTCCATGGGTTTGGGCTTGTTAATGAATCAGGTACAACAACGGGAACAGGTAGATCCAAATCAAGTCCACAAGGTGCCAGTACAGTCCCGTAAAGTCGACTGGGCTGAAGTACTGGGCGCTGAATTCGCCGCGCGTCGCACGGGCAAGGATCCAAGCGATCGCGCCCATGCCGGCCAAAATGTGCACCGCGTGAATTCCGGTCATCAGGTAGTAGATGCTAAAAAAAATCGGCAACAGCGAGACCCCGGGCATGGCGTCCGGATCGCGGATGACCAGTTGTTCGGCGGGCGGGGGCGGCGCGTCAAGTGGCTGATGCACGGCGGAATGCGAGGGCGAGTCGCTGGGAGAGAACAACACGCCGGTGAGCGCCGGTACGGCTTTCCCGGCACCGATGCCGACAAAAAACGCCAAGGCCGTCAATGTCAAGCAAAACGCAACCGTCGCGGACCGGTGCCGGCCTCGCATCCGGCTGACGAATGCCAGGACGCCGCAGCCCAGCGCCGCCAAAGCGGCGGGGATGCTCAAATACCATAGCCAAGGGCCATGGGCGGCTTCGCCGTGCGGCGCATCGACCGCCAATGGAGCAAACGCTGCGCCCCAGTACAGCCCCAGATCCCATTTGTGCGTGTATTCGACCGCCTTGACGCCCAAGAACAAGCTGGCGCAGATCAGTGTTATGGTCAGGCACCACACCAAACCGCGCCGCTGGCCCAGTTGCGCACATCGCACGCCCCAAGCCATCGTCAAGCTGCTGAACAGGAGGACGATGGTGTTGAACCCGCCCAGGACCTTGTCGAGGTACTTATGGGCGTCGATAAACACTTCGGGGTGGTTGCTGCGATACACGGCATAGGCGACGAACAGTCCGCCGAAGAACAGGACTTCGGTGATCAGGAACAGCCACATGCCCAGTTTGCCCGCATCGAACTGCTGCCGAGGCGTCTCAAAATGGTGAGCCAGGTGGGGATCGTGCCCGTGGGGATCCGTTTCACCGCCGGCGTGGTCTGCGTCGCTGTTGGTTGACTGGTGCATAGGGATCTCTTCACTTCCTGACCGCCACGTAACCTTCTTCTTCCGCGCTGTATTCGTTCACACTGTAATCGTAGGGATCGCCGGCCGTCGGCGTGTGTTGGAAATTATGAGGGGGCGGAGGCGAGCTGCAGGTCCACTCCAGCGACGCGCTGCCCCACGGATTGGCCGGCGCCCGCTTGCCTTTGAACAGCGCGTACAGCAGCACGCCGGCGGCGAGAAACAAGCCGATACCCAGGATCATCGAGCCGATCGTGGACATCTGGTGCAGGGTTTGGAATTCCGGCAGATACCGGGCGTATCGCCGCGGCATCCCGCGGGTCCCCAGCACGAACTGGGGCAGAAACGTCATGTTGAAACCGGCGAAAATGATCAGGCACGCGATGCGGGCCCACAGCTCGTTATACATGCGGCCGAACATCTTCGGCCACCAGTAATGCAGGCCGCCCAGGAACGCGACCAGCGTGCCACCCATCATCACATAGTGGAAATGCGCCACGACGAAGTACGTGTCGTGCAAGGTCACGTTGGTCGCCAGAGTGCCCAAGAACAGTCCCGTCAAACCCCCGATGCCGAACAGCAGGATAAAGGACAATGCATAGCACATCGGAGCAGCCAAGCTGACGGAGCCTTTATACATCGTCGCCAGCCAATTGAAGACCTTGATGGCCGACGGAATGGACACGCTGAAGGTCAAGGCACTGAATATGATCACCGCCAGGGGCGATTGGCCGGCGACGAACATGTGGTGCCCCCAGACCAGGAAACCGAGCACGGCGATGGCGATGCTGCTGTACGCGATGAACCGATAGCCGAAAATGTGCTTGCGGCTGAACACCGACACCAACTCGCTGATGATCCCCATCGCGGGCAGGATCATGATGTACACCGCCGGATGGCTGTAGAACCAGAAAAAATGCTGAAACAGCACGGGGTCGCCGCCGAGTTTCGGATCGAAAATCCCGATCCGGAACATTTTTTCGGCGGTCAACAGGACCAGCGTGATGGCCAGCACCGGCGTCGCCAGCAGCTGGATGATCGCGGTTGCGTACAAGCTCCACAAGAACAAGGGCATCTTGAACCAGCTCATGCCCGGCGGCCGCATGGTGTTGATCGTGACGATGAAGTTCAGTCCGGTGAAAATGGAACTGAAGCCCAGGATAAAGGCCCCCACCGTCGCCGCGATGACGGTGTCGCTGGTCGTCGTGCTGTACGGCGTATAGAACGTCCAGCCCGTGTCCAAGCCGCCCAGCACGAGGGCCAGCAGGAAAAAGACGGCGCCGCCCAGCCAGAGATAGAAGCTGGCCAAGTTCATTCGCGGAAAAGCGACGTCCTTGGCGCCCAGCATCAGCGGCACAAAAAAGTTGCCCAGGGCCGCCGGGATGCTGGGGATAATGAACAGAAAGATCATGATCGCGCCGTGCAGCGTGAACAACTCGTTGTAGCGGTCTTCGCTCAGGAACATCTTGCCCGGCGTGAACAGCTCGGCGCGGATCAGCATCGCAAAGATACCGCCCAGCAGGAACGAGCCCATGATCCCGGCCAGGTACATGATCCCGATCCGTTTGTGATCCAGCGTAACGACCCACGACCAGAGCGTCTGGTCATGGGTCAAGTAATTTTCGCCGCGACCGGGGGGCGCGTGGCCCGCCACCGGATCGTGAGGCGTCGCATATCCGCTCATGGTTTTCTCCAAACCGGAGTTTTATTCTTTCAAGGTCTTGATAAATGCGATGATCGCGGTGATCTCCTCGTCCTTCAGCTGGCCTTTGTACGTCGGCATGACGGGCTTGTAGCCGGCCCGGATCTTGGCCATCGGTTCGAGGATCGATTCGAGGATATAGTTTTCGTCGACCGTGACGTTCTGGCCGGAAACCATGGCTTGTTGGGTTCCGAAAACGCCTTTGAAGGTCGGGCCCACTCGAGCAGTACCGTCGAGCGAGTGGCATTGAAGGCATCCGCGGCGCTGAACCAGCAATTCGCCGCCTTCGGCGGGCGTCATTCGCTCCAGGAAATTGGCTGCCTCCTCAAGCCATTTCTCGAACTCGCCCCGCGGATGCACGACCACCTTGGCCAACATCGTGCTGTGCTGCGTTCCGCAGTACTCGGCGCAGTACAATTGGTGCTTGCCGGTCTCGGTGGCGTGAAACCACGTCTTGGTGTAGCGCCCCGGCACGATATCCATTTTGAGCCGGAACGCGGGGATGTAGAGGCTGTGAATGACGTCGTCGGACGTCATCAACAAGCGAATCGGCTGGTCGACCGGGACATGCAAATCAGGCTCGACATGGCCGTTGGGATAGACGAAATTCCACGACCATTTTTTCGCCAGAACCTGAATTTCGTAGCTGTCGTCCGGAGCGTGCTGCATGCCCATGTACCCCCAGAACCCCCAGACGAACATCACCGCGACCAGAATCGTGGGAATGATCGTCCAGACCATCTCCAGACCCGTGCTGTGACTGGGGCTGGGCAGGGAGTCGACGCCGGGGCGGCGCCGATACTTGAGCGTGAAAAACGTCATCAGCCCCAGGATCAACGCAAAGAAGAACACCGCGACGATGAAGATGAAATAGAAGACCTGGTCGACCATTGCGGCCTCGGCCGTACCCCGCATCGGGAAGAACAGCGAGCCGCCGGGCGCGCCCAGCATCCCGGCCAGCGGCAAGGCGAACGCCGCCGACGGGCCCGCTGCGCCGGATGCGTCGTCCGCGGGCGGAGGCGGAGTCGCGGGCGGGGCGTTTGCACCCAGCGCGTGGCTGCGCCGCCGCAACCAGTAGGGAATCATTCCTAACATCAGCAGCGCACACGTCATGCCGGCTGCGAGTTTCATCAGATTCCGGGCGACCGGTCCGTAGCGGCCGGCATCGGCATCGTAGTGAAAGCAGAACAGCAGCACTCGATCCAGCGTCGAACCGACTTTGCCCTCACCCGCCTCGACCAGCGACAGCCGCAGGGTCTGATCGGGGAACTGGACGCCGTACAAGTAGCGAGACACGCGGCCTTGAGGAGTGCAAACGATGATCACCGCCGCGTGCACGTACTGCTTTTCTTGCTCCACGTATTTGAAACGAAAGCCGACCGCATCGGCCAGGCGTTGAATATTTTCCGCCCTGCCGGTCAGGAAGTGCCATCCGGCTGCCGTTTCCGGACGGCCGTAACTGCGGAGATACCGTTGCTTGGTCAACCGGGCCCGCTGGAACGTCTCCAGCGGATCGATGCTGACGCTGATGACTTCGAAGTCCTTGCCGGGCGTCCAGGCGAGTTCCTGCAAGCCGTCGACCATGCCGTTGAGCACCAGCGTACACAGCATGGGGCAATCGGAGTAATTCAGCGTCAGAATGGCCGGCCGATCGCCCTGGAACAGCGAGGCCAGCGTCCGGTCCCGGCCGCTCTCGTCCCGGAAACGCAAGTCGAGCGGAATCTGGGCGCCCAGGTGTTCATCGACCCCGACTTCGGCCAGCGCTTCCGGCGCGGGCGCTTGCCGCTGGGCGACGGCGTCACCCGCCAGGCCTAGCCAGAGCGCCAGCCCACACGCCAGGATCCCCTGCCGCTTGGCTTGGGTCAACTTCTCGTCGCTCATGGACTCCGCTCCTCGTTTTGAGCTGCGGACAATTCTTTTACCACCAGATCCATCGCGCGGTCCACGGGAATCATGACTTGCTTTTTCTCGCGATCGATCCAGTCGTACCGCGTCAACTGGACCGATTGCTCGGCCAGCTGGGTGTCGCTGTGGGTCATGGAGGATTGAACCAATCTTTCTTCCGTCAACCGGTCGGCCACCGTATAGTACAGTACCTGCAAGACAAGCACGAGCGCCAACGTGATCACGGTGCCCAGGAAGCCGATCATGCCGATCTTCCACAAATTCAGGTCGTTGTATCTTTCCATGCGGGCTCCTCATATATTCCGAAAGGCGAGCGATTCGGCCAGCCACGGGTCGCGCCGCGGAATCAGCCCGCCCTCGGCGGCAATCCGCAGCAGAACCGCCCCATACAAGCCGGTCATGCCCACCAGGCATAGGATGTCCAGCACGCTCAACGCCGGGCCGCTGGCCGCTTGAGGTACCGCCAGCCAGTACAGATCGACCCAGTGCATGACCAGCAGCCACGCGGCCCACGCGGCCAGCACTCGTTTACTGCGTTTGGCCCGCCGCGACATCAGCCCGCAGAACGGCAGCAGGAAATGTCCGAACAGCAGCACCAGCGAGACCGCCGTCCAGCCGCCGGATTGCCGGGCCAGATACCAGACCGTTTCCTCCGGAAGGTCGGCGTACCAGATCAGCATGTACTGCGAGAAGGCGATATAGCCCCAGAAGAATGTGAACCCGAACAGCAGCTTGCCCAAATCGTGATAATGATCGGCGGTGATCGAATCCTGCAAGTAGCCGAAACTCTGCAGCGCCACGGCGATCAGGATCAAAGCGGCAAAGGCGCTTACGGCGCAGCCGGCGAAAAAGTAGACCCCGAAAATGGTGCTGAACCAGTGCGGGTCCAGCGACATCAGCCAATCGAACGACGCGAACGTCACGGTCAATCCGAACGCGACCATCGCGATGCCCGCGCGACGCTGCATCGCGAGGGTGTGCGATTTCTCGCCCGTTTCGTCCTGAGCCATCGAGTGCCGCCAGTAGAATCGGGCGATCCAAGCCCACACGGCAAAGTACAACACGGCGCGCAGCGCAAAGAACGGGGCGTTCAAGTAAGGCTGCTTGGCCTGCAACAGCGGATCGTGTTCGACATGCGCCGCATCGTTCCACGGATACAAGCTGCCGTTTCCCACCAGGACCAGCAGGAGGATCGGCAGGAACAGCAGCGACCACACGGGCAAAGCCGCCGCCAGGACCTCACCCAACCGCCGTACGGCGACGCTCCAGCCGGCATGGGTCAAGTGCTGCAAAACCACGAAAAACAACGCGCCCAACGATAGGCTGAGACAGAAGCAGAAGCTGACCAGATAGGCCAGCAGAAACCGCGAGAACCCGTCGCGCAGCACCAAGCTTGCGAGAAAGCTCAAGAGCAAGCTTCCCGCCCCCGCCGCCGCCAGCCGCCACGCCCAGCGCACCGCCGTGGGGCTCAGGCAAGTCACCTCGCTGACACTCAAAGACTCGCGCTCTTTCATGGTTGCATCGCTTTCCAGGTCTCCGAGGGCACATCGTCCGGCGTGGCGTTCTGCGTCCGCTGCAAAGCGCGGATGTACAGCACAATCGCCCAGCGATCCGGGACGGAAATCTGCGCGGCGTACGGCGGCATCTTCCGCACACCGTTGGAAATCGCATGAAACAATTGGCCCACCGGCTGAAGCCGAACCGCCTCGGTGTGCAGCGACGTCGGGGGCAGCCAGGTTCCTTGCTGCAACTCCTGGGCGCGCCGAGCGACCAAGCCGTCACCGCTGCCAGCCAAGCCGTGGCACGGCGCACAATAGATGTTGTATTGCTGCTGGCCGCGCCGCATCATCGGATCGGTCACCGGCAACGGGATCTCGGTCACCCAGGCCACCGCCGGTTCGCTGTCCGCGGCGCTCTCGACGGGGGCGGCCGATTCCGTTTTCGAGGCGTCCGTTTTCGGGGCGTCGGGCGTCGGGGCGTCAGGCGTCGGGGCGTCGGGTTTCGGGGCATCCGGTTTCGGCGGCTCGGCGTCCGGGTCGATGCCCTGATACAGCCGCATGTCGTCCCGCAGCCGGCCGCGGGCCACGGTGCCGGCCACGGGCAGCCGGTCCGCGCGGCCGTCGGTAAACAGCGTCGAGGCGGTCTGCGGCTTGAATTTCGGCTGGTAGTCCATGTCGATAAACGTATGCCACCGCGGCTGGTCCGATCGTACGACGCGAGCCCGCGCGATCCACAAGGGCGGCAGCGCCGCCAAGATGGCCGCCGTGACCAGCGTCCCGCGGATCCAGGAGGGCAGACGGATCGACGCGGCGTCGTCGCGCAGCTCTTCGATTTGAGCCGCGCCGACGGTGGTCAGCAGCTGCCGCGTTTTCTCGATGGAGAACCTCGCGTCGGCGGCCTCGACCAACAAAAAGAAGCGGTCCGCCGTTGCGCGTCGGAATCGCCGGCTGCGGAATACCGGCTGGACGAACCGCGGTAAACCATTCAAGGCCAGCATTCCGAGAAAGGCCGTAAAGCCGGCGAACAGGATGATCACTTCGAATGTCACAGGGATCTTGGCCGGCAGGCTGAACAACGGCTTGCCGCTGACCACGAAGGGATAGTCGATGGCGTTGGTCCACCACTGGCCGCCCAACGCCACGGCCGCGCCGGTCAGGCCGGCTGCTAGAACCACCCACGGCAGCACCGTCGGACGGATCGCCAGGGCTTCGTCCAAGCCATGCACCGGGAAGGGCGTAAAAGCGTCGATCCGCCGATAGCCCTCCTCGCGCACCTGCTCGGCCGCCGCCACCAGATCGTCCGGCGCCTGGAACTCGGCTAATAACCCGACCAGCTTGGTTTCGGGCTCGCTTTGATCGCTTACGTGCTCGGCCATGACTGCGCCTTGAAAACGTCTTTCCGTGTCTGTCTTGCCGCAATGTGGACTTGCGTCCGCTCCGGCGGCACCCATTTCGCCCTCTGCTCCGGCATCCGCCGGCGCCCTGCGGCACCGGCGTTATATGATCGAACCTTTAACCTCCGCCGGCTGCTGCTGTTTCTCATGCCCATGCGGCATCACCGACTTGACCTCGGCCATCGCCACCATCGGCAGATAACGCACGAACAGCAGGAACATGGTGAAGAACAAGCCAAACGATCCGAGCAACATCAACAGGTCGATCGCGGTCGGCTTGTAAAACCCCCAACTGGACGGCAAGAAGTCCCGACTCAACGACGTCACGATGATCACGAATCGCTCGAACCACATCCCGACGGTCACCGCCGTGGCCACGATCAGCATCATCCACGGAGTGGTGCGAACCGTCTTGAACCACAGGAACTGCGACGCGCCCAAGTTGCACGCGATCATGGTCCAATACGACCACGCGTACGGCCCGAGCGCTCGATTGATGAATGCAAACCGCTCGTAGGCATTGCCGCCGTACCAGGCGATAAAGAACTCGATGGCATAGGCAAACCCGACCATCGTGCCCGTGGCCAGCAGGATTTTGTTCATATTATCCAGGTGGCGCAGCGTTACCAGATCCTTCAAACCGAACCACTGGCGAGCCGGAACGATCAGCAGGATCACCATGGCAAAGCCGCCGAACACGGCTCCGGCCACAAAGTACGGCGGAAAAATGGTGGTATGCCAGCCGGGCACCTGCGACACCGCAAAGTCGAAACTGACCACCGAATGGACGCTGAGCACCAGCGGCGTGGCCAAGGCGGCCAGCAGCATGTACGCTTTTTCGTATCGCATCCAGTGCCGGGCGGAGCCGTTCCAGCCCAGCGCCGCGATGCCGTACGCCAGTTGCCGCCATTTCGTCGTCGCGCGATCGCGAAGCGTCGCAAAGTCCGGGATCATGCCCATGTACCAGAACAAGGTCGAGATACTGGCGTAGGTGTTGACGGCAAACACGTCCCATAACAGGGGGCTGCGGAAGTTAGGCCACATCGCCAAATGCTGGGCCGGGTACGGAGCGAGCCAATACGCAAACCAAACGCGGCCTACGTGAATACCCGGAAAGATCGCGGCGCAGATCACCGCAAAGATCGTCATGGCTTCCGCAAAGCGGTTGATACTGGTTCGCCAGTTTTGCCGAAACAGGAACAGGATTGCCGAAATCAGCGTCCCCGCGTGGCCGATGCCGACCCAGAATACAAAGTTGACGATATCAAAGGCCCAAAAGACCGGCGCGTTATTGCCCCACACCCCCACGCCGGTGACGATCAAATAGCCGATCAGCCCGAAAAACATGGCGGCCACCGCGGAAGAGATGCCGAACGCCACGTACCAAGCCAGCGGCGGCTGGCGCCGCTCGGCCAGGGTGCACACCAAATTGCTGACGGACGTGTAATCGTGCCTGCCGGTGATCAAGGGCGCTCGCCGGCCCGGGTCGTCAAACGTGTTGTCGATCGCTGCTTGGGTTGCGGTTGCCATGCGAGTGCGTTTTCGAGTTGGAATGTTTGATTTCAGATTTCAGATTTCAGATTTCAGATCTCAAATCTCCCCCTGCGGATTCCCCATCTTCTGCGCCGCCAGGACCGGATGCGGATTGCGAATCCGGGCCAAATACACCGTCCGTGGTTTCACGTTCAATTCCGCCAACATGGCATACGCGCGCGGGTCCTGGTGGTGCGATTTCGCCACGCGGCTGTTCGACTGGTTCAAGTCGCCGAATTCGATGGCTCGCGTGGGACATGCCTGTTGGCAGGCGGTCTGGATCTCGCCGTCGCGAATCGGCCGGCCTTCGCTGCGAGCATCGATTTTGACGTTCTGGATCCGCTGGACACAGTACGTACACTTCTCCATCACGCCTCGGCTCCGGACGGTCACCTCCGGGTTGATCACCAATTGGATCAGCTGCCGGTCGGGATCGTCCAAGTGCTTGGCGTTGTTGAAAAAGTTAAAACGGCGGACTTTGTAGGGACAATTGTTGGCACAGTAACGAGTGCCGATGCAACGGTTGTAGGCCATGTCGTTCAGGCCCTCGCGGCTGTGAACGGTTGCCGCCACGGGGCAAACCTCTTCACAGGGCGCGTGTTCGCAATGATGGCACGTCAACGGCTGGTGGACGACCTGCAGTTCTTCGTCCTCCGGCCCGCTGCCGCTGAAATAGCGGTCGATGCGGATCCAGTGCATTTCGCGTCCCCGCCGCACCTGGTCCTTGCCAACGACGGGCACGTTGTTTTCCGCTTGGCAAGCGACCAGGCACGCGCTGCAGCCGATGCACTTGTTCAAGTCGATCGCCATGCCCCAGGCATGATGGCCTTCGTAGGACACCTCTTGCCACAGCGACGGCGATTCGTGCGTGCCGTGCTGGGCAAAGTGCGGATCGGTTTGGAACTGGCCGTGCGTGCCTTCGCGGATCAATTCGCCGACGCGGTGGCCGATCGCTTCCAAGCCGACTTTGTCGATCGCGTGGTGGTCTTGAGTCAACGCGAACTCGTGCCGGCCGGCAAGCGGAGTCACTTTCACCCCGACGGCAAACTGCATCGCGGTCGTCGTTCGCAACGGTGTCACGTCGACGCCGACCGGCGCGATGCCTTGTCCGACACTGCCGCCGACGATTCCCGCCGCCGTGCGGCCGTACCCCAACGCCACGCCGATGGAATCATCGGCCTGTCCGGGAAGCACGAACACGGGCATTTCCAAACTGCGGCCGTCGAGTTCCAACCGCGCCAGCGATCCGATCGCGACACCCAGTTTTTTGGCCGTGGCGGGGCTGACAAGGGCCGCGTTGTCCCACGTCAGCTTGGAAATCAGATGCGGCGTCTCCTGCAGCCAGCCGTTGTTGGCGAACCGGCCGTCATAGACCGTTTCGCTACGACAGAAGACGATTTCCAATTCGCCGTCGGCGGCCGGCGGCGGCGCGGCGGGCGCCTCCTTCAGTTCGGGTTGTATCGGCGCGGCCGCGGTGCCGGCTAGAAAGCCGTCGTGCAGCAGCTTCCGCCATTGCCCGTCGCTCAAGGTGCGGCCGGCGGCGCGGTCGATCGCTTGCCGCACGAGCGTCTGTGCGTCGGCTCGCGCACCCCGCAGCAAGCTCAACAGTTCCAACGCGGACTTGCCGCCCAGCAGCGGTTCGACCAGCGGCTGGGTTACGCAAATCGTCCCGTCAAAAGCCGGGCAGTCGCCCCAGCTTTCGAACGGATGCGCCAGCGGCAAGACCCATTGGCAGTGCTGCGACGTCTCGTTTTCATGGGTGCTCAAGTGAATCGCCATCTCGACCGTGTCCAGCGACTGGGCGAACGGCAAGTCCGCCGGCGCGTGGTACACGGGATTTCCGCCCAGCATCAGCAGGGTGGTGACCTGACCGGCTTGCATGCGCCGCGTCAAGTCGGCCAAGCCGCCGCTGGACACCGCGTAGCGTGCGGCCGGCTCGTCGGTGTACACGACGGTTCGGGCGGCGTTTTCCAGCAGTGCGTTCAGGTGATGAACTTGCGCATGCACGGCGGCAGGCTGGCGCGGTCCGACAGCGACCAGGCTCTCGCCTCGGTGTTCGTACAGGTCGGCCGCCATCGCTTGCAGGATGCGATCCCGCCGCGATCCGTCCGCCGCCGGGCCTTGGACCTGACCGGCGTCCAGCATGGCGCCGATCCGCCGCTGGAGATCCGCCACCAGCGGCGCGATATCGGCCGACCGCACCGCCAACCGGTGATCGGCCATCGCCCCGGTAATCGAATACTGACTTTCCGCCACGTACAAACGGTTCATGCGGCTGAATTTCGGATCCGCATCCGCCGCCACGTCCCGGCCGTCGGCGAACTGCCGCGCCAAGCGGATCGACGCGGGATGGTCGCCCAGCAAGTCGGCGTCGAAGCAGACGATAATCCGTGCCTTGTCCAAAGCTAGTTGCGTGCGAACCGGCTTGCCAAATGCCAGTTCACTGCCCTGCCGCTCGTTGTCGCGAGCCAAGGGAGCGTATTGAAAGATCTCCGCTTTCGGAAAATCGTCTTTGAGCGCCGCCAATTGGCCATGCACGGCGGCCGATTCGGTCGGCTCCAGCAGCACGCATAAACCTTCTCCGCCCCGGTCTTTCAGCGTTTGAAAATGCCGAACCGCAAAGGCGGTGAAATCGTCCCAGTTCTTCGTGAACACCTGGCCCTGATCGCGCTGTCGGACCGCCTCGCTGCGGTCCGGATCGTACAGATCTAGAATGCAAGCCTGGGCCAACAGGTCGGTCCCTCCCAAGCTGGCAGGATGGTCAGGATTGCCTTCGACTTTGATCGGCCGACCATCGTAACAGGTCATCAGCAGGTGCCGCGGGGCGCCGGCCAGTTCGATCGACGTCGCGTACCGCTGCGGCTTGCCCGGCACCCAATCCTCAGGCCGTTTGGCCAGCGCGACGATCTTTTCCTCGCGGTATCGGCAACCGGCCAGCCCGCCCAGAGCCAGCGAACCCGCCATCAGCTGCAGCCACCGCCGCCGCGAAACGCCGTCGGGGAACTCGGCTGCGGCCACGGGGAACTCGCGCTGCAGGAAGTCCTCGAACTCCGGCGAATTTTCCAATTCGCCCACACTCCGCCAATATCGCTTTCCAGTGCTGTTTGCCATCATCGGTGACACGTGGAACAGTTGGTCGAGGGATTGATGTTCAGCTGTCTGCGAACTTCCGCGCCGAGCGTGCCGGCGTCCTGACCGGGTTGCCAATCCAGCTGTGTAATATACTCCAGGGGCCGCAAATGGGCATCCGGTCTACGGTGGCAATCCAGACACCACCTCATCGTCAGCGGCTCGGCTTGGTAGACCTGGTCCATCTTGTCCACCCGCCCGTGGCAGGACACGCAACTGACGCCTCGATTCACATGCGCCGCGTGGTTGAAGTACACGAAATCCGGCAAGTTGTGGACGCGGACCCAAGGGATCGGTTTGCCGGTGACCTGCGACTCGCGAACCGCCTGCAGCTTGGAACTCTTCGAGAACACGGCCGCAATCTGCACCGACCCGTCCGATGCGGCGGCACTGTGGCAGTTCACACAAGTCGCAGTAGGCGGGATCGCCGCATGAGCCGCCCGGTCCACCGTGTTGTGGCAGTAGCGGCAATCCATCTTCAGTTTGCCCGCATGCAGCTTGTGGCTGAACGGCACGGGTTGCTTGGGAGAATAACCGACTTGGATCGTGCCCGGCGCGGTGCCATACGCGACAACGGCTCCGATATAGCCCAATCCTAACAAAACGACAGCGCCCACCACGACAACGAACTTGTTGGTCCAGTTCGGAAAATGAAATTGTTCCATCGGCCGGAATCCTTGATCCCTGGGGCGTAGAGACCACACGCTGAATCGCCCTGCAACTCCCGTTCAAACCCTAAACCCGACAAACACACACCGTGGAAGACGTAACCTATTCCTGTGGCAACGTATAGGTCATTTGAGAATATAACAAGGCAAGAGCGTGCCGCAAGGGGCGAAAGGCGAACGAAGTTAGACCGTCGAGTCCGCGAAGACGGCGCGTTGCTGACGATGCTACAAAAACGCCTTGAACAAAGTCTGGACCGCGCGGGTCATGGCGACCGGATAGCGAATCACGTCGCAGACAGAGAGCATCCAACGTTCCGCGGCCCGGCGCCCATCCGTGTCGGCAGGCGGAGTGCTACGATTCTGCCATGTGGTTCGGCCATCGTCCGCGCAAGTCACCTCGACCGGCTTCAGACGAAAAACCGCCGAATCGCCCGCTTCGGCAAGCGGAACGATGACACCCTCCCGCGTGACGGTCAAGCCCGCTGCTGCCAGCAGGCTGGCCGTGGACCACATGCCGCGCCGGCCGGAGAGAATCTTCTCCCACGCCTCCGCGGCGGGCGGGGAGTTCATCGCGCGGAGCCATTTCGGTTCGGTGGACTTGCCGAACATATAGGCGAAGAAATTGGCTGCCCCGTCGGAAATTCCCGCCAATGCGTCGCGGTGCGGCAGCCAGTAGAAGCTGCCCGACTCGCCCGACTCCCGCACTTCGGTGACGTGCCAGCAAGGAAACCAATATAACGGGCACGGCAGATCGAACATCCCTGCGTACGCCGCCGGATCGAGAGCCACGTTGAACTCCAGCTGCGCCGGCCGCGCGGGATTGTCGTGAGCCGAGCCGCTGTTCAGGTACACGCCGGCGCACTTGTCTCGGAACAAAGCCGGCTCGCGCAACGCCGCGATGACGATGTCGGCCGCGGAACCGACACACGTCAAAGCGACCGGCCATTCCGACGCGCGCAAGCATTCGATGATGAAACGGATGGCGGCGGTATCACGCCACGACGCGTCGGGCAGGGCGTCCGCCCGGCCGGCCATCGTTTTCGAAGTGCCGATCGCCACAGGAACCGTCAGGCCGGCAAGGCGGTTCATCTGGGCCACAGCCACGACGGCCGGATCGCCGGCACGGAACCCGGGCGGACCGTCGATGACGATCCCGCGAAGATCGAACCGGCCTTGCATCGCCAACGCATAGACGCTGGCCAGATCGAAGTGGTCGTCCGGATCCCCATGCGGATGAAAAAGGTCCGTCACGTGAATCAGGGGCCTGCGAGGCTCCTGCCCCGCGGATGCGTCTGCGGCCAATGCGGACGAAGCGTCCTGCGAACCAGACGCCAGCCAAGCTCCCAATCCGGCAGCCGCGCCGGCCTTCAATAACGCACGTCGTGATGCTTGTGGCATGTACTTTCGTCCTTTGCTGACAACGAACAGGTTTAGCGCAGGAACAACCGCTTGTAACCTTTGTCTTGCTCTGCCATCTTGGAATTGTATCGAAAACGAATTCAGAAAGGAACTCAACCAAGGGAGGTGCTGATGTCGCGAAACCGTTCCCTGCAGGCGGTTTGCCTGGGATGTTGCTGCGGACTCTTGTCGCTCGCTTCGAACTCCCCCGCCGAGACGATCTACGAAAGCGCGTGTCGCGAAGCGCAACACGTGTCTCGGGCGTCGCTGGCCGAACCGCTGCCGCCGGCTCAATGGACGGCGACGCTCGCCCGGCGGCGGGAGATGTGGCGGGAAATGATCGGGCTGTCCCCGCTGCCGGAACGGACGCCGCTGCAAGCCACGGTGACCGGCGTGTTGGAACGCGGCGATTACGTGGTCGAGAAAATTCATTTCCAGAGCGTACCCGGGGCGTACGTGATCGGAAATCTGTATCGCCCCGCGCAGGCTGCCGGCCGCCTGCCCGCGGTGCTCTATTTATGCGGACACTCCAAGGGGAAAGTCAATCCGCCCTATCAGGCGAACCCGCGCTGGTTCGGACAGCACGGTTATGTCGCCCTGGTGCTGGACCCGATACAGCTGGGCGAGTCCCAAGGGCTGCACCACGGAACGTATCGCGAGGAACGATGGGACTGGCCCAGCCGCGGCTATACGCCCGTCGGCACCGAAGTCTGGAACGCGATGCGGGCGCTGGATTATCTGGAAACCCGCGACGACGTGGATCCCGAGCGGATGGGCGTTACGGGATTGAGCGGAGGCGGTGTGGTGTCCTGGTGCCTGGGCGCGGCCGACGAGCGGGTCAAGGTCGTGGTGCCGGTCTGTCAGACCGGAAGCACGGAACACGTCGTCGTGGACCGGGCTACCGACGGCCACTGCGATTGCGCGTTTTGGCTCAACTACTACCGCTGGTGCTGGCCCGATCTGGGCGCGCTGATCGCCCCGCGTGCGCTGTTGATCGCCTCGGGCACGGAAGACGTGCTGTGGCGGCCGTACGCGTTTCGCGACGTCGCCCATCGCATCCGACACCAATACGCGGCGCTGGATGCGGCCAGCCATTTCGATCTGGTCGAAGACCTGACTCCCCACGGCTATACGCCCAAGCTGCGCCAAGCCATCTTCACCTGGTTCAACACGCACCTGAAGGGCGATCCGGCGCCCGTCGAAGATGACGTTACCGATTTCGTCGAGCCGGAGGAGAATCTGCTGGTCTTCGATGGCAAGCTGCCGGAAGATGACCAGATGCGGCGGATCGACACCCTGCTGGTCAAACGGGCGGAATTGCCGGAGGTGACCGGCGCGGCGCCGTGGCACGCATACCAGGAGGCCGCGCTCGCCCGACTGCGCGAACTGACGTTTCGCCACATCCCGCGGGACTGCACGCCGCGGCCGCGGGACGTCCGTCACGACGGGGGCGAGCGGAGCGGAGCCCGTTTTGCGACCTACGAGTTCGACACGGCGGATGGACTGAACTTGCGGATCAAGACCATGCGCCCGCAAGACGCGGCTTGGCCGATCCCGACGGTGGCCTACGCGATCCAGCCCGAGGCGCGCAGCACCTTTGCGGGCGGCGGTTCCTCGCGGCCCGGGATCGGGGCTCCGTCAGCGACCGCCGGCGTCGAGGTTCGCAATACGGGCGTCACCTCGGTCGGCCCGGGCTACCTGTGGACGCTCCGCCGCGTTTATCCGCTGTTGGGCCAGACGCTGCCCGAACGGCAAGTCTACGACCTGCTGGCGGGTATCGCGCTGCTGCGGCGCGACGCTGTGACGGGCCCCGTGGCCGTCTTCGGCCAGGGGTACACGGCACCCCTGGCCGTTTATGCGGCATTGCTTGATCCGGAGATCCGCGAAGTCATCCTGGCCGACCTTCCCGAAAGCCACGAGGACCCGCGGACACCGGAGTTCCTGGGCGTGCTCCGCATCGGCGATTTGCCGCACAACTTGGCGCTGCTGTACCCGCGGCCTATCACCTTCGTCGGCACGATGCCCGCGGCGTATCAATGGACACGCGACGTGTACGAACAACGGGGCGCGGCGGACCGTATCCGAGTCATCCCGACCGCGCGGCAGTGGCAGCCGCGGTAGATGTTTTGCCGCGGGGCAATTTAACACGCGCTTTCACGCGCTCACGACATCGCCGCTTGGACGGCGGCCAATACCTTGGCGGCGGCTTGATCCGGCAGTTCGTTCAGGAAAGCCCCCGCGGCGGCCTTGTGACCGCCGCCGCCAAACTGCTCGGCAATACGGCTGCAGTCGACATCGCAGCGGCTGCGCAGACTGATTTTGCACCCGCCCTCCGGCTGTTCGACCGTGATCACCGCCAGCTGGGCGCCCTCGATGGCCAGCGTCATGTTGATCACGTCCTCGGTATCGCTGGGCAGGGCTCCCGCCCGGGAGTAATCCTCCTTTAAAACATAGGTATGCATCAAACGGCCGCCGCGTTCCGATTGAACGCGCGACAGAATCATGCCGCGCAAGCGGACGCGGCCGATGGTGTCCCGTTCGTACAGCTTGTTAAAGATGTCGTCGGGACGCGCGCCCGCGTCGATCAGATCGGCTGCCGCTCGATACGCCGCCGCACGGGCCGATGAAAAGCGGAACCATCCCGTGTCGGTGGCGATCGCGGCAAACAGCGGGGCAGCGATCTCGGCGCTCAGCGCGACGCCGAGTTGCCGTGCCGCTTCCAGCACCAACCGGCCCGTCGCTTCGACGTGCGGGTCCTTAAACGCCAACGCCTGCAAATCGTCCTCGCTCACATGGTGGTCGAGAATGATCTTCTGCGCCGAACTGGCGCGGATCACTTCGGCCATGGGCCCCAGCTGAGCCCAAGCGCTGGTGTCCAGGATCATGATCACATCCACCGGCGGTACCTGGCCGGCGGCCAGATCGCCCCCGAGAGCGCGAATCCTCTGCTGCTGATCGATAAAGGCCAGATTCGGCGGCGTGGCGTGGCCGTTGACGATCAGCACCTGTTTGCCCAGCGCGTCCAACACGCCCGCCATGCCCAACTCGCTGCCCAGCGCGTCACAGTCCGGACGAATGTGGCTGGTCAGCAAAAAGGTCTCTTGCCGACGGACGATCTCCACAAAACGCGGCCAGTCAATGTTCATCAGTTCGAGCCCTTCCCGTTCGATGTTGAATTCGTGATCTCGCAAACCGCGCGGATGTCCGCCTGCAGCTGGTGTTTCAAGTCCTCACTGGAATGGAAAGGTTGAATGTCCCGCAGCCGGGACAAAAAGTCAACCTCCAAAGGCTGCCCGTACAAGGATCCGGCGAAGCCGATCAGATGAATCTCAAACTTCAGTCCGTGCTCGCCGAACGTCGGATTGGGACCGATGTTGACGGCCGCCGGCCACGCTTCGGCACCCGTGTACGCGCGGCCCGCATACACCCCCAACCCGGGAATCAGTGTGTCCACGGCTTCGAGATTCGCGGTGGGAATTCCCAACGCTCCGCCGCGGCGCGCCCCGTGAACGACCATCCCGCGAGTCCGGTACGGCTGCGTGAGCATCTCCCGAGCGGCATCGACGTCGCCATGCCGAATCCGCTCGCGAATGCGGCTGCTGGAAATGAGGCCGTCGCCGGCCGTCAGCGGCTCGACGATTTCCAAGGCGACCCCCGCCTCGGCACACAACTCGCCCAGCACCCGAATGTCTCCGGCCCGATCGCGGCCGAAACGAAAATTGGGCCCCTCCACGACCGCCTTGGCGTGCAAGCAGCGCAGCACCACGCACTGGAAGAATTCGCGGGCAGTCAGACGCAACAAGGCCAAATCCGTGGGCTGGACGACGACTCCGTCGACCCCCAAATCCGCCAGCAAATCCGCCTTCCGCTCGGCCCACGTCAGCGGCGGCGGCGCCGCGTCAGGCCGCAGCAGCACCACGGGATGCGGGTCGAATGTGAACACCGTCGCCGGCCCGCCCACCTCGTCCGCCTTCTGCCTCAGCCGTTCGATCAGACGCGCATGCCCGCGGTGAACCCCGTCAAAGTTTCCGATCGCGACGGCGCCGCAGTTCAAGGACGCAGGAAAGTCATCGAGAGAACGAATCGGATGCTCCCACTCGGTCCGCGGCCGGGCAGGGCCGTCATCGGCCGCCCCGTCTTCCCGTAGCGTCTCGTCGCATTTTCGTGCCACCGTCGCTAACTCTCCGATATTGCAGTCCGCAGGCCTGGCTCCGGTGCGAACCCGGCCACGCGGCGCTGCCGCTTGTCGTGGCACTGAAACGCCTGCGGGAGAAAGTCAATCAAGTCCCGCGCGGTCAGTGAGACCTGGCCCAATTGCTCTGCCGCCAAGTCGCCCGCCATGCCATGAAGATACACGCCCAGATGGGCGGCGTCAAAGGGCGTGAGACCTTGGCAAACCAACGCGGTAATGACGCCGGTCAGCACGTCACCCGTTCCGCCGGTCGCCATCCCCGGATTGCCGGTGGTGTTATACGTGACCCGCTGACCGTCGGTGATCAAGCTGCGATGGCCCTTGAGCACCAGCACCCAGCCGCGGCGAGCCGCCAACGCGACGGCCTGCCGGCAGGCGTCTTCCCACGGGACCCGAGAATCCAGATTGCCGTTCAACCGCCGGAATTCTCCCGGATGAGGTGTCAAAATTCGCGGGCTCGCCGCTGGCGGACACGCCTCGCCCAACGCGGCCAGCGCGTTCAAGCCGTCTGCATCCAGCACCAGCGGTTGCGACAAGGTTTCGTACAGCTTGGCTATCAAATCCGTCAAGTGCGGCGCTCGCGACAGGCCGGGACCGCACGCAACACAATCGGCACCGGCCGCCAATCGAAGAACGTCCGCCTCCGCGACGGAGCCAATCCGCCCGTCCCTGTCGCAGGCCAGCGGCGCCGTCATGTACGACGGCTCGAACGCCGCCACCGTCTCGAGGCAGACGTCCGGAACCGCCAGCGTCACCAAGCCGGCACCGCTGCGCAGCGCGGCCATGCCGGCCAAGCCGATCGCCCCACTCATCCCGCGCGAACCCCCAACCAGCAACGCGCGGCCGAAATCGCCCTTGTGCGCGACGGCTTTCCGCGGAAGTAATCGTGGCAGAGGCAGACTGGGAAGCGTGGTCACAGCTAAGGAACGATCAACGGCGGATAATAGGTTGTCACCGGAGGCGCCACGACGGGAGCCGGAGCATAGTACGTCGTCACGCGCGAGGGAGAACCCACGATGGGAGCCGCCGGCGCGTAATATGTCGTCACGCGCGGAGGAGAACCCAACACGGGAACCGCCGGCGCGTAATACGTCGTCACGCGCGGAGGAGAACCCAGGATGGGAGCCGCCGGCGCGTAATAGCTCGTCACCCCCGCCGAATAGGTCGCCACGGGCGCGGCGACCGGCGGGGCGTAATACGTGACGCGCGCCGCCGGCGCGGGAGCGTAGTAGGTCGTCACGGCCGGCGCCGGCATCACAGCGACCGGCCCCGGCGCAGTGATCACAGGCCGATAAACGAGCCGCTGACCGAACAAACCCCGCACCTCGGGAACGTACGTGACCGTTGGCGAGGGATAATAGGCGACGATCGGAGCTTGAGCGACGCCCGTCCTCGCGCCGAGCAACAGAATCCCCCCGGCCGTGATAACCGCCAAACCGTATTTCGATATTTTGCTCCACATGAGACTGTCTCCTGTTGGCAAATCTGCCTAGGGTGCCGTTGGAATCCAGCCTTTGAGCCAGCCGCCGGCTGGCTCAAGCCCCGCGGCCCACAAGGTCCGAATTCCAACAAAAAACCACCATGTTCTGCGACGCAACAAACTATTGTACTCCGCCGGGGCTGGTGAAGAACAGCACTGGACATTTTTCCGCAAAGACCGCAACCAAGAGAACCGTCCTCGCGGCTCATTCTTTGTCTTCGCGGAACAGCAACGGCATGTCGACAGTGACGCGAGTTCCCTCGCCCAAGGAGCTGTGGATCTCTGCGGTGCCGTTCAGCAAACGAGCCCGTTCCCGAATGGCGTCCAAGCCAAAGTGGTAACCGCCAATGGTGGCGGGATCAAACCCCTGGCCCCAATCCTGTACGACGATCCGCACTCGGTCACCCAACTGCCGCAACTCGACCCGCGCCCGACGGCCGGGGCTGTGCTTGCACGCATTCCGGAGCCCCTCCTGCACGATCCGGTAGATCGCATTCTCCTGGACGGACTCCAAACGATCGAACTGAACGTCACATTGGAACTCGATCGCCGGGCCCGATGCGCGCTGCAAAGCACCGATCAGCTGGCGGATCGCGACCTCGAGGCCCGCTTGATCCAGACTGATGGACCGCACACCGGCGATCAAACGGCGAACGTCGGCCTGGCATTCGCGCAGCGCGCCCATTCCCGCCTGGAACGCTTCCGCCGCGCGATCGGGTTGATTCGCCATCAGCTGCTGATATCCCTCCAAATGCAGCGCGGCCCCGGCCAATTGCTGTGCCACGGTGTCGTGGATCTCGTAGGCGATCACACGGCGCTCGTGGTCGCTGGCTAACAACAACAGCCGAAGCGTCTCCTTTTCTTTTCGCAATGCCTCCTCAGCCTGCCGGCGATCGGTGACGTCCCGCAAGAAACCGATCAAACACCGACGGCCGCGATACTCGATCCGGCTGGTCGTAATATCGGCGTAGCGGACGGTTCCATCTTTCTGCCGATAGGGCATGTCGGGCGTGCGATTCACGCGGCCCTCGGCGTGCGCGCGAAAACGTTCCATGATCCACTCGATTTGGTCCGCCGGATGAATATCGGACACGGAAATCGACCCGAATTCCTCGACATCATACCCCAGCATGCGCGCCGCCGCGGCATTGCCCAACAGGAATTCCTGCGTGTCGATATCCGCGATCAACACGCCGTCAACCATTCCGTTGTAGATCGCCTGCAGCTCAGAGGTGCGGTCCTTGACGAGTTGCTCCAACTGTCCGTTCGACACCTGGAGGGCCTCTTCCGACCGCTTCTGGTCGGTGATGTCGGTGATGAATCCTTCCAGCGCCGCAACTTGCCCGTCGTCCGATAGGATGGCTACGCCCTGCTCCCAAACGTGCTTTTCCGTGCCGTCCCGGGTGCGAATCCGATAGACCAGTTGAAATTGCCGTTTCTCGGCGATCCCGCGCTGGACTTCTTCCCGAACCATCGCGCGGTCGTCCGGGTGGATGATTTCGTTGTAGCCGATCTGCCGATTGCCAAGCAACTCGGCAGGCTGATAACCCGTCAGTCGAAAACACCCTTGGCTGACGAACACCATCGTCCAGTGCTCGTCGTTCCGGCAGCGATAGGCCATGCCCGGCAGGTTTCCCAACAGCGTGGCCAGCCGCCGTTCTATCTCCTGCCGTGCCAGCTCCTGTCCGTACGCGCCGGCGGCGGATACGGACGGATGTTCCGACGAAACGGATTGGCGGCTCATCGGTGCCCCCTCAAAAAACAGCCAAAAACGAGAAGCCTAGCGGCCATTCAGCCATCGTGGCTGTTTCCACAACGTTTCATCCTATCCTAACGCTTGGGGAGCGACAAGCAGCCTTGTGGAACGGTTTGCGCAGCGGCAATTCACTTCTTGCCGCCCGCGTGCTAAACTGGCGCGACACAATTCCAAACCCCGACACCCCGTTGCAGATCCAATCGCTGCCGCAACATTCTATAGACCACGAGCAGCAGAAGCCAACTTATCACGGAAAGGACCCCTGATGTCGGACGAACCACTGATTGCCGTGTTTGTGGATTTCGAGAACTTGGCCCTCGGCGTGCGCGATATGAAGGCCGGCAAGTTCCAAATCCAGCTAGTCTTGAAACGCCTCCTGGAAAAAGGACGGATCGTCTTCAAACGCGCGTACTGCGATTGGAGGAATTACGATGACGCGGTGCGCGAGTTCCATGCCCAGGGCATCGAACTGATCGACATCCCGCAGAGCAAGATGAGCGGCAAGAATAGCGCCGACATCCGCATGGTGGTCGATGCGATGGATCTGTGCTATGCCAAACAGCACATCGACACCTTTGCGCTGCTGTCCGGCGACAGCGACTTCTCGCCGCTAGTCTCGAAGCTCAAAGAAAATCACCGCCGCGTGATCGGCTGTGGCGTCAAGAGTTCGACGTCAGACCTGCTGATCGCCAACTGCGACGAATTCATGTACTACGACGACCTCGTGCGAACCGCCAAGAAGACGCACCGAGCGCCGAAAAAAGAAAAGTCGGAGGGCGACAAGACCGAGGAAGACAAACGGCAGGAGGCGTTCGAACGGGTGCTGGAGGTCGTGCATTCCGTCGAACTCGATTACGATCCCTTGTGGGGCTCGATGCTGAAACAGGCGATCCGCCGCGTCTATCCCGGGTTTAACGAAGGCTACTACGGCTATCGAAGCTTCTCGGACTTGCTCGAGGAACTCAAAGCCAAAGGACTGCTGGAACTGGAATACGACGACAGCCGCGGCAATTACAAAGTCCGGCGGAAACGCGGTTGAGGTTTTGGGAAAAGGGCGACGCGGATGAAACTGGTGATTCTCGATGCCTATACGACGAATCCCGGCGACTTGAGTTGGGACGGACTGCGCGCTCTGGCGGACTGCGAGATTCACGACCGCACGGCGACGGATCAAATCGTGGCCCGAGCGGCCGATGCGGAAATGGTACTGACGAACAAGACGCTCGTGGACGGCGCGGTGATCGAGGCGTTGCCCAAGCTGCGCTACGTCGGTGTGCTGGCCACAGGCCATGATATCGTCGATACGGCGGCGGCGCGCCGGCGGCGCATCCCCGTCTGTAACGTGCCCGAATACGGCACACCCAACGTGGCTCAAGCCACGTTCGCCCTGTTGCTGGAACTGACCAATCGCGTGGGACACCACGCTCAAACCGTCCGCGACGGGCGCTGGTCCGCGTCGCCGGATTTCTGCTACTGGGATTGTCCGCAGATCGAACTGGCCGGACTGACGCTGGGCATCGTCGGGTTGGGCCGGATCGGACAAGCGGTGGCCGGAATCGCGGCCGCCTTCGGCATGAAGGTGCTGGCCTGCGACAAATTTTCACCCGCCACGGCCGGAGGCAGCATCCGCTTGGCCGGCTTGGACGAAGTGTTCCGCGCCAGCGACGCGGTGACCCTGCACTGTCCGCTAACCGCGGACAATCGCGAACTGGTCGACGCGCCCCGCCTGGCGGCGATGAAGCCGTCGGCATATCTGGTGAACACGGCTCGCGGCGGTTTGGTCCACGACGCGGCTCTGGCTGCGGCGCTGAACACGGACCGCTTGGCCGGGGCAGGATTGGACGTGCTGTCCATCGAGCCGCCGCTAAGCAACAACCCGCTGTTGACGGCCAAAAATTGTTTCATCACGCCGCACATCGCCTGGGCCACGCAAGCGGCGCGGCGGCGGCTGATCCAAACCACGGTCGACAATGTCCAGGCGTTTCTGCAGGGACGGCCGATCAACGTCGTGAATCCGTAAAGGCGGAGCAATCAGGTGTGGCGGCTCCGAGGCCGAAATCACGTCTTGCACCCGACGCGGCTCCGCGGCAAAAAACATTAGGCCGGCGCAACCCATGTGAGTCACGCCGGCCTTTCTCGTTGTAATCCGTGTTCGTGCGGGCATCACGGGCACGCACCGCTTCGCCGGCCGCTTACTTCTTGGCGGGCTTCTTCGCCGCTTTCTTCGCAGCGGGCTTCGCCTTCGGCGACGGCGCGCAGGGCTTGCAAGCGCTCTTCGTCGCAGCGGGCTTGGCGGCGGGCTTCTTGGCGGCGGGCTTCTTCGTTTCGGTCTTCTTCGTTGCCATATCCTACGGCTCCTTCTATCGGGCGTCCGTGTTTAAGTCGCGACCTTTCCCCCAACGCCCCGACGGGGAGGGCCGCTGTCATAGGCTGCAACCAGCAGGGCCCTCAGCTTGACTTGACTGCCAAATCTGCCTGAGGCGGGCTACCTGCTCGATTCACCCAATCTGGCACATTGAACCAACTTGCTGCATCTTTCGTCAAGCCGACTTTCTACTTTTTATCCGCGGCTTGCCAACTTCGTTCAACTTTACGCAGTTCGAAGTGCGGCCCGGCCAGCGGCGGCGCGTCGGGAACGAGTTGCTGCAGGATATACGTTGCAGCCCGATGCGAGGCGCCGCTGATTGCATGTTGGCGTTTCAGTTCGTCCAGTTGTCGCACGCGGTCTTGATAGCCGGCCTCGTCGGTCAACCAATAGATCACCTGACGGGCGATCTGCGGCGCACAATCGCGATAGGTCAAATGCTCCGGGAATAACACGCCTTCGTCGCCCGCCGCGCGCGGATCGTAGCTTTCGCCGCCGCGCAGAAATGGATCGTCGGCAGCCAGCAAATTCACCAGCGTGATGAACTTGACCTTGATGAAAAAACGTCGCGCCATCGTGTACGGAAACCACCCGACCCGATACAAGATGACGGTCGGCTTGGCATGATACAACAGTTCGAGCGACACCGAACCCGAACACGCCAAGCAACAATAACTCGAGCGAATCAACTCGGGCGTTCGTCCGACGAATACTTCGATAGGAAAATCCAAACGGGCCGTCTGATCGCGAGCAATGGCGGCTTGCTTTTCGTTAAAGCTTGCAATCGCGAAGCGGGAATCGGGAATCGAACGATGGATCTGTTCGGCCGCGCTTAGGAACCCTCGGAGGTTCTTGACCACCTCCTGCGTGCGAGATCCCGGCAGAATCGTGACCAATCGGCCGGCCCGACAGGATTGGGCGTCGCCAAACGCCTGGTCCACCTGCTGACGCTCGACTTCGTCAAAGTAGGGATGGCCCAGATAAGTTGCATGACAGTTCCGCTGGCGATACCATTCGGCCTCGAATGGCAGCTTGCACAACACGTGGTCCACTAGTCGCCGCATCTTACGGACTCGCCAAGGCGCCCAAGCCCACATCTGCGGCACGCCGTAGTAGAATACTGGAATGCTATATTTCTTCGCCGCGCGGGCGATCCACCAGTTGAAGCCCGGATAGTCGATCAAGACGATTGCGTCTGGCCGCTCATCACGAAAATAGTCCTCCGCTCGCCGCCACAATCGCCAGAAATGATGCAGGTTCAGCAGAACCCGCAAGATCCACATCACGGCCAATTGAGTCAGGTCCGCGTGCAAGTGGCAGCCGGCAGCCGCCATCTTGGGACCGCCATAGCCAACACATTCGATTCCCGGACTCTCCCGACGCAACTCTTTGATCAGATTGGCCCCGTGCAAGTCTCCACTGGGCTCGCCCACGGAAAAGAAAACCTTCATGCTCGTGCATCCTTTCGCGAAGCGGAAGATCACCGGGCGAAGTATCCCAGATTGCTCAACTTGGGCAAAGGGCAATCTCTCGATCGGGTTTCGCTTCTTGACTTCCCGGCGGGCGCCCCTCATCATAAACCTCGCTGTTTGGTTCAGGACGGAAGTTGCATTTCACGAATACAGCTTCCGTCCTTTTTTTCGCAAACAGACAATCGCGAGGCTGATCCTGTCCCATGAATCGAATTCAACACGAGCAACAGCGCCGCAATCAACAGACCCGCGCCTGCTGGGAATTGTACGCCGAGCACCGGCGACGCGTGACGGATCTGCTGGTCGGCTACGACCCGGAAGCTGCGCCAACGATCGGCAACGAGGCGCCGACATCTCGCCTGTGCGTGTTAGGCGCGGGCAACTGTAATGATCTCGATCTGCCGCAGTTGCTGACACGATTCGGCGAAATCCATCTCGTCGACTTGGACGCCGAAGCGTTGTCCGCCGGCGTCGGCGCCCAACGTTTGGACGCCGACCCGCGCGTGGCTTTGCATCCCGGGGTCGACGTCATAGGCCTGAGCGGCCGCCTGTCCTTCTGGTCCTGCGACCGGCCTCCCCCGCTTGCTGAGATCGATGCGATGCTGGCCGCGGTGGCCGGTGACGGCCCTGGGCCGCTAGAGGGGTCTTTCGACGCCGTCGCTTCCGTTTGCCTGCTGTCGCAATTGCTGGAGCCGATCAAACTGGCCCTCGGCGAAACGCATTGCCAATATCTGCCGCTGGTTCAGGCGGTGCGCACCCGGCACCTACGCCAGGTGGTGAATCTATGCCGGCCCGGTGGCCATCTGGTGCTGGTCACGGATTTCGTCTCATCCGACACGTGCCCCGAACTGGCGACGGTCGCGGACGGCCAGTTACCCGCCCTGGCCGAACAACTGGTCTCCTCACAGAATTTCTTTACGGGCTTGAATCCTTTTTTGCTAAAGCACATGTTCGCTTCGGACCCGTGGCTGACGCGCCGCGTGAGGGACGCTCGGCTGTCGCGACCCTGGCGCTGGCATTTTCCCGCTCGTTTCTACGCCGTTTGCGCCATCACGGCGATCCGCCGCCGATTCGATTCAGGCGACTAATTCCAAACTTCCCCAAAGACTGGGGTCCTCGTCGAACGGAAACTCGGGCCCCATACTGAATGTTTGCCAGCCCAATTCGCGATCGATCACCGCATAGGTGAATCCAAGCCGCGGATGCTCCTGAGGATCAAACCCGGTTAATGCCGCGGCGGGAATGTGAGCTTGCAGCGAGTATCCTCCGGCGGAAACGGCGGCGCGAACCCGCAACGCTGAATCGGCAACCGACTTCGGGTTCTCACGCGCTCGATCGATTACCAGCAATCGGCCCAGCGGTTGATCTTCCGCCGCTGTGCCGCCCACCGGCAGAAACCCGAAGCGATGACAGAACCGGCTGGCCCGGTGAATGTTATGCGTATCGCGCGTGTCGATCCAGACATGCAGACCGTCGCTGTCCTCGATTCGCGACGATCGGCACCAAACGCTCTGCCGCTTGCCGGAAACTCGCAACGTGAACAACAACCCGTCTGGGCTCCATGCGCTTCGCACGTCGGCAAACTGCGGCCGCCCCTCCAGTTCACCAAAACTGGGCAGCGCATGCTCCCGACCCAGTTCCGCACTCTTCGCCGACCACAAAGAATCGCAGCGACGACAGGGAACGGAAAACCGAAACAGGAAAGTTGAGGCCAACAGGGGTTCGCTCATGCTTGGATCTTACTTGGCGGGCAACCGGCCGGCCAGAGACCGGAACCGGAAAACGCGACAGCGGCCTGGACTTGCAGGCGTTCGGCACAACACAGCGAAAGATCAGCCGATAAAATGCGGATGGCATAGATCGTGGGCACAGGATAACGACGAAATCTGGTTACTCCAGCTTTCTGCAACGCGTTTTCCGCCCGCGCTGTTCGGTTTGTGTGTATTCTCTTCATCCACCAACCGCTCGGGCTCGCATATGAACTCCATCTATCTTGACAACAACGCCACCACGCGGATCGACCCCCGCGTGGCCCAAGCGATGCATGACTGCGAACTCGCGGGGCACGTCAATCCGGCCAGCCAACATCACTTGGGCCGCCGAACGCGACGCGTCTTGGAACAAGCTCGCGAATCCATCGGCCAGCTGCTCGGCTGTCACCTGTCGGACACTCGCGCTGACCGCATCGTATTTACCAGCGGTGGTACCGAGGCAAACAATCTAGCTATCCTAGGGCTAGTTGGGCAAGCTCCTGGCCATGTCATCGTCTCAGCGATCGAGCACCCCAGCATCCTGGGACCGGCGGATCGGCTGACTCAACTCGGCTTCGAGGTCAACCGAATCAGTGTCTCGCGGGACGGAATCGTCCAGTCGGACCATTTGCGGGAACTGCTTCGCCCCGATACGCGATTGGTCAGCGTCATGCTGGGCAATAACGAGACGGGCGTACTGCAACCGGTGCCCGAATTAGCGGAAATTTGCGCAGCGGCCGGTGTTCCTCTGCATACGGACGCCGTTCAGGTTGTCGGCAAACTACCGGTCGATTTTCGCGGCCTGGGGGCCGCTGCCATGTCGATGACCGCACACAAATTCCACGGGCCGCGCGGCATCGGGGCGCTGGTTCTACGTCCCGATGTTCATATCGCTCCCATTCTGTTTGGCGGCTTTCAACAAGAAGGGCTTCGTCCAGGCACCGAAGCGGTAGTCCTGGCCGTCGGTCTGCAACGTGCCTTGGAGTTGTGGGCGGAAGAAGCCGACGCTCGACAACGGCGGATGACCGCGTTGCGGAATCAACTTGAAAACGCGATCCGTTACGAACACCCCGATGTGGTTATTAACGGCGCCGCCGCGCCACGGGTTCCCCACACAGTGAACCTATGTTTTCCGGGGC
>Ga0366819_10007_pt1 | contig 98052 bp, 77 predicted proteins | sample TotcelFGM3001N15_FD_207091 | JGI IMG/M metagenome (GOLD analysis project Ga0366819, IMG submission 207091) | Enriched cells from coal bed in the Powder River Basin, Montana, United States - Total cells FGM rep3 HSBNCT.FGM.300.1.N15 ... | reverse complement strand
GCTGCCGCTCGGGCTGACCCGCCTTCGGCTGCGGCTGCCGCTCGGGCTGACCCGCCTTCGGCTGCGGCTGCCGCTCGGGCTGACCCGCCTTCGGCATAGGCTGCCGCTCAGGCTGACCGGCCTTTGGTTGAGGCTGAACTTTCGGATCAGGCTGCTCGACCTTTGGCTGAACCTTCGCGCCCGGCCGTTCGACCTTCGGCGTCATCCCCGGCTTCGGTTGCTCGACGCCCGGTGACGTGGGCGGAGTGGTTCGATCGCGTCTCGGTTTGGGTTCGACTTTGGGATCGGGTTGAGGCGCCTCGTCGATACGGGGCGGTGCCCGGTCTTCGCCCAGCTGATCGACCGGCCGCGCCACAATCGAGGACTTTGGAAGCCTCGCTTTGAAGGGCGCGACTTGGCCGGAGGGCTCTTCGGGGGCCTCAGCTGCGGCTTTGATTTCCACATCCCGTCGCTGCTCGCGAAGTTTATGGATCTCTCGCCCACGCTGTCCGAACCTTTGTCGCTCTCCCTCGTCTACCGCCTGGAAGCGTTGCCCGTCGTCCCTTCTGCTCTCGACCAGCTGGTCCAGCGAGGTACCGACGAGGAGACTTTCCCGGCCGGCTTGTACATCCGTCGTGCCGAGCGCCAGCTGGTCCGCCCAGGTGCGCGGCGGCCGCTGACTCTCATCCTCGCGGCGGGTCTGGAAATCGGCCGCGATACGTTGTTCCCACCCACGGTCTTGCCGATGATGCCAGCGGTGATGTGCGTAAATCGGATCGTAGCCGTAACGGCTGGAGTGGAACGAGAACCACGGCATGTAGCCGGCGCCGAGATAGTTGGAAGCGTAGTAATCGCCGAAATAGTAGTGGTGGTAACGCGGTCGCAAGAACAGATGGGTGACGAACGCGGCTAGATTGATCGCCGTGTTCGGCGAGTAGGAGAAGCCGGGCCGCCCATAGATGCCTCGGTCGAAATAGACCGGCGCAAACAACATGCCGCGACGGGCGATGGTGTAATCCCAATAGCCGTTGACGAAGACATAGCCGCGAGGAGCCCAAACGTAACGGTCCGGGACCCAAATCCAATTTGGATGACCGGTCGCCCAGTAGCCTGGACGCCAAACGTACCGGCTCTGATGCCATCTCCAACAGCCGGGCAACCACGTGCTGTTCGCCGATGGCGCGGAAGTCGAGGGACCGACCTCAAGCGTCGCAGGCGGCTCGGGCAAGTAGTCTACTTCCTCCACCGTGGCGTCGGCCCAGTATCCGGAAGTCCATTGATAGCCTTGCGAGGTTTGGCCCCAGTACCCGGGGACCCATTGGCGGCCGGGAGGCAGGGCGCGCCATACCCCGCTGACCCACAAGAAGTCGTTGCGCTCGTCGTCCCATGCCCAATAGCCCGGGATCCAGGCAACGTCGTCTCCTTCCGGCTTTTGATCAGGCGGCAGTTCCTCGATGTCGGCGGGCGGATCCTGTGGTGCCACGATGCCCGGCTCGGGCTCGAAAGTTACCGTTTCCGCAAACGCCTCGTGTACCGGCCCGCGGGTGAGCACGTGCACCCCTTGCTCGGCATCCGCTTGGTCTCGCGAAGCTGCAATCGCATTCGACAAACTAACGTTGGCGCCAAATCCGACCAAGGTTGTGATCAAGCTCCATTTCAAGATGTCGCACACGCTCATGACTGTCTCCTTTGCCGGGATTAACGGCGCACCAGCAGGAAATAACTCCGGCCGTGCAGATCATCCCGTTTGGTCAAAAAAGTTCAGAACATCAAACAGTCGGTAAGTCCGGCGTCATAAAATCCGGCGTTACCAGGCCAATATCCTTACCTCCGTAACGAAGCAATGTCGCGCCATCGCGATTTTAAGGATTCTCCAGAGCGTCGCCCTGCGCGACAGATGGCTCCTCGAACCATTCTTCTCACGGCGGGGCGGCCTTCTCGGATTCCAATCTCAACTGGCGTCGCCGCCACCCATATCCGATCCCCATGTTGAAGTTGCCGTTGGCCAACTACGACCTGATCGTTCAGGCCAGTACCGTTTCGGCTTTCCAGGTCCCGAACGTAAAGGCAGCCATCTTTGAGGATCAGCGCACAGTGGTGCCTGCTGACCAAAGGACTCTTCAGTTGAAGGTCGCAGTCCTCACCGCGCCCGATAATGAATTCAGGCGAGTCAACATTCACCGTGCGCGGCCAAGCATCGGTAATGTTCAGTGTTACTTCCATCATGCCCATCATCCATCCGAGTTGGAGATTCAAATCGCCGCCCATCTTTCCCGCCTACATCAATGTTCATGTTATGACCGTTCTGACATCAGGGAACCCGCGAAAGTCCGCGTACCGGGGTAGGCAAATGGATTACGAGGAAACCCGGAATTCCCACGGCGCTACGGGGACAAAAAGAAGGCTGGGTAAACGGCGGCTGCTGGACAAGGCCCCGTCGATTTGATCGCCGCTGAAGAAAACCGGGCTAGCCCAGGGCCTTGAAGACTTTCCTGAACTACGGTATCCTGCGGGGTGTTACGATATGACAATTCGTAATATGCAAATGTGAAATTTGAAATTTGAGATTGAAATCCGATTAACAGGCCGATTCCATGCATCTTCACGAAGCCGTCTTGGCGGGATCGCCGCAAGGGATCGCCGTGTTGTGTGTCGGTGCGGTCGGCACCGCCGCCGGAACGGCGATCGGTCTGCGGGCGATGGATTACGATCATGTGCCGCGCGTGGGGATGTTCAGTTCGGCGTTTTTCGTCGTGTCACTGATCCATGTGCCGCTGGGCGTGACCAGTGTCCATCTGGTCCTCAACGGCTTGGTCGGGCTGCTTTTGGGTTGGGCGGCGTTCCCGGCGCTGCTGATCGCGTTGCTGTTACAAGCTGTCTTGTTTGGGCACGGCGGGTTGCTGGCACTGGGGGTCAACACCCTGGCGATGGGGCTGCCGGCTGTGGCCAGCTACTATCTATTTCACCGCGCCGTGGCTTGTCGCCACGACGCGGTCGCTTTTCTGGCCGGTTGTGCCGCCGGCGCGGCGGGCATGTTGGGCGCGGCCTTCTTGATGGCATCGGCGCTGTGGATGGCTGGAGATGCTTTTGAGTTGGCCGCAAAAGCGGTCTTCGGCTTTCACCTGGCCGTCGCAGTTGCCGAAGGTTTGGTGACAGGTAGCGTGGTGGCCTTTTTCCGCAAAGTACGGCCGGAAATGCTGACGCTTCCGCGGGCAGAATCGTCGCCGGTGACGGAGTGTTCCAATGAATGATTTTGCGCGGCGTTACGCCCGCACTTCAAGTTGCAGTCGTGGCATTCGCCGGTTCGGGCGAATCATCCTGACGCTGGCCGTCCTGGGGGTAATCCCGGCATCCGCAGCTTATGCCCACAGGATGACGGTCTTTGCAACGGGTCAGGGCAAGACGATTCAAGGCGAAGTCTACTACCAAGACGGCAGTCCGGCCCAGAACGTGACCGTCTCCGTCCTCGATCCCGACGGCCGGATGCTGGACACGGCGACGACGGACGGCGAGGGCCGGTTCGCCTACCAGCCTCGTTTCCGCGGCACGCACAAGTTCGTGGCGGACGGCGGATTTGGCCATCGAGCGGAGCATACCGTTGCCGCCGAGGAGTTGCCTGCCGATCTGTCGGCGATTTCAACCAACGGGCCGGTCGCGGAGACCGGTCCGCTGGCGTCCCCAGGCCGAACGGAGCGTGCGACAGGCGCTTCTTCCCACGAATTGGCAGCGGAAATCCGGGCGTTGAACCAGCAGATCTCGGCCCTCCGCGCGGATCTGGAAAGATGGAAAACCGCGTTACGGCTGCAAGACGTGCTGGGAGGCGTGGGGTATATTCTTGGCATCCTCGGAGGGCTGTCGTATTTTTTGGCAGGCCGCCGCAGGAACAAGCGTTCACCGAGAGACGCGTGAGGGATTCATGGCCGGCGTACTCAACTCATCGTCCAAGCTTGAGATACCGACCGCCGCAGCCGCGCCGGCAGCCGCGTGTCGTGGATCGCTGCTGGACGAAATCGATCCGCGGACGCGCATCGTCGCCGTCGTCCTGTTTTCGTGTGTCGTAGCGATCTCAGGCGGTCTTTTGACGTTGAGTGTGGCGTTGGGACTCGTCGTGGCCGGCGCGTGCGTGGCGGGGACTGCCACGCGAAGCAACCTCAAGCGGCTGGTGCCGGTTAACGTCTTGGTGCTCGTGCTGTTCGTCCTCCTGGCCCTCCAAAGTTACCTGCGGGGCTCGTACGATGCGAAGCCGATTTCTTCATCTCCCGTCGCGGGTAGCGAGACATCCCTCGCGACATTGGGGCCGGTGCCCAGCGCGGAGGATGGTCGACGGCTGGCCCTGGTCATCGGCCTGAAAGCCAACGCGATTGTACTGAGCGTTGCCGTCCTGCTGGCCGGATTGGACAGCGTCACGCTGGGCCACGCCTTGGGGCATTTGAAGATGCCGCAGAAGCTGATTCATTTGCTGCTGTTTACGGTTCGCTACCTGGATGTGCTGGATCGCGAGTACGTTCGACTGCGCGCTGCGATGAAAGTCCGCGGATTTCGGCCACGGGTGAACTGGCACACCTACCGCACCATCGGCCATCTGGTCGGAATGCTGTTGGTGCGCAGCCTGGACCGTTCCGAACGCGTCGTCGCGGCAATGAAGTGCCGCGGGTTTCGCGGCCGCTTTTATCTCTTGGATCACTTCGCCTTCTCGGCGCGCGACATCGGGTTCACGACGCTGGTGCTGGCAAGCGTGTCGCTGCTGGCCATGTTGGAGTGGGTATGAACGACGTCTTAATGACGCTGGACGCCGTCAGCTTTGATTATGGTCCCGATCGCCCAGTGCTGGACCGCTGTACGCTGCGCTTGAAACGTTCCGAACGTGTGGGCCTGGTCGGCTCCAACGGCAGCGGCAAGTCGACGCTGCTGAAACTGGTTGTGGGGATCCTCCGCCCCACGGGCGGCAAGATCGAAGTATTTGGCAAGTGTCGGGTGCGCGAACGGGACTTTTACGAAGTTCGCCGCCGCACGGGCTTTCTGTTCCAAGATTCCGACGATCAGCTCTTCTGTCCCACCGTCGCCGAAGACGTCGCTTTTGGACCGCTGAATCTGGGCCTGTCGCGCGACCAAGCCCAGCAGATCATGACGGACACATTGGCCGCGCTCCGCTTGAGCGGTTTCGAAGAACGGATCACCCACAAGCTGTCGGGCGGCGAGAAGCGGCTGGTAGCCTTAGCCGCCGTGCTGGCGATGAGTCCCGAAGTGCTGCTGTTGGATGAACCCACCGCGGGACTCGACGACGATGCGGCGGCCCGCGTCGTGGATATACTGGGCACGCTGCCGCAAGCGATGGTGATCGCCACCCACGACCACTGGCTCCTGGACCGCTTGGCAACGCGACGAGTGCGGATCGCCCGTGGCCGGTTGGAGGAGGAATCCGAACCGGCGCCGGCCAGCCGGAACGGTTGCGTTCTCGTCTAAGGCCAAGTCGCAGGCGACGGCACTTTTTTTCTAGCATCGCGCCTTGCAGGCCCCCAGATGTTTGCTAGGATGACGCGAGTTACTGAGTGTCGGCAAACGCTTACGTAGGAACGGTTTGCTAGCGGCGGCGAGGCGCAGGGAGGCGGACCTTCAGGAAATCCCGTTTCTTTCGTTTCGTTCGTGGATGGCCTTTTCGTAAATCCGTTATGAGCTAGTGACGTGCATCGCAAGCATTCCATCCATCGTCGCGCGGCTCTTGCCCAACTCGCGGGGTGGGGCGGACTAGCGACGTTGCCGGCGATGTGCGGGTTTCCTGCGAGCGAAGCGGCGCAGCAAACGAAACTTGGTCTGGTTATCTACAACTGCGCCATTCGCCGCAAGGCAATGCGGGCGCGCGCCACCGGGTTCGATCTATTCGAGCCGCTGACGTTTCTCCGATACTGCCATGAACTCGGCGCCGGCGGGATACAGGCATCACTAGGCATTCTGGACGCGTCGCGGGTGAAATCCCTGCGAGCCGCCGCCGAGCAGCACGAGATGTTCATCGACGCGATCGTCAACCCGCCACAGAGTGCAGCCGATCTGGACCGCTTCGAAGCCGAAATTTGCACGGCGGCAGGCGTGGCTGTGCTGGCGGCCCGCACGGTCGTCATGCCCGGGCGGCGCTACGAACAATTCAAAACGCTGGCCGAGTTTCGCGAATCGGCCGCGAACGCTCAGCGGATGCTCGAGTTGGCCGCTCCGATCGTCGAAAAGCACCGCGTCCGGCTGGCCGTCGAGAATCATAAAGACCAGCGGATCGACGAACGGTTGGTAATGTACCAACGTCTGAGCAGCGAGTTCATCGGAGCCTGCGTGGACACCGGCAACAGCTTCGCCCTGCTTGATGATCCCTACGAAACGATCGAGGCCCTCGCCCCCTATGCCTTTACCGTGCATCTCAAAGACCAGGCGGTCTGCGAGTACGAAGACGGATTCCTGTTGGGAGACATTCCTCTGGGAGCCGGCTGTTTCGACCTGAAGCGGATGGTCGAGACGCTCCGAAAAGCTCGGCCGAAAATCCACTTCGTCCTGGAATTGATCACGCGCGAAGCGCTTCGGATTCCCTGCCTAACTGAGGCGTACTGGGCCGCGATGCCGACGGTTCCAGCGAGCGAACTGGCATCCGCCCTGCGACTGGTCCGCCAGCATCAAGCCCGTAACCTGCAATCCGTCGCCTCACTCCCGCCGGAGAAACAGCTCGAACTGGAGGACACTAATATTGCCGATAGCTTGGACTATGCACGAGAGAAGCTGAAGATCTGATAATCGAAATGGCAGGCAAGGAACGCAGCCGTCCCCTTCGATTTCTCCAGGATATTGCTGCCGTGCAGCTCTCTCTGGATGCAACGACACGTGGGTTTTCCCACGCTTCAGCACAATGACTTACAACGTCGAGTGGGCGTTACTGGGCTCGAACCAGTGACCTCTACCGTGTGAGGATAGCGCTCTAACCAACTGAGCTAAACGCCCGGTAACCGAAATGATAGTCGATCTGCTGGCTGCGCCTAGCCCCGATCATTGGCGCCGCAAAAAACTCGCCAACCCCCTCTTTTGGTAACGGTCAAGCATGTCTCCCGCTTTGCCGAGACGCCCCATGCTGTGCAGATGCTCCAAAGGATACTTGCCTCGTAAGTTATAGTTCGCTGTGCGGTAAGCCGAAATCAACTGGGGCAGCAGAGCAGGGACGTTTTTGCGAGATCAAAACAATGGGATTGCGGCGCATTGCGGCAGGCGATCAGCGGCGGCGGCGGGTGTTGATCGAGGAGAGTCTGAGCCTCGTTGGCGAGGAGACCGACGCTGATCGGGAACGTCAACCGGTGGCAAGGCTCGCGTTGGCCGAAGGAACTTCGTATTCGGATGCCGCTTCATTGGAGCAGCAGCCGCCGTGCGTCGTCGTGCTGGCCGCCCATCCCTTTACCCTTGCCGTCATCTCGCTTTCTGCCTTTGCGTTGCTCGTCGGACTGCTCGCGGCTTATGCTCAATGGGCCCTGTGGCCGCAGGGTTCGCTTCCTGCGATGCTGTGCGCGTTGGATCTGCGGCAGCCCGGCAGTCTCGGGGGCTGGGTTTGCTCCTTACTGCTCGTCGCCGCCGCTTATCAAGGGGTTCAGATCTACCGCCTCCGCCGCCACAAGACCGATGATTACCGGGGTCGGTATCGAGTCTGGGCCTGGATTCCGCTCGTTTTGCTGGCCATGGCGGCAGGCGAAGCAACCGGCGTCCACCGTGATGCGATCCGCTTAGCCGGCGCGCTGTTCGCTCCACAGTCGGGCTCGCTACATGCGGCGACATGGCCGTTGCTTGCTGCGGTGTCGTGGCTCGTCGTCGCCGGGCGGTTGGGACTGGAAATTCGCGTCAGTCCTTGGGCGACGGCGTTGCTGGCGATGGCCACCATTGGATATGCCGCCGGCTTGGCGATCACCCAAATTCCCGTCCAACCGATCAGCCAAATGTTAATTGTCCTGTGCAGTTCTGCATTCCTGATGGCTTCCCATCTGGGAGTTTTTGTCTCGGTTCTCGTCTTCGGCCGCCATGTCTATTTGGATTCGCAAGGATTGCTGCCAGCCCGCGAGGCCAAACCGCGACGCGCCAAGTCGCTCGCCGCGGATGCCTTGCCAGAGAAGAAAAAAGCTCGGCGCAAGACGATCGACAATTCGAGCACGGTCCAGCCAGTTGAGAAAACCGGGGCGGATGCTCCACAGCTGGAACCGCAGCCGCAATCGCAACCCGAGCGTCAACCGCAAACGCCCTCACAATCCGAGCCCGTCCCCGTGCTTCGCTGGCAGACCGACAGCAATGAATCCGGCGAGCTGGAATCCGAAGAAGATTCGGAGACCTCCGGGGAGAAATTGAGCAAGACCGAGCGGCGACGACTGAAAAAACTGCGGCAGCAAGAGCAAATGCGGCGGGCCGCATAGGCGGCTGCGGGGGCTTTGATCGCAAGATTGCCCGGCGATCGAGGCCGGCGAGCGTGCAAAGTAACCTTGTTCGGATCGTAAGCTCCGCTAGAATTTGCACTTGTTGCCTAATTGGCTGCCTCTCCCGCCGATCGCTGCCGAGCTGGTCCCCGTGCGGCGTCGCCTAGGCCGACAGCCGCACGAATCCTGGCCGATATCTCAAGAAATCTGAATTCATGGTTCGCACTCGTTTTGCTCCCAGCCCGACGGGCTATTTGCACATCGGCGGTGTACGCACCGCTTTGTTCAACTGGTTGTACGCCCGGCAGCATGGCGGGCAGTTCATCTTGCGCATCGACGATACGGATCAACAGCGGAACGTCGAACAGGCCTTACAGCCGATCCTCGACGGGTTTCGTTGGCTAGGCATCGACTGGGACGAGGGTCCGGACGTCGGCGGACCCTGTGCACCGTATTTCCAGTCGCAGCGGGGGGATCGCCACCGGGCGGCGGTCCAGGCGTTGCTCGCGCGCGGGTGCGCTTACCGGGATTACGCTCGCCCCGAGGAACTGCAGGCCGAGCGGGAGGCGGCGGAGCGGGAAAAACGCGTCTTTGTGTACAGCCGCCGCTGGATGGCCGAAACGGGCGAGCAGCAGGCGGATTTCGAGGCTCAGGGCCGGCCGGCGGTGGTGCGACTTAAGATGCCGCGCAACGGGCGATGCGCGTTTTCGGATCGAATTCGCGGCGACGTCGCGTTCGATTGGGCGGCCGAACAAGACCATGTGATTCAGCGGCCCAATGGTTCGTGTCTATATCATCTGGCCAGCGTCGTGGACGATCACGATTTCGGGATCACCCACGTGATCCGCGCCGTCGAGCACCTGTCGAACACGCCGCGGCAGGTCTTCATCGCTCAATCCTTGGGTTACCAATTGCCGGTCTACGCACACCTGCCGTATGTCGCCGAGCCGGGCAGCGCCAATAAGCTGAGCAAACGCAAATTGAACCAGTACCTGAAGCATCGCGACTTTAAAGCGCTGTTCGATCAGGGTTCGAGGATTGCGGCCGCCATTGGATTGCCCGCCGCCACGGAGACCTTCAACCCCGTGCTTGTAGATTTTTACCGCGAGACCGGCTATCTGCCGGACGCGTTGGTCAACTATTTGCTGCTGTTGGGATGGTCGCTGGACGACCGGACGGAGAATTTCACCCGGGACGAAATGGTTCGGCGGTTTTCGTTGGAGCGGGTGAATCGAGCGCCGGCGAGCTTCGATCCTTTGAAGCTGGCATCGTTTCAGGAACGTTACATGCGGCTGGTGCCGCCGGAGCAGAAGGTGCGGATGGTGCTGCCGTTTCTCCAAGCGGCCGGGTTCGTTCCGGATCCGCCGCCGGAGCACGTCGTCCGCCAGGTGTCGGCGATCGTCAATGCCGGCGGGGACCGGCTCAAGATTGCCGGCGACATTCTCGATTTTACAGATTTCTTCCTGGCGGACGATCAACTGCCGTATGATGCGGGGGCGTTCGAAAAGCGGTTGGTGAAACCGCCTCGAGCGGCGGAACTGCTGCGCAAGTTCCAAGCCCGGCTGGCGGCGGCCGAAGCGTTTGACGCCCCTGCGCTGGAAAGCCTGTTGCAGCAGTTTATGGAGGTGGAAGGAATCAAAGTCGGCGACGTGATCCATGCCGTGCGCGTGGCCGTGACCGGCAAGGCGGTGGGCTTTGGGATGTTCGAGACGCTGGAGATCCTGGGGCGAGAGCATTGTTTAGCGCGCATCGAGCGAGCCTTGTCACGGCTGCTGGAATCCGCCGTCGGTGGAGCGGCTGTCCCAGAGACGAATTAGCTCGAATGGTTCTTGTTTACGAAAGTCGAAGCGACCTATGACGAAGAACGAACGGATGCCGGACGGAGCAGACAAAGACGCCGAGGCGGTCGAAGCCGCGGGCGGCCGGTCCTTGAACTTCATTGAACAAATCGTCGAAGACGACCTGCAGCGAGGAAAACACGGGGGCCGTGTGCATACTCGGTTTCCGCCGGAACCCAACGGTTATCTGCACATCGGGCACGCCAAGTCGATCTGCCTGAATTTCGGCTTGGCAGCCAAGTACAACGGCCTGTGCAATCTGCGTTTCGACGATACGAATCCCTGCAAGGAAGATGTGGAATACGTCGATTCGATCATGGAGGACGTCCGCTGGCTGGGCTTCGATTGGGAGGATCGCCTGTTCTATGCTTCGGATTATTTCGAACAGCTGTACCAGTGGGCCGTCCAGCTGATTCGGGACGGCAAGGCATACGTTTGCGACTTGACCGCGGACGAAACTCGCCAGCACCGCGGAACGCTGACTCAGCCCGGCCGCAACAGCCCCTGCCGCGAGCGCAGTGCGGCGGAAAACCTGGACTTGTTCCAGCGGATGCGGGCGGGCGAGTTCCCCGACGGCTCCCGGACGTTGCGCGCCAAGATCGACATGGCGCATCCGAACTTGAACCTCCGCGATCCGGTCCTGTATCGAATCCTGCACGCTTCGCACCATCGCACCGGCGATCGGTGGTGCATCTACCCGATGTACGATTTTACGCACGGGCAATCCGATTCGATCGAACGAATCACGCATTCGATTTGCACGCTGGAATTCGAGAACCACCGCCCGCTGTACGACTGGTTTATTCGTGAACTGGGCATATTCGCACCGCAGCAGATCGAATTTGCACGGTTGAATCTGACGTACACGATGATGAGCAAACGCAAACTGTTGGAATTGGTCAAGCAGCAGCTCGTCAACGGCTGGGACGACCCCCGGATGCCGACCATTTGCGGCCTCCGCCGCCGGGGATACACGCCGGAATCCATCCGTCGCTTTTGCGACCGGATCGGGGTCGCCAAGTTCAATTCGACGATCGACGTCGCGGTCTTGGAGAATTGCGTGCGCGAGCATTTGAACGCTATCGCTCCTCGCGCGATGGCGGTCCTACGGCCGCTGCGCGTGGTGATCGAGGATTATCCCGCAGGCCAGGTCGAACAGCTCGAAGCGGTGAACAATCCCGAAGACCCGGCGGCCGGCACGCGGAAGGTTCCCTTTGCGCGCGAGATCTACATCGAACGCGACGATTTTCGTGAAGATCCTCCCAAACAGTTCCACCGCTTGGCGCCGGGCCGTGAAGTTCGTCTGCGCTATGCGTATGTCATCAAGTGCCGCGAGGTGATCAAGGACGAGCGGGGTGAAGTCGTCGAGTTGCGTTGCACGCATGATTCCCAGACCCTGGGCAAGCCGCCGGAGGGCCGCGCGGTGAAAGGCGTGATCCACTGGGTCTCGGTGGCCCACGCCTGCCCAGCCGAGGTGCGATTGTACGATCGGCTGTTTACGAACGAAGATCCCGAGAGCGTGGCGGCGGGGCAAGACTACAAGGAGAACTTGAATCCCGGCTCGCTGGCAGTGCTCCGCGACTGTCCCGTGGAACCTGGCTTGGCAGACGCCGCGCCCGGCAGCCGGTTCCAGTTCGAGCGGCTGGGGTACTTCTGCGTCGACGCCAAGGATTCGACGCCGGACGCCCTCGTGCTGAACCGCACCGTTTCGTTGCGGGACACCTGGGCGAAGATCGAGAAGTCCCAGAGCAAGGGACGCCGCACATGAGTCGTGCTTTGAATCGGATCACGATCCGCCCTGCCGAAATCTCAGACGGCGAAGCCATCGAAGCGTTGGTGGAACCTTACGTCCAGCAGCGCGTCCTGCTCCGCCGCACGCTCGACGAACTCCGCGACCTGACGAGGAACGGTTTCATCGCCGAGCGAGACGGGCAGATCGTCGGCTTTTCCGCCGTCGATATCTACTCGAAAAAACTGGCCGAACTCCAATGCCTCGCCGTCACGCCGGACGCTCAACGGCAAGGGATCGGCCGGCTGCTCGTAGAAGCCTGTATCGAGTGTGCTCGGAAGCATCAGGTTCTGGAGGTCATGGCCATTACCGCTGCCGAGGGATTCTTTCGGGAGTGCGGCTTCGATTATGCTTTGCCCGACCAAAAAAAGGCGCTCTTCATCAACACGCGGCCGCGGTACTAAGCGGGCGAGTAGGAATAAGTTGTCCATGTAATAGGCAGATCCGAGTGCCGTGAAACACGGACGGCACACAGAGTGTACCCTGCTACCAAGTTGCGTTTTCGGTTCCGCAGCACGGCCATTCCACAACACAGATTCGGAATTCGCACAAGTCTTTTCGTCGATTATTTTCTGGAAAGGCTTAATGTCTGGGACGAGTTTTCCTGATACGTTAAACGGGAAGGTTGCATAGGCAAGCTAGGAAGATTAGATTATTAGTGACCCTGCCGGCTGTCTGCGTGTCGATCAGCTGCGTGGATCGATGCGTACGTTTCCGCGGTGAATAGCCGACTTACCCCCACGTTTACACCAAAAGAATCGGGAGGCTGAGCGAATGCGTAAGTGGTTCTCTATCGCCAAAGTGGCCCTGTTATGGGCCGTCGTGTTCTTGATGACGATTGATTCGGCAATGGCCTGCCGATGGTTGAGCGCGTGGAAAACGCGCCGCGCCGCGCATTGCTGCTCACGTGCTTGCGTCGCTGCGCCCAAGACGGTCGATGGAAAAGACATGGAGTTTGAAGCCGACGATTCGGACGATCTGCCGCCGCCACCGCCCGTCGAACCCGAAGCGGCGCCCGTGGTCGAGCCGATGCAAGAGGAAGCCAAGGCTGCCGAACCGGCGCCCAAGCCGGTGGATCATCCGAAGGAGGCTCCCAAGCCGGTCGAAGTGAAAGAGAAGCCGAAAGCGGCGGAGCCGGCACCGGTACCGATGCCTGTCGAGCCAGAACCGGCGCCAGCGCCTGAACCGGCACCCGAACCGGCGCCGATGCCTGTGGAACCGGCCCCAGCACCCGAACCGGCACCCGTCGAGCCGGCCCCGGAGCCGATGCCGGTGGAGCCGGCGCCAGCAGCTGAACCGGCGATGCCCGCCGAAGAGCCGAAGAAAGAACCCGCCAAGAAGGATCCGCTCGATAGCCTGTTCGGCGACCTGCCGGCGGAGCCTGCGGCAGAACCTGCGATGCCCGGGGAACCGGCCCCGGCGGCCGAGCCAGCGCCCGCCGAAAAACCGGCGGCGGAACCGCCCAAGGACAACTTGGACGACCTGTTTGGCCCGCCCGCGGCAAAGCCGAAAGCGACGCCGAAAGAGGAGCCTAAGGCCGAATCGCTGGACGACCTGTTCGGACCACCGGCGCCCACGCCCAAGCCCGCAGCGGCCGATCCATTCGGCATGACCGAGCCCGCCGAACTGCGAATGAGAACTTGGAGCGATAACACCGGCAACTTCCAGGTCACGGCCAAGCTGGTTGAGATCCTCGATGGCAAGGTCCGGCTGCTGAAGGATACCGGCAAAGCAACGACCGTCGACATGCTGCGATTGAGCGAAGTCGATCAGCAGTACGTCCAGACGTTGGTGGCTCAACGAGATTCGATCGTGATCGGCCAGCTGGCCGCTCGCTAGAGTCTGTTGATGCGAATGGATGTGCGCGACGATGCGCCCATCCGGGGCTCGTGAGGTTCGGACGTACAGAATGCAATTCTGCTGGGCAGCCTGTTTCGATGAGGCACGGCCAATGCTCGGCGGGTCTGTATTTGGTACGTTCGGACCTTTCTGTTTCAACCGAAGCCTGTTGAAGGCGTTGATCGGAGTGCTGCTCAGAACGCGAGCGGTGGCGATCTTGGCCCGAAGCGTAGGACACGAGCCTAACGATCTCGCCGGCAAGCGGCGAGAATTCCGGGGCCCAAATTGGCACTAGCAACGCGCGTGCTCAATCATTTCCGGGGTTCGTCATCCAGGCGGTCGTCCGCGGCGCACCGCAGTCGCGGGTCGGCCCAGTTAGCCATGTCGTGGATATAGCCGTCGCCTGCGTCTGTCACGATCAGCCGCAGTTGCTGGACGCCGCTGACGGCCAGATCGACTCGACGGGCGTCGCTCAGCCCGTACAGCACCCCGCTGTCGAACAGCTTCCGATCGTCGCCGTAGATCTGGAACACGACACTGCCGCCGCGTTCGGCGGCGCCCACCAGGCACGTAAAACGGGTATAGCGGCCGTCCAGGCGATAGCGGATCTCCGACGGCGCGTGCGTGCCGATGCCGGTGGCGTAGCGACGCGAGCCCAAACGTAGCGGCTGGTTCGTCACGTCGCGGTTGCGCCGCGGCCGGCCGTCGTCGTTCGGCGTCCAGCCGGACTGGGCCGCTTCCCACGGCAGCGTGACCAGGTCCACCCAGCCGGCGGATAATTCTTCCGCGCCGGCGGCGAGCCGCGGGGGCGCGGGCGGCAATTCGACGACCTGCCGCTCGGCGTCCGTGCCGCGCAGCGACAACAGGTCCTCGCGCGGATGCTCGTCCAGCGTCGTCCGCAACGAGGCGAGAACCGACCGGACGGCCTGATAGTCCGGATCGTCGGCGCTGGCAAAGACGGTCCCGCGGCAGCGGCCCCAGCCGCCGGCTGCGGCGGACAACGGCGCGGCCAGGGACCGACTGAGGCGAACATCGTGGCGGTTCAGACTCAGCCACCACGTGTCATGCCGGCCATCGTCCGAGCCGTGGCAGTCGGCGCAGCGGCGCTGAAAGACCTTGGCCAGCTCCTGCCGTGCGGGGCCCGCAAAAATCCGCCGCTGAGCAAAATATTCGGATTCGTACCGATCGTAGTACACGCCGTTGGCGTCGATCCACGTCGTCAAACGTTCCCAATCCTCGCCGGTCAAGCACACCTCGTGATGCCCAGCGCGGAGGAGCTTCGTCAGTTCCGAGACCTGGGAACCATAGGTGTATGGCGGACGCCCCACGACGTCGTCGGGATGGTCCCAGCGGTTCGAGACGGCGACGCTCAAGTAGGGCAGCAGTTCTTCGTAGCTGACGCAGAATTGGTCCGTCAAATCGCCGGTCAGAATGACACCGGCGGCCGGGCGGTCAAAGGCGTGACAGCGGACGCAGCGGGCATCGAGCATCGGCTGGACATCGCGCAGATAGCTGATGATCTGCGTGCCCCAAGGCGGCGGTTGTGGCCGGCTGGGTGCGCGCCGCAAGGCGGCAAGGCTCGATGCCCCGCCCTGAGCTGGCATCGGCGGCGCGAGGTTCGGCGGTTCGTGACAGCCGATACAGCTGCGCCGCTCGCCGGGCTTCAGGCACACCACGCTTCGCATCCGCTGGATTTCCAAGCGATCGGCGTCGAGCACCGCGAAGTAGACGTTGCGATTGGCGGGAACTGCGAAATAAGCCGAACCGTCCGCTTCGATGGGGACCGTTCCCAGGACGCGTTTGACGGTGAAGATCAGCGTTCCCGACGTGCAAACCACGCCGCCGCGATGGACGGCTTCGCGAGGCACGTCTTCCAGGATGCGCAGGTACTTGGCCGCACCACGCGCGATACCGTTCAGGCCCTGATAGACGTCGGCCAGTACGACTTCGCCTTCCGCATTCCTCGCATCGGTGCCGGCCGGCGCCGGCGGCAGCACGTGCGGTCGCCGGCGGGCCACCAGCGGCACGGGTTCGGCGCACGAGATGCCGGGGTCGCGATAGACGAGCCCCAAGTTGCCGTGCCGGTCAGCGACATACAGGGCCCAGGTCGTCTCCAGCCACGGCAGGACCGTCGGCGTGTACGAGCACAGCCACGTTTGCTCGTCTAGCGGCTGCGGATCGCTGAACCAGCCGTGGCGGCTGTCTTCGGCTTTCTCGCCGGTGATCGGCACGTGCGGCGTCAGGATGGTCAGCGGCTTTGATCCGTCGCTACCGCGCCGCACGTCGATCAGGCCCACGGCCCCGTGGGTCTGCCCGTGGTGCGCGGTAAACAAGGCCATCACCCGATGACTGTCCGGCACCGGCCGAGGGAACATGACGACGTTGGGCCGGAGGGTCGCGTTGCCATAGTACGGCGAGACCATCCGGCCGTCGGGGTGCATCGTAAAGGGATTGTGCAGCGACGTGACGGATCGCTCGTTATACTCCCAGCGGCTGTACAGGATGCGACCGTCCGGCAGCATCGCCGGAGTGAAGTCGTTGAACACGTTGAAACTGAGCCGCCGCACTTCGCTCCCGGCGGCGTCGGTCACAAACAGGTTCGGAGCGTGCCGATCGCCGCCGCACATCACGAAATGCTCGGAACGGTCCGACGTGAATCCGATCTGACCGTTGGGCAGGTAGAACGGTTCGCAATCGTTCTTCGGCCCTGTCGTGAGCTGGCGCAATCCGCTGCCATCCACGTTGGCTTCGTAAACGTGATAGCTCAGGGAGCCGTCCCAGTCATCCGAGCCGTTGCCCCAGGCGAACAGCAGCCGCCGGGCGTCCCAATGCAAGCACAAATCGCGATAGACACCCTCGCCGAGCGAATCGATGACCGGCGTGACGCGGCCGTCGGGCCGCACGGGCGACAGGCGATAGACGCCGCCGCCCGGCCGGTTGAACAAGTGGTGCGCATCCATGAATGGCTGTTCGGAAATAAACGGCTTGCGTTTGACGAACAGCAGCGTGTCGAACGGCACGCGGTCCAGCAGCCATTGGTCCCGCAGGCAACTGGCCCGCTCGAACAACTCGGCCCACGGCGGGCCGGCGCCGGCGTCTGTCCATTGGTCGGCCAGGCGCTGCAACGCATCGAGTTCCTCGGCGGCGGACCGAGGTCGGGAGTTCTTTTCCGGGAAGCCCGTGGACGTGCCGTTGGCCTCTCCAGCGAACAAGACCCCCGGGGCCTTGGGCACCGTCCCCTTGCCCGCGGGCATGTCTGCGAGGATCTGCCGCAGACTCGCCAGCACGTCCGCCACCCGCTCGACGTGCGTCAGCAGCGGGAACCAATACGCGTCGTCTCCGTCCCGGATCGTGATGCAGATCAAGCCGCCGCCGGGTGCATCCAGCCGTATCGGCACTCGCCACACGCTTGTCGAGCCCGGGTCCAGTTCCAGGACGTGTTGCCCCAAGCCGCCCGTCCGGTCCGGCGTCCGAAACTCACCGCTCAGTTCAAGCCGCAGCGGCTGATCTGCGGCGCTGCGCACCTCGACCACCAGCACGTTGTCGCCGCGATGAAATGCCAGCGGGCCAGGCCATTGCAGCGCGAAACGCGCCAGTTTGGGACGGAAGCGAGTTAGCCCGTCGAAGCGGCGATGGTACGCATGATACCACTGGTCCTTGCCGCCGCCGCCCGGATGTTGACAGCCCAGGACTTCGGCTCCGCCGGCAACCTGTTCCTGCGACGCCGCGGCTTTCGGTTCCATCTGCTCGATCCGCATCCGCCCGTCAGGATCAGCTCGCACGGCCACCGTCCGGAGCATCGCCTCAGGCGGCAGCAGCAGTCGGGGAATCGGATTCGGCCAGATGATGGTTTCGCCCGTCGCAGGAACGGGCAACACGGGCGTGCGAGCATCTTCAGGAGTCTCCTGCTCCCAGCGGATCAGCAGATCTTCCCAGTCGCGAATCGCGGCCAGCGACTCGCGGAAGTACCAATCGCGGAGCATCGGGTCTGGTGTATTGGCTGTGACCGCCGTCACCGTCACCCCGCAACACGTGGCAAGCAACAAAAGACCGCCGAACGGCAATTGGAGAGCCGGCTTGATGCGCATGGGATTTTTCACCTAACCGTGAAAAAGAGTGGTTACAGGGGCGGGGCGACACCGAAGTTGGTCTCATCCTCCTTACGAGCCGAGGCTTTCCTGCTGGATCACGCTACGAAGTTCTGAGGCCAAGAAGAAGGAGCCGGCGACGCAGATCAAGTCTTCGGCTGCCGCCATCGAACGCGCTACGTCCCAGGCTGCGGCGGAACTTTCTTGAGTGATCAGCCGGCAGGAAATGCCGTCGTCGCCGGCTGCAATCCGCTGGGCCGTATGGAGCAGCCGCCGGGGTTCCGCCGCGCGCGGATTGTTCTCAAATCGAGTGAGAATGACCACGTCGAATTCAGCCAACAGAGGCCGGAGCATCGCCGCGGCATCTTTGTCCTGGCTGGCGGCGAACACCAGGATTCGCCGCGCCGTTGCGGCTCGCGGACAAGTTTCCCGAATGACGTCGATCAGCGCGCCGACCGACGCGACGTTGTGCGCCGCATCGACGATCACCGTCGGCCGCTGATGGACAATTTCGGCCCGGGCCGGCATCTGGGCCCGCGCCAACCCTTGACGGACGGCGGGCTCGTCCACCCGCCAGCCCTGTTCTCGCAGTCTGCTCAGCGTCGCCAGCGCGACCGCCGCGTTGGCTGCTTGATGCCGCCCCAACAATCCGATCCGCAAATGGTCCAATTCGTACCGCGCGGCCGCCGTATCCTCCCAGTAATCGAGTTCGGCCCAGCCGTGCGGCCACGTCGCGAACGCGCCCCCCTCCGCCGCCTCGTCCGCCGACGGCGCGTGGGCGCCCCGGTAACGATAGTGAAAATCCCGGCCGGCGACAAAGCAATCACAGCCCTGTCGCGAGGCAGTCTGCTGGATGACGTCCAGCGGTTCCGGTTCGGTCACGCCCGTCACGACGGGCACACCGGCTTTGATAATCCCGGCTTTCTCGCCGGCGATGGCCGCCAGCGTGTTGCCCAGCTGGCGCATATGGTCGAAGCTGATGCTGGTGATCACGGCAACTTCGGGCCGGCAGATATTGGTCGAATCCAATCGGCCGCCCAAGCCGACTTCCAAAACGGCGATTTCGACCTGCCCGCGGACAAAGTGCAGCAAAGCGGCGGCCGTGGTGATCTCGAAATAGGTCGGGCCCGGCTTGCCGTCGCGGCGTGTTGCATACTCGCCATCCAAGGCATCTACGGTGGGGCGAAGTTGCCGAATCAGCTCGATGAATTCATCGCCGCCACACCGCCGTCCGTCGATCTGCATCCGCTCTTCGACGCATTCTACGTGCGGCGACGTGTACAGTCCCGTGCGATAGCCGGCCGCGGTGAGCACGGCCGCGATCATCGCCGATGTCGAGCCCTTGCCTTTTGTCCCGGCGACGTGAACGATCGGAAATCGCTGCTGGGGATCGCCCAGCCGGGCCGCCAATTGCCGCATCCGCTCCATACTGAGTCCGCGCGATCGATACGGAATCTTGTCCGCTCGCTCGTAATCGATCCGCCCGAACAGATATGCCAGCGCGGATTCGTGATCCACGATGTCCGGAGGGTGGGGCATAGGTTGTCGTCCTGGAGATATCCGGCCGCGGGCGTCGGGACTACATAATCAACGGGCCGCTTGCGCCGTCGCGCAGAGGGCAACTCGATACCGCCAGCGCACGGTCGAGGGAAGCCGCAGTTTAGCCAAATCGGCGGCAATTGCCAGTTGGCTACCGCCGACTTCGATCGGACATGGCGACGAGTTGTCCGGCGGTTCGCCGGTCAGGGCGATCAACGTCATGTCGAGGCCCTCGGCCACGGCCAACCGAACGCTCGACGCGGAAAGAACCTGCACCGCCTGGCTCGTCCGGTACGTGCTGCCCAGCCACGCTGGCTGGTGCTGTACTCGGCAAGCCACGTCAAACGTCAGAGCGGCCATGGTCGAATCGTCGGTCTCGATGCTTTGCGACCAATGACTCTTGCCTGCCATGCCGATGAACAGCGCTGTTCGCCGGCCGACCGGCGAGGCTTCCAAGCTGCATTGCTGTAGGGGCGGACTCGCTGGCCATGGATCCTGCTCGCGGCCGAGTTCGGCGCGCATGCAGACGGTAGCCATGGTCCCGTTCACCACGGCGATTTCGTGGCCCAAGCGGTCGTCGTCTCGAAACCACGTGACCTGTAATCCGCGGCCATCGCGGCCAACGATTTGTAGCGTCCACAGCGCGGCGTCAGTCGGACTCACGGTCTGTCACCTTTGCCGGCGTTTGGTCCTGCTGGACCCGCCAGCGCAGGTAAGAGTCCAGAAAGCCTTGAAGATTGCCGTCCAGCACGCTGTGAAAGTTGCCGACCGCATAGCCCGTCCGGGAATCCTTGACCCGCTGGTCGGGATGCAAGAAGTAGTTGCGGATTTGGGAGCCAAAGCCGACGCGTGCTTGCTTCTGGTATTTCACCGCCTGCTCCGCTTCGCGCTTCTCTTCTTCGGCTCGTGCCAGCCGGGCCCGCAACATCTTCCAGGCCGTCGCCCGGTTCTTGTGCTGGCTCCGCTCGTTCTGGCACTGCACGACAATGCCGCTGGGCTCGTGCGTCAGACGAATGGCGCTGCTCGTCTTGTTCACATGCTGGCCCCCGGCTCCGCTGGCCCGAAACACGTCCTCGCGAACATCCTTGTCCGCGATCTCGATATCCAGATCATCCGACACTTCGGGGGCCACGTCGATCGCGGCAAAACTGGTCTGGCGTTTGCCTTCCGCATTGAACGGACTGATGCGGACCAAGCGGTGCATGCCCGTCTCGCCTTTGAGGAACCCGTAAGCCATCGGCCCGCGAATCGCGATCGCCGCGCTGCTGATCCCCGCTTCCTCGTTGTCATTGCGGTCCAGCAGCGCAACGCTGTAGTCGTTCTTCTGAGCCCATTGCAAATACATTCGCAGGAGCATCTCGGCCCAATCGGCGGCGTCGGTGCCGCCGTCGCGCGCATTAATCGTCAAGATGGCGCCGCGTTCGTCGTGGGGGCCGTTGAGCAGGGCGCGCAGTTCCAGATCTTCCAAACGCTGCTCCGCCCGCTCGATTTCGGCGGTTACTTCGCCGGCCAGCGCCGGATCTTCGTCCGCCAATTCCAGCAGCGTATCCAGGTCGCCGACCGCCCGGACCAGATCGTCCAGCGGCCCGAAAACCGACTTGAGCGACTTGAGTTGGGCGACTGTACCCTGAGCCCGCTCCTGATTATCCCAGAAGCCGGGACTGCCCATGCGGGCCTCGATTTCAGAGATTTGCCTGCGTTTGTTGTCGTAGTCAAAGACTGTCTCGAAGCTGAACGAGACGCTCCTGAATCGATTTTACGCGGTCATAGACTTGCGTTTCCATACATTCCCCATCGCTCGACGAAAAGACTTAACCAACGCGGGCATTGCCCTGAACCAAGGTCGCTCTAAACCATCTTCAACCCTTATCTTATCGCCAACTACCCCGCGGTGAATAGGGGCCGCTGGCAAAGCGGCGCGGAGAAAGGCTGGGAATGCACTGGGACGCAAACGCGGTGGACGCAAACGCGGTAGGACTGTTACGAATTCAAAATCCAGCCTAAACTGCGGGTAGATTCCGTTTATTCACATCTTCACCGAGGCCAGCCGTCATGACGCGAGTCGTGTTAGCCATGTCGGGCGGCGTGGACAGCAGCGTTGCCGCCTATTTGCTGCAGCAGCAGGGACATGACGTCGTCGGCGTGTTCATGCGGCACGGCGAGCATTCCCCCGCCGCCGCGTGCGCCGTGGGCGGTACGTCTCCAGCCGCGCTGCTGCCCGTTGACGACGTTCGCGCGGACGGCAAGCAAGGTTGCTGCAGCGCGGCCGATGCACACGATGCGCGGCGTGTCGCGGATCGTCTGGATATCCCTTTTTATGCCCTCGATCTGCAAGAGGAATTCGCGCGGATCATCGGCTACTTTGCGGCCGAATACACCGTGGGACGAACCCCGAATCCGTGTGTGATGTGCAACAACTGGCTGAAATTCGGCAAGCTGTTCCAGTACGCGGACAGCATTGGCGCGGAACACGTCGCGACGGGACACTATGCAAGACTGACTCGCTCGCTCGCTTTCGATACGCCGCAACTGCGACGCGGTATCGACCCCGCCAAGGACCAATCCTACGTCTTGTTCGGCGTCCAGCGGCAGATGTTGCGGCGGATGCTTTTGCCGGTGGGCGAGTACGAAAAATCCCAAATCCGCGAATTGGCGGGCCAGCTGGGCTTGCGCGTGGCGGACAAGCCCGACAGTCAGGAGATCTGTTTCGTTACGACGGGCGAACACGGCGAATTCGTGCGCCAGCACCGCCACGGAGACATCGATACTTCGGGCGAGTTTGTCGCGTTGGACGGCCGCGTGCTCGGCCGGCACACGGGCATCGAGCGTTTTACCGTCGGCCAGCGCAAAGGCCTGGGGGTGGCCCTGGGCGAGCGGGCCTACGTGGTCCGCATCGAGCCGGATACCCGCCGCGTGGTTCTGGGAAAACACGAGGACCTGGCGCGTCGACTCTTGACGGCGGATCGCACCAACTGGCTGGCCGATCCGCCGGAGGGGCCGTTTCGCTGCCAAGCCAAGATCCGCTACAACGCCCAGGCGGCTCCCGCCACGGCGGAAGTTCTTCCGGGAGAACGCCTTTCCATTCGGTTCGACGAACCTCGTTATGGCGTCGCTCCAGGGCAAGCCGTCGTGTGCTACGATGCCGACCGCGTTCTCGGCGGCGGCTGGATCGAATCGTAACCGCGCGATGCTCACCGCCGATCTCACGCACGTCGGACTCGTGGTCATTCCGCCGGCTCAGAAACGAGCCGAACATCCGGGACGACACGCCCGAGGTCAGTCCTGGCCGGAGTTGCCGACGCCCCCAAACGCCTTCTTGAGCTCGTCGGTCATCACCGCGCACGAGGCGATTATGATTCATCACATGATTCATCATGTGTACTTTTCCGGCACATGGGCGAGGAGTACGCTGGAAACTGTCCGGAGCGGCGTGCCGCTGAAGCGACACGTGAACGGCCGTCCGGCCCTTGAATCGACCGCGAGACGCAGGGATGATTCCACGCAGCAGCAATTTTGTTCGGATCCTGGGGTTCGTCGCGGGTGCGATGTGGCTTCTGTCAATCTTCGCCCAACCGGCTCCTGCGGAGCCACCTGAACCGTCGTTCCCGGACCTCCCCGATGCCGAGATCACTGCCGCGTACCAGCGATCTGCGGCGCAGAACGTGCTTGCCGCGCTGAACCCGAAGGTTTTTCCCGGCTATTGGTCGGTTTGTGCGGATGGCCAGGGTTTCGGATACGCCAACACCTATCCGTCTTTGGACGGTCACCAAATGACCGAGGCCCTGCTTTGGTTGGGGCAGATCGAAGCCGTCAAGGCGAATTGGGATTACGTCCGCTCATTCCAGCGGCCCGACGGGCACCTGCCCCTGGCCATCCTGCCGGCGCTGGCTGGCAAGTCAATCGGCGTGGGGCAAGCCCTGGCGACCGTGGCCGCGAACGGTGGGCTCTACGAGCACTGGGTGCCGGGAAATCCGTTGGCCGCCCTGGCCGGCCCGACCTATATCCAAAACGCGGACGTGATCTACCGACACACGCTCGACCGCCCGTGGCTGGTTGCGCAGGTCAAGTCGGTGAATCTGGCGGCGGACTATCTGGCTACGCTGGTGACGGAGCAGGGAGCCGTCAAGGGAGCTGGCTATTACGTCGAGCGGCCGACCCGGATCGAATCGGACGGGGTGGCTCAATGCCACGCCGTGGACGCTTTTCAGCGTGTTGCTGCACTGAACCGGATCGTCGGGGACGAGCCGGCGGCCCGCCGCTGCCAGAAGCTGGCGGAGCGAATCCAAGCACACTTCGTGACTCGGTTTTGGGTCCGAGACCACTTTGCCGAGTACCTTCATCCCCAGCGTGGGCTGATCGCCAACCACGGCTTGACCGACGTGGACTGGGCAGCGTTGGCGACCGGCGTCGCCACGCTCCAGCAGCAAGCGATCCTCTGGCCGCAACTCAAGGACGAGACGCGTTTTCACTTCGGCGGGATGCCCACCGCCATCGCCACGGAGCCGGAAACCTACGAAGCCTGGGAGTTCACCCATCCCGACCGACACGACTTGGCCGCCATGGGACGAGTGTGGTACTTGGAGGCGTCGGCCCGGGCGAAAATGGGAGACGCGCAAGGTCTGTGGAAGGGGCTCCGCAAAGTCAGCGAGGTTGGACGGGCCAGCGGCTACTTCTGGCGGGAACGTTACCATCCGGACGGTAAAGGCGGCAGCCGGCCTGCCGGTGCCGAGCAGTATTGCGAGTATCCCGCCAACTTGATCCGCATCGTTCAGCAATTCCTTCTGGGTGTCGATCTGCATCTGGACGGTGGCCTGACCTTGGCACCCGTCGTCACCGAGGACTTCTGGCAACGGGGCTTCGGTCAGACCCTCGCCTGGGGCGGCCGGAAGTTGACCTACCGCATGAAGCGCGATCAATTCAGCGGAACGTATTGGGGAACCACACCCCTGCGTCTCGGTGTCCGGCTGTCAACAGAGCAGACGGCGACCCAGGTGCGTGCCTCCGTTCACGGACGGCAGGCTGAGGTCGGGCAACAAGCGGGGCTTGTGTTCGTGACACTACCGGCCGCGTCCGAGCAGGAACCGTGTGCATTTGAACTTCGGAAGGATGCCCCGTGAGGCGTTCAGTCGGCCGTCTCGGGCGACGCCGACCGCGTTCTCGGCGGCGGCTGGATCGAATCGGAACCGCGCGATGCTCACCGCCGCTCTGGTGTCTGCCGCCGACGAAACCATCCGGCGGCCAGGAACAAAAAGGCAGCTATTTCCGCCATCGTGCTTCGGCTGACGCGATCATCGGCTGGCGGGTCACCGCGCCACGTGGGCCGATGGAGGATTCCCACAGCGTCACGGCGCGAGTCGGAATTCCCCGGCTCGTCGCCGCCCTCAGCGTTCCGGCCGTCTGGCGACGGAGTCGGAGACGTTTCCGGCGGAAGACTAGGATAAGGGACCATCAGCGCCGCTTCGCGGATCCGGAGCCGGGAAGCGGCGGATGCCAACAACACCATGCGCTGACTTCGGTTCTCGCCCATCAGCGACGCGCGATGGCGTGAAGTCGCAGCGGATGCTGTGGGGCCCACACGGGCTTCGGCTGCGCCTTCGGTTCCAAATTCCGTCGCCAAACCGGCGGTCGCCGCGCTGCGGGAAGGAAACTCCGTTCGGAACGACGATGCAGAGCGAATCGAAAGTCTTCGCCCAGTTTCCGGCGTCACGATGCATCCCACGTCCAAGAACCCAGCCGACGACGCGACCGCCTGGGCCGGGACCGCGTCCCCCGATCCTCGCGCCGGGCGTCCGCCCTCGGCCAGCGGATATCGAACCGTCACAGCGCCCGACCATTCGCGGCGTTCATGCTGGGGGTCTCGCCAGGCGGTCCCCAGATCGGCAACGGCAGACAAGCCGCCCGGCTGCCATCGGTTGTCGGACGCCGAATCATCGCGCGATCCGACGACAGGATTCCGCTCCTCGCCCAGGGAAAACAGTGGCTCTGCGAGGCGATCTTCCGCAAGCCGGTCGGGCGAATCCTCCAACGTGGCGAACAGCCAATTCGGCTCCGGGCCGGCATCCAACGAGTTCCAGCCGGCGACATCGCTCGAATCGCTTTCTTCCGGGTTGATCCCGGGACGGCGCGGATCGGCATGCATTTCCTCCTCGCACAGATTTTCCTCGCACAGCACCGCGTCGCCGGCCCCCGGGAGTTCTCGCGCCGGAGAGGCGAAAGATCCCTCGCCTCCGCTCTCAGCGACTTCACACCCCGCCGGCTCGTCCGTGGCGGGCATCTCAATCAGAGGCACGTCGATCAGGGGCATGTCCGTGGCCGGCAGCAGCGGGATGCCGGCCAGCGGCAATCGGGGCTCGAAAATTTCAAACGCCAGCTGTCGCGTGCGGATCTTCCGCCGCTGTCGCCCGCGTGGCGCAAGGCGTACCGGTTGCGCACGCGCTACGCTTGGGGGCCAGAGGCGGAAACCAGGATCCATCGAAGTCACCTCATTGCCGATCATCTCTCGGGCTTTAACTCGGTCCGCTTCATCGTCAGCCGCAATGCCTCGTCGCCTCGATCCAACGCCTGCAAAACGCCTGCATAATTTTCCAGCGTCTGATCGAGGAATTCGCGAGGTTCGACGGCGTCGGGAGATAATTCCCGCGCGCATTGAAGACTCTCGACCGCTTGCTCGAACAGCACCGCGGCCTGAGTCAAATCGCCCTGTTGCTGCCGAATCATGGCGCGGTTGTTCAGGACTCCGCCGACACCGGTCCAGTGTTCGACTGTGCCCGGGAAATCCGCCGTCAAGTTCGTCAGGAGCGTCTGCGACTGTTCCAAGGCGAGATCGGCGGCGGGCAGATCGCCGGCATCCAGCAGCACGCGTCCCAGATTATTCCAGCTGACGGCGAGGTCTCGCCGATAGTCCACGCGGGCTGGCGACGTGCGGACCAGTTGTTCCTGGGTGGCGATCGCCTGGCGGAGCACGGGAATGGCGGCGGACGTCGAGCCGATCTCGGCCAGCAGCACGCCTTGATTGCTTTGGCACAATGCCCACTCGCTGTGGTAATCCAGCCGTTTCGGATGTCGCTGTGCCAGCTGGGCCAGCAGTTCCAGGGCGGACCCGTTATCACGGGCGGCCTGGTCAGGGTGCGACGACCGACGCAAGGCGCCCCGGTTGTTGTATGCGACCGCCAAGTCCTTGCGAAACTCGTCCCGCTGCGGCTCCTGCCGGACCAGGCGCTCCAGCGTCTCGATGGCGCGGCTGTAACAGGCGTCGGCCTCGGCGACAGCTCCGGCTTGACTGTGCAGGAGCCCCACGTTGGTATGGACCAGTGCCAGCCGCCAGTAGTGGTCTGCATTCTCCGAGTCTGCGCGGCACAGTTCGGCGAGTTGCTCTTCCGCTTGCCGAAATGCCCGCCGGGCACCGTCGGTTCGTCCGTTGCGGGTCAGTACCAGGCCGAGATTGTTATCGCATAATCCCAGGTGACTGCGGTGTTCGACGGACCCGGCGTCTTCGCGGACCAGCGCGGCAAAGATCTCGCGGGCGGCCGAATACTGATCCTCGGCCCGGCGGCTGTCCCCCAGTTGCGAGGCGATCTCCGCCGCTTTGAAATGCGTCATCGCTTGTTCCACCCGCAACGACCGGTCGCCCTGCGTTTGGCGAAGCAACTCTTCGTAGCACAGCCACGAATCTTCGAGCAGTTCGCGCCGCAGGGGCTCGACGCCCGGAATGTGCGCCAGCTCCTCGGCGAGCCGCAGCCCGTACCGATCGACCACGCGGCGCGCCTGGCGATAGTTGGCCTCGGCACGTTCCAGCTGGCGTTGCGAAGTTTCCAACGCCGCCGTGGTCTGCCGCTTCTGGCGGGCGACCAGCGAGGCCGAGATCGCGGTGCCGACGAGGGCTACGAGCAGCACCGCGGCGACCGCCGCCACCAGATTGGCGTGGCGGTGCGACCATTTGCCGAAGCGGTCCAGCACCGTGGGGCGCCGAGCGAGAGTCGGCCGCCCGTCGAGGTATCGCCGCAAGTCCTCGGCCAATTCACCCGCCGTCTGATAGCGGGATTCGCGGGGCTTGGCAATCGCTTTCAGGACGATCGTTTCCAAATCGGCCGGAACCAGCGGATTGACGCGCCGCGGCAGGGGCGGGTCGTCACGCTCGATCTGCCGCAGGAAATGCTGGGCGTTTGCGGCGTCGAACGCCGGTTGCAGGGTGAGCAGTTCGTACAGCGTGATCCCCAATGCGTACACATCGGCCCGGTGATCGACCAGGTGCGTCTTGCCGGATGCCTGTTCGGGGCTCATGTAGCGCGCGGTCCCCAGCACGGCGCCGCTTTGCGTCAGGTTGGTATCGGCCGCCACGCGGGCCAAACCGAAATCGGTGATCCAGAGCTTGCCACCGCCGTCCAGCAGCAGATTGGACGGCTTGATATCCCGATGCACAACCCCCATCTCGTGCGCATGATGCAGGGCTTCGGCCGCCTGGATGCCCAAACGTGCGACGCTTCGATAGTATTCTCGGTCGCGGAGCGACGACTGGCCGTTGAAGGAATCATGATCCTCGCGGGCGGTGGACCCGCTCGCCGTGGTCTTGCCGGCCTGCGTCGCTGCGTTCACCTCGTTCGCGGCTCGTTCCCGAAGCTCTCCGATCATCCGGTCCAGCGGCTGGCCGTGAATGAATTGCATGCTGTAGTAGTGGACGCCGCGTTCGTTGCCGACGCCGTACACCGGGACGATATTCGGGTGATTCAACTGGGCGGCGGCGCGGGCTTCGTTCGTAAACCGCGCGCGTTGCTTTTCGTCCATCACCGCCGCGAACGGGAGCACTTTGAGGGCCACGCGGCGGCCGAGCGACAACTGTTCCGCTTCATACACGACGCCCATGCCGCCCCGGCCGATTTCGCGCAACAACCGATAATCACCCAGATGCCGATTCCAGTTTTCCGCAGCGCCTGGCGTCGTGCGAGCGCAGCCCAACTGATCTCCGGCCAGACACAACAAACGGAGGCTCCCGCCGTACAATTGCAGCGGCTCGGCCAACTCGGGGTGCTTGGCGACGACATCGTCCCAAGGCAGCGGGACGCCCGTCTCAAGGGAGACCAGATACTCGTCCAGCACCCGCGCCAGCTCGTCCCGTTGCTGGGGCGGCAGCGCATCCAGGATTTCGTCCTCGGCGATCAGCGTCATAACAGGCCTCGCTCGCTGAACTTGGCCCGCAGCTGTCCGATGGCCCGCAACCACAGCATCCGCACCGCCCCTTCGTTGCGGTCCATCTGCCCGGCAATTTCGGCAAAACTCCGTCCTTGCAGATGCCGCAATACGATTACCTCGCGATAATCCGGTGGCAGCGCCGCCAGATGGTCCGCCAAGGCGACCAGTAATTCCTCGCGCTGAATGCGGGCGCTTGGCGACGTTCCGCCTTGGTCTAGCACGGCGGCCAAGGACAGGGCGGAGGTGTCCGCTCCGGCGCGGACCTGCTCCAACGAGACCTCCCGCCGAATATCGCGTTTGCCCGCGTCCACGTGCCGTCGCACCGCGACGATCAAGTTGTGGATCAGGATCTGCCGTAGCCACGCCAAAAACTCTGCTTCCGTGGTTCCGCGAAACTGCGGAAAGTCGCGGTGCGCCTCTAACAACGTCTCCTGCACCAGGTCAGACGGACTGAAACGCACTCGCAATCGCCGGTCCAATTGAGCCTCGGCTACCAAATGCAGATAGTTCCAATACAATTGCAGAATACTTCCGAGCCCTTCCGGGTTGGCGCATCGTTCGCCGCACCGCAGGAAATGCTGGACGCGCTCAGCCACATTGATCACGGCCGCCTCCATTGGCTGTTAGGCTCCTTTTGCCGCCAAACGTCACACCTCGATCGCAAATATTCTTCCAACGCATTCAGACGTGCCGCGTAGACGGGTCGTTCCATCCGTAAATTCAATACCGGCTGTAACTTCCTGCGATGGTCTTGGCGAGGCCCACATCGTCGGCTAGTCACCTGGTATCGGGCCATCGGCTTCCACGTCCACCATGATGTAAGTCATTTTCGCCTCCGTCCTCGCCATTTCTTGGGGCTGACCAGCTTCTTTTCCATCAATGCGAAATTCATCAGATGCGGCTCTCGCTTGCCTTCGACGTGCACCGTAGTCAATATCTTGATGCGTGCCGTTTTCTATCGAGGGGAAAGACGTGGTGCAGCAGCGACCAGTCGTAAGCGAATTCAAAGGTCTCGGCGATTTCCGGCAGACCGCCCAGAATATCCGCAACCAGAAATCGGCAGGCCACGCCCTTCTGCTTTGCGTTGGCTTCGGCGAGGGCAAGTGCGGAAGGCGAGATGTCTACACCGGTCACGTCGAAGCCGAGGCTGGCAAGATAGATGCCGTAGTTGCCCGTCCCGCAGCCCAAATCGATGGTCTTGCATGGTTGGACTTGCCCGGCTTCAATTAGTTCCACAAGTGCCTTCGGCGGCAAGTCGATGTTCCACGGGATGTCGGCTGACGGCGTTTTGCTGTAGATCTGCTCCATTTGGTCTCGGATCGAGCCTAATTTGACCAACTCGTCCACCAGCCGTTGCACCATTTCGTACCTCGCATCCAGGCGTGGCTGGATGTTCAAGTCTTTGGTGCTCTTGATTTCTTCGGTCACCTCACGCAGCAGGTGATCAATCCGCTCGCTGACGACGCCCAACTTGTCGTCGGGCAGGTTCGCCGCTCGCAGCAGGACCATGACCTTTTTGTGGAACCCAAAGAGTGTGCCGAACAAGTCGCCTTCGAGGGCATGAATCGGCGGGTCTTGCGGCTTCTGGCGTTGGTCGTCCGCTGGTTGTTCCCGGTCAGCCGGGATGTACGGGATCAGGCCCTTCTGAAATGCCGTCTCTTGCCGTTCACGGGATTCCTGTCGGATGTCCACAAGCATCCCGTTGACCTCGACCTTCCACACCAGGGGGTTGTCGCCCAAGCGACTCGGCAGGGTCCAGTTGACATTGAGCCGTCCGATACCGAACATTCGCCGGATCGCCATCGACTTCGCCTGGTCGGTGCTTTCGGCCACGCCAAACTCAGGGTCGATGGCGATCAACTTCATGTACGGAGATTGTTCGGGATCATCCAGCATGTTCGCCCAGCCGATGGTTCGGACAATTCCACAAGCCCAGACTTCCGCCCGGCCTCGGACCAGGGGCGTCGGCTGCTTTTGAGCGAGAGCGACGGTGAGTCGCCGACACATCTCGGCGTATTCCTCGTTCAAGTGCCGCTTGCAGAAAGCGTCGGTCAAAGCCGTGATTGCCTCGTACTTCGGGCGGACATCAGATGGGATCTCGGTTGTCGAGTGTGACAAGTTTCTGCAATCCATCAGGGGTATTCCTCGTTTTCCATCAGCAACTCCCTGGCCCACTCGAACAGCATCAGGTTGCAGGCGTCCTCCCGCACCTTTTGTGACTCGTCAACTCGGTGCCATCGGCGGCGGTCAAGCATTCTCCGGGCTTTTGCACCGGGCCGCAAGCGTCCGTTTCCGTTCCGGTGTATTTCCACCACGGCTTTGCCGATTCCCCAGCCATGAACCGGACGGCGGCGATGAACACGTCGATCACGCACAGATCTTGACGGACTCCGGTGGTTTGGCACATCCATCTACCCTCTGGTGTCCAGGGTCGTCCCGATTCCTGCTCCAAAGACAACTGCGGCCATCACGACAGCCGCCAACACGCCCAAGCATCCGGCCCGCGGTGTGTCCAGCCCGTGCCTTGCCGCCAGCGACTCGACCGCCTGTTTGGCTTCGAGCAATGAGACGCCCTTTTGATCCTTGTACAGCTTGACGGCCCCCAATTCGTCACCCCGGCCCAGCAGCCGCAGCAACTCAGATTTGAGATCGTTGCCGATGTCCGGCAATGATGGGGGACCAGCACCGGCCTGCATGGCTTCGACCGCCTGCTTGGCTTCAGCCAAGCCCACGCCGGTCTGGTCTCTGTACAGTTTCACCGCTGCGATCTTCTGACCCTGATCCAACAACAAATGCACTTGGTGTTCCAGGTCGCCGCTGGGCCGGTCCGACGGGGCACCGCAGTGCGGACACTGACCGATGTTGGGATGAACGTCGTGATCGCAGATTGGGCACTTGGGCATGGCTGTCATCTTGGGGGCGTGTTGGTCGTCAAGCTCCCGAAAATTCGGCAGGCTGCTTTCCCCGCATCACATGGAAGACCGCCACGAGCACCGTCATGGTTGCCACGGGCGGATCACCGACCGTCAACATCGGCACCTTCTGCCAGGACCGTGAGAAGCATCAGAAGGAGGGGTGTCCTGAAGCTTTGCACGCCAAGCGGAGAGCCGTTAGTGAATAGAATCCTTGGAATTTTGCTGGAATTCCATCCCTTGATTGAATTCATCAACGAGTAGCTTCACCGTGGATGACGCCCGCCAAGAACATGCCGCTACCTGCGGGCAGGAATCGACTGGGCTCAACAAATCCTCCAAATTGGCCGTGTCGGCTGTATGGCCGGATTCAGCAGCGACGTTCCATCTGTAACTTCAATACGGGCTGTAACTTCCTGTGATAAGCTGCCCTGCCAAAATGGTCAATCTCAATTAGCGTTTTTCCGGTCCATTTCGCGTGACAGGCGCCGAATCGTGACGCCTTAGAAAACAGGCGACAAAAGGTCCAGAACAACGCACAACGTGTTGGGGGGAACCTCAATCCGCCCCGCCACCCGTGGCAAGGAACGGTTCGAAAAACGCATTATCCAGGCACAACGTCAGTAGGAGAACGTCGAAATGTCCGCACAGCGACCAGGCAACCCGCAAACCCGTCCCCGCAGGAGACCCGCCGAACGGCGCGGATTCCGCAATCTTACGTCCGGCCGACGTCCGTATCTTGAACGTCTTGAGCACCGTAATTTGCTCACCGGCGGAATGGACGCCGACGCGGTCGAACTGTTTGCCGTCCCCGACTCGTGGCAAGAATCGCCGGCTTTTGAGGGTCTGGCTCGTGAGGACGCGGTCGCGAGTCAAGAAAGGGCGGTGGCCTTCGCGGTGTGGGATGACGCGAAGCTGGACGCCGAATTCGATGCTCGATTCGTCGGCGAGGACGAACCGGTCATGCTGTGGCGTTCTGCTGCGGACGACGAGACAGAGTTGGTGTTCGCATTTTCCGACGACGCGAAAGTCATTGACACGAACCTGATCGAGGCGGATGTCGCTTGGTTTCAGGAGGATGCCTTTCCCATGCGAGCTTCCTTGTCTAAGGAACTTGCCGCATGGGAAGACGAAGACTTCGTCACCTTGACCGCCTTGGGCGGTGAGAACCAGGACGACGCCTTCACCCTCACCGCGTTCGGCGGAGAAATGTGGGACGGCGAGATCGACGGCTCGTCTGAACCGATGCTGCTTCGCTATTCGGCTGCGGACAGCGAGGAACTCGCCTCGCTTGACGATAGTCTGTTCACCGTTACGACATTCGCTGGAGACGTGCTGGACGGAGACGTGGACGCGACGGATGATCCCCTCCGATCCGGATATCGTGCCACGGATGCCGACAGCGAGTTCCTGGACGATGATCTGTCCGCGGAGATGATGCTGTTTGCCACAATGGGACCCTCGCCCTGGCAGAACCTCGATAATCCCGTGGACGTGAATGCAGATGGTTGGACGACGCCCTTCGATGCTCTGCTGGTTATCAATCGGGTGAGCGAAGGCCTCTCATTGTCGGCGTTGGAAGCGCTATCGTTGTCGATCTTCGCCGACGTGAACGGCGACCGCAACTTGGACGCCACCGATGCCATTCACGTGATCAACACACTGAACGGCGGCGCAGAAGGAATTGGCGATGCGGAGCTGAGCAGCAACGAGGCGGCCAGCCGCGCGGCACCTCTTTGGTACGAAGACAGCCGTGATGATGAAGCTTCGACGTGGGAGGATGCTGACTGGAACCAGGCGGAGGGTGATGACGCCGACGTGGAACTCGCCGATGGCAACCTGCTGACAGTGCCGCGTCTGGCTTCCGAGGACGAGTCTTGGGATCTCGCCGACGAGGACCTGAAGAAGCCGCAAGCCGAGGACGACGACCAGCTGTTTTCGGAGGATGCGGATTGGCTGCTGGCCGAATTGCTTTGAGCCTTCAAGAAGCCCACTCACAGCTCACCCCGCATTGATAGCCTAACCGCCCATCGCTAAAATGCCGTTCTGCCGGCCACGGGATGACTTGGGTCAGCGAGACGATGGCGTCGCGCTGACCCGGCCCCCCCTTCTTACACCAGGCCGGCCATTTCGCGGAAAGTGGACAGGACCTAGCAAAACGGGAGCGACTGCATGAGCGAGCTTTGCGATTTCGGCTTGATCGGTTTGGCGGTGATGGGCGAAAATCTCGCTCTGAACGTGGAAAGCCGCGGTTTCAGCGTGGCCGTGTTCAATCGCACGGTCGCCAAGGTGGACGAGTTCATCGAAGGTCGCGCGGCCGGCAAACGATTTGTCGGCTGCCACAGTGTCGAGGATCTGGTCCGCAATCTGGTGCGGCCGCGCAAAGTCATGATGCTGGTCAAAGCCGGGCCGGCGGTCGACGAGTTCATCGACAAACTGATTCCGCTGCTGTCCCCCGGCGATGTGATCATCGACGGCGGCAACACGCACTTCGCAGATACCGAGCGGCGGACGCAATACGTCGAGAGCAAAGGACTGCTGTTCATCGGCACGGGCGTTTCCGGCGGCGAAGAGGGGGCGCTGAAGGGGCCCAGCATGATGCCCGGCGGTTCGCCCGCCGCCTGGCCGCTGGTCCAGCCGATTTTTCAGGCGATCGCCGCCAAGGTTGGACCTCAGGAAGACATCCCGTGTTGCGAGTGGGTCGGTCCGGGCGGCGCCGGGCACTATGTCAAAATGGTGCATAACGGCATCGAGTACGGCGACATGCAGTTGATCTGCGAAGCCTACGCCATGCTCAAAGGCACGCTGGACCTGAGCAATGACGAACTGTACGATGTGTTCGACGAATGGAATCGGGGCGAATTACAGAGCTATCTCATCGAAATCACGCGCGACATTTTCAGCGTGGTCGATGAAGAAGCCGGCGGACACGTGGTGGACAAGATCCTGGACTCGGCGGGGGCGAAAGGCACCGGCAAGTGGATGAGCCAGCTGGCCTTGGACCTGGGCGTCCCCAGCACCCTCGTCACGATGGCCGTGTTCGCCCGCAGTTTGTCGGCGCTCAAAGAGGCCCGCGTGCGAGCCAGCCAGATCTTAAAGGGCCCCATCGGCGCCATGGTGGACGTGGGCGACCGCAAGGCATTCATCGAACAGGTGCGGCAAGCACTGTACGCTTCGAAGATCAGCAGCTATGCCCAAGGGTTCGTCCAGTTGCAGGCCGCGGCCGCCGAGCACAAGTGGCCGCTGAATTACGGCGATTGCGCCTTGCTGTGGCGGGGCGGCTGTATCATCCGCGCTCGGTTCCTGGATTGGATCAAAGACGCCTTTACTCAAGATCCCAATCTGGAAAACCTGCTGTTGTACCCGCATTTCACCAGGGTCGTGGAAGACGCTCAGCCCGCGTGGCGAAACGTCGTCATCACGGCAACTCAACTGGGCATTCCCGTGCCGGCGTTCAGCACGGCGCTGGCCTACTACGATGGGTATCGCAGCCCTCGGCTGCCGGCGAATCTGCTGCAGGCACAGCGGGATTACTTTGGCGCGCATACGTACCGGCGGATCGACATGCCCGGCGAGTTCCACACCGAGTGGCTGGAACACCGCCGGCCGCCCAAGGCGTGAATGGTCTGCATCAGTCTGTCGTTCCAGACCAAACGCGGTGACGATTTGCCGGACTCCAAGCTTCGAAAGGATCTCCCATGCGCCCCATACTCGCTAAACTCGTTTGCCGAAGCTTCCTCTTTCTGCTCGCTTTCGCCGTCTGCATGATGACGGGCTCGGCCGCCGAGAAAACGCCGAAAGCCAAGAAGGCCAAACCGGCCGGCAAGGCCCAGCCGGATCTGCTGGCGATTCCTCAGGTCGCCAAGGACCAGGTGATCTGCTTTGCCTTGTATACCGTCCACGGTAACGTCCTCAAGCTGACCACCCAACTGTATCCGCTGGAGGACGGCGATTCGCACACGGTTCGCTTGGAAGTGCAATGCGACGGCCAGTGGCGCGAAGTGGCCACGACCCAGATCGTCAACCCGGGCTGGACGGCGCCGTTTCGCGTTGAGCCGTGGGACATGACCCAGGAAGTTCCCTATCGCGTGCGGCACGGCGAGACGGCCGTCTATGAGGGATTGATCCGACGAAATCCGGCCGACAAGGCCGAAATCGTGGTGGCGGCTTTCACCGGCAATTCGATCTATCCCGGCCACGGCGGCGATATTCCACGGACCGATATCGTCGAGAATTTGAAGCGGGTCCGGCCGGACCTGCTGTTTTTCTCCGGCGATCAGGTGTACGACCACAACCGTCATTACGCGTATTGGCTGAAGTTCGGCCGCGATTTCGGGGAAATCATCCGGATCACGCCCACCGTGACTATTCCCGACGATCACGACGTCGGCCATCCGAACCTGTGGGGCGCCGCCGGCAAGAAGGGCGAGCGACCGTCGGGTGACGACGGCGGGTATTACAAGCCGGTGGAATACGTCCAAGAGGTCGAACGCGCCCAGACCAGCCATCTGCCGGATCCGTTCGATCCGACGCCGGTCCAGCGCGGGATCGGCGTCTACTATACCGCCTTGAATTGGGGCGGGATCAGCTTCGCCATTCTCGAGGACCGCAAATTCAAGTCCGGTCCGCTGGGACTGGTTCCCGAGATGGGGCCGCGGCCGGATCACGTGTCCGATCCGAACTATGTCCCCAAGCAACTTGACGTGCCCGGTGCGGAACTGTTGGGCGAGCGGCAGTTGAAATTCCTCCGCACGTGGGCCGCCGACTGGCGCGACGCCGAGATCAAAGCCGTGTTGAGCCAAACCATCTTCTGTGGCGGAGCGCATCTGCACGGTTCTTATGCGAATCGGATCCTGGCCGATCTGGATTCGAACGGCTGGCCCCAGTCCGGACGAAACCAGGCGCTGGCGGAGATGCGCAAAGCGTTCGCCTTGCACATCGCCGGCGACCAGCACTTGGGGACGGTCATGCAGCACGGGATCGACGACTGGGACGACGCCGGCTACTCGTTTTGCGTCCCCTCCATCGCCAACTTGTATCTCCGTTGGTGGGCTCCGCTGAATCCGGGCAAGAATCGCCAGCCGGGCCTGCCGGAATACACGGGCCAAAACGTGGATGGCTTTGACAACAAGATCACCGTGTGGGCGGTGGCCAATCCGTCTCCGGAAGCCAATCATGACAAGCTGACGACCCGCGCGGCCGGCTTTGGATTAGTGCGATTCAACAAGCCGCAGCGGACCATCACGATGGAATGCTGGCCGCGAAACGTCGACCTCACGGCGGAGGACGCCAAGCAGTATTCCGGCTGGCCCGTGACGATCCACCAGACGGACAACTACGGCCGCCAAGCCGCCGCGTACTTGCCGACATTGAAGATCGCCGGGATGGACGATCCGGTGGTACAAGTCGTGGACGAAAGCAACGGCGAGATCGTGTACACCTTGCGGATCAAGGGCCGGGAATTCCGACCGAAAGTATTCGGGGCGGGCAGTTATACGATCCGCGTCGGCGATCAAGACGGGCGGATGCAGCAGTTCCGGTCCGTCCGTGCCTTGCCGCCGGGCGAGTCGGCGGAACTGCAAGTTCAATTTTGATTCAGCTTACGGCGTATCGACCCTTTTGAAAACGCGGCCGTCGTGGTCGCCGCGGGAGACATTCCATGGCGAAGTGTCCGAGATTCTGGCTCTCGTGGCCGGTGCTGTTGGCGGCGTTCGCCGCCCGCGCATCGGCCGCCGAATCGCCCCCCGTTCTCGAACCGATCGCCGCGGAATTGGTCCGCCCCCGCGACGGCTTGGGCAACGTCCTGGCAAAACTGCAGGCGGGCGGCGAAGTCAAGCTGGCGTACCTGGGCGGTTCCATCACGGCCGCCGCGGGCTGGCGCGTCCAGACCCGAGCTTGGTTCGCCGACCAGTTCCCCAATGCTCAAGTGCGCGAGATCAACGCGGCGATCGGCGGCACGGGCAGCGACTTGGGGGTGTTTCGCGTCCACCGCGACGTGTTGCAGCATCAGCCCGACTTGCTGTTCGTCGAATTTGCCGTGAACGATGGCGGGGCGTCGCCCGAACGGATCTGGCAAGCGATGGAGGGCATCGTTCGTCAGACTTGGGCCGCCGATCCGCGAACAGATGTCTGCTTCGTTTACACCTATCGCGTCGGCTACGAAAAGGAATTGGAGCAAGGCCAGTGCCCCCGAGCCGCCGCCGCGATGGAAATGCTGGCCGGCCATTATCGCATTCCCTCCATCAACGTCGCGCTAAAGGTCGTCCAGTTGCAGCGTGAGGGCAAACTGGTCTTTCAAGCCGACGGCCCGGCGCCGGCCGGCGTCATTCGCTTTTCCAGCGACGGCGTTCATCCGTTGGACGACGGCCACCGCATCTATACCGACGTGGTGGCCGAAGCCGTACGGTCAATGCAATCCGCGCCGCGAGCCGTGGAGCACGGTCCCAAGCTCGACCAGCCGTTCGTAGCCGACCATTGGCAGGCGGCCAAGATGGTGCCGCTGGCGCCTGAGATGCTCAGCGGCAATTGGGTTCAATTGGACGAGCAGAGCCCCTTGGCCAGATCGTTCGGCGCCCGGATGGGTACGCTGTGGGAAACCGGCGAACCGGGCAGCAAAATCACGTTCCGCTTCCGCGGCTCGCAAGCGAAGTTGTACGACTTGCTGGGGCCCGACGGCGGCCAGGTCATCGTGACGGTTGACGGCCGAACCCGCGACAAGCCTGTGCCCCGATTCGACAGCTACTGTACGTATCATCGCATCGCCACGCTGGCGATCGCCGAGGGACTGGACCCCGACCAAACCCATGCGGTCACGGTCGAAGTTCATCCGGAGCAACCGGATCGGCAATCGGTCGCCTTTCGGCTGAAAAATCCCGCCGAGGAATTGAAAACGCCCAAATTCCAAGGCACACGCCTGCGCGTGAGCCATCTCATGCTGCTCGGCGACCTGGTCGTCGAATAGTCCGGACAACACCAGCTCGGAAGCCCTGCTGAAGACGCCGTAAACCGCAACCCAAACCCAATCCGGAGAACGTATCATGACGAGTCGAAATCAGAAGCGGCGGGATGAACCCGCGTCGCGCCGCGGTGCCGCTATGGACAGTTTTCGAAGCCGTTTGGCCGCGGCGTTGTGTGTCGTTGCCGGCTGGTGTTTGACCTCGAGCAGCGAACTCCGCGGCGGAGCGCCCGTCGCCGCCGACTTTGCCGAGCTGACGGCGGCCGTTCGTCCCCTGGAGACCTTCCTGGCCGGAAATGTCCTTACCGTCGGAAAAGCCGCCGCCGCGCCGGCTTTCGACTCGCCCCAATCCTGCAATCCCTTTCCGGCCGACGCGCGAATCCTGGCCTACGAGGAGCATCGCGATTTTGTCTGCGCCGTCGGCGACGCTTCCCACATCCTGCAGGATTCGTCAAGCGCCGAGGCGGGTGCGGTACGTCCGCAATTCATCCGCCGCGGCCTGCTGCTGAAGCCCAATATCTTCGTGGTGGACGATTTTCTTCGGGTACCGCTCGACCGAGCCGTTGTAAGCTGGACGCTCGGCTGCCGCAGCCGGGCGGCGGCTGACGGCAAACACTGGACGTTCGCCGCTGGCGATCAGCAGTTGGTGTGGGAAACGCTCTGGCCGGCGGACACGATGGCTCAACAAGTGGCCGAGCATCCCGGACCGAATGCGACCGTCCGCGCCTATGGCATGGAACTGCCGGCACGCGCGGATGGAGTCCGCTTGCTGCAGGTGTTTCATGTTCGCAAGACAGGCGAGGCGGACACGGCGGTAAGCTCCACGGTGGGGGACAAGGACGGCTTGCTCACCTTGGCGATCTCGACACCACAGCGGACGTTCCACTTGACGCTTCCACGACCGGGAGGCGACGCGGGAGATATCGCCATTCAAGACGCGGCCGGCAACGATCTGACCCCGCGCCGCCCGTTGGGCGCGGGGATTCTGCCGCACGGTCCAGAGGGTGTTCGCCTGGTCGAACGTTGGGACAGCGCCTATCGCGATGGCCGCACCGCTCCGTGGGACAAGGGAATCGTCGCCCCCGCCCTGAAACAAGCGGTGGAAAGCGGCGCGATCAAGCCGTGCCGCACGGTTACGCTCGGCTGTGGCACGGGGACCAATGCCATCTACCTGGCCAGTCAAGGCTTTGATGTGACGGCCATCGACGTGGCTCCCACCGCGCTCGGCTTGGCTGCCGACAAGGCGGACCGGGCGGGCGTCCGCGTGCGATGGCTGCTGGCGGACGTGCTGGCCCTGCCGGACCTGGAGCCGTTCGATTTGGTTTTCGATCGGGGCTGCTATCACAACGTCCGGTATGTCGATGCGGCCGGTTTCGTCGAGTCGCTGCGCCGCCTGACGCGGCCTGGCTCGAAGTGTCTGATCCTGTCCTGCAACCGCGACGCACCGCCGGGAGTCCGCGAGCAAACCATGCGCGACGACTTCTCCGCTTTGTTCGAATTCGAATGGCTGCGCGATTCGGGCGTCGAGAGCCGCGACGGCAGCGTGCGCCGCGAGTCCTGGTCGCTCCTGATGCGGCGGAAGTAAGAACGCCCGCGCCGGGTCAGCAGCAGGCATTCCCCGCGCCCCGCCGCGAAGGGCGATGCAGACTGCGTCCCCTGGGGGGCAAGCGAATTGCGGGCAAGGGAATTCGTCGCTGCGCGAATTCTCCTGCCGTACAATTCCCTGCCCGCAATTCGCTTGCCCACTACCTGGCGCTTATGCAAACGCCGCTGAGCAAAGATATCACGCCGAGCCACACCAAGTCACCGATCTGGACGTTCGCTGAACGGGACACCTGGAAGCCTGCGGCGTCACGGCGAGCCGCCGGCCAGCCGCTGGCGATAAGCCGGCTCGAGGCCGGCGCGGGCGATAATCGCTTGACCCGCTTTCTTAACTTCGGCCGCCGGGCCGAAGTGGTTGTCTTGCCAAGTATGCCATTCGCGGCGGCATTGGTTGAAGCGGACCAGTTCGGCGGCCGTATCGTAGATCACGTTCTGCTCGAACAGGAACCCTTTGCTGCCCTCGTCGATGAACATGCCGTTGTTCGGGGCGCCTTGCGCGTACCGGCTGCGGCGGACGTCGTGCAAGTGGTTGCCGCGGATCACCGTGCCAGGCTGGAAACCCAGCGTGTAAATACAGCCGCCGTCACACAAGCGGTTCATCACGTCATAGATGTGGTTGTATTCGATCCTGTTTTCTTTGCAGGGCGTCGGTTCGGGATTCCACTGCCAGCCGACGGAGACGCCACTGTAGGGCAGGCCGTGGACCAGGTTGTGCGCGATCTGCGCCTGTTGCGCAAAGCCGACCCAGATGCCCACCGCGCCGTAGTACTCGACGCCGCAGGCATGCACGTGGTTGTTGCGGATGCGGTTTCGTCGTGGCACCTCGCCCTCGTCCCGCGGACCGCCCAGCATAATCCCATTGCCGCTGACGTCGGTGATCTCGTTGCCTTGAATCAGGTTGTCGTGACAGCCGCTCACCAGTTCCACACCGCAGCCGCCCAGTCGCGTCAGCACGCTGTCTGCGAGACTGGACCGCTCGACGTAATCCCAGCGAATCGCCGCCGGCACGCGGCCCCACGTTCCCGTCCACTTGGTGCCGATGGTGTGATGGCACGCTTGAATGCCCAAGTATCCGACCTCGGGGAGGCCGAGTCCCGTATGCTCGAAACGCAAACCGCGAAAGTGAAGATTCCGCACCGGCCGATCCGGCAGCCCCTTGACCTCGACCAGGCGTTCGGCCACCGGGGCGATTACTTCGGCCGTCTGCATGTCCTCGCCGGCCAGCGGCCAATAGCGAAGCGTCCCGGTGGGGCGATCCAGGTACCATTCCCCGGGCTGGTCGAGCATTTCGGGCGCGCTTTCAAAATGGCACCAGCGGCCCGGCCCCGGCCGAATCGCGTCGTGTCCCAGAGCGTGAGGCGGCGTAAGCACCACAAGCCCCGCGTCGCGTTCGATGCTCCGCACGGGCAAGCGATTGATCTCCCAGTTGCCGGTCACCATGACTTCGATGTCCGTCGGATTGGACCAAGCGCCGAGCAGTCCGGGGGCCAGTGTCAACGTATACCGCGACAAGTCGGCGGCCAGATCGGCGCCTTTCAATTGCCAGTCGGGGTGCTCGGCATCGGCGTTCGGCGTGCGTGCGCGGACGGCGCGCCGGCCGTTGACAAACAGGTGGCGGAAGTACCACTTGCCATCCTGCACGCCGGGTGCCGGCGCACTCCAAGTCTCGCCCGCGCCGCGCTGCCAAGGGGTGATCGGCCGGCCGCCGCTGAGGACAACCGTTTGGCCGGGCTGTGCGGCGTAGGTGATCGCAAAATCGTCATCGCCAGAGTCCTCGGGACCGAAAACCAGCGGCTCCGACAGGCGATACGTGCCGCCCCTCAAATGCACGGTGACGTTGGATTGCAATCCCTCGCCGATCTGTTGCCGCACGGCGTCGCGCGCTCGAGCAATCGTGGCGAAGGGTTTTTGTAGACTACCGGGATTCGAATCGCTGCCATCGGGGGCGACGAACAAATCGGCGGCCGCGGCGAGAGGGGCGATCTGGAAAACGTGGCACGCAAGAAACAACAACGAGCAGTTGAACACAAAACGCATGGCGGGTCTCCTGGAAAAGTGATCCCACCACCTTAGCACGCCGCCGAACGGCTGCCAACCGTGTTGCTGTGAAGACGTTGCGTTAAGACGCCGAATAACGGCTCAGGAATTTGGCTCCCTCGGATTCTTCGTCGTCAAAATCGTCGCGGTCGGCGTCGAAATCCAGGTCTTCGTCGAATTCATCCAGCGGCTTGACCGGCGGACGCAACGAGACTTTGCGGCTCTTCTTCGCCGCCGTCGGACCGGGAATGACCGGCTCTTCGTCGCCGGCCTTGCGCATGCGTTCCCAATCCTCCAGCGAGATCAAGACCTCGCGGGCCTGCGAGCCGGCATAGGGTCCGACGATATTGTCTTCGGCCATAAAGTCGATCAGCCGGGCGGCGCGCCCATAGCCGATCCCCATCGCCCGCTGCAACAGCGAAACGCTGCCGCGGCCTTCGCGAACGACCATGTCCACCGCGGTCTCGTACAACTCGTCGCGCTTCTTCAACTCGCCGGGCGTCCCTTCGGCTTTCTCCTCGACCTTCAGGTTCACCAATTCGTGGACGAAATCCGGCTCGGTGGTGCTGACGAAATCGACCACGCGGGAGATTTCTTCGTCGTCCAGATAGGTCCCTTGACCGCGGAGCAAAGTGCTGGTGCCGGGCCACAGGAACAGCATGTCGCCGTTGCCCAGCAGTTTTTCCGCGCCCATTTCGTCCAGCACAACGCGGCTGTCCGTGCGGCTGGCCACTTGGAACGAGATGCGGGCCGGCAAGTTGGATTTGATCAAACCGGTGATCACGTCCACCGTCGGCTTTTGCGTGGCCAGGATCAAGTGGATCCCGACGGCCCGGCTCTTCTGGGCCAGGCGAATGATGTGCTGCTCGACTTCCTTTCCGGCGGTCATCATCATGTCGGCGATCTCGTCCGCGACGATCACGATGAACGGCAGGTGCAGCGGAACCGTGGCCCGCTCTTCGTCTGATTCCGGATTGAACCGGCTCATCAATTCTTCTTCGTCCAACTGGTTGTAGCTGGCGATATGCCGCACGCCGGCGCGGGCCAACAGCGCGTACCGCTCTTCCATTTTGTCGACCGCCCAAGCCAGAATGGCTTCGGCTTTGCGCATATCGGTGACCACCGGATGCATCAAGTGCGGCAAACGCCCGTAGCCGCTCAATTCGACCATCTTCGGATCGATCATCAGCATCCGCACTTCGTCCGGCCGCCGCGTCATCAAGATCGACGTGATGATGGCATTCAAGCAGACGCTCTTGCCGGTGCCTGTGCGGCCGGCGATCAGCAAATGGGGCAACGACGACAAGTCGACCAACAACGGCCGGCCCGATACGTCCTTGCCCAGGAACAACGGCACGCGCATTTTTCGCACCAGGGCCCCGCCCTCTTCGATCACTTCACGCAACCGCACCACTTGGCGCTGTTCGTTGGGGACTTCGATCCCGACCGTGTTTTTGCCCGGAATCGGCGCCACGATCCGCACGCTGGGCACGCGCAGGGCGATCGCCAGGTCGTCGGCCAGGGCGGTGATCTTGGACAGCCGCAATCCGGCCTCCAATTCGACTTCGTATTGGGCGACGACCGGACCGGTTTCGATCTCGACGACCTTGACTTTCAACCCAAAATCTACGAACGTCTTTTCCAAGACCTTCGCCTTGCGGCGGACCTCCTTCTCTTGTTCGTCGAAACAGAAGTCGTCGCCGGGCAACAGCAAATCCAGACTCGGCAGGACATAGTCGAGATGCTCTTTCCCGCGGCTCGCTTCGTCCAGACATTGCATTACGGCCTCGCGGGCGTTTCGGTCGGTCGGCTTGCGGATCCGCAAGGCGTCCTCATCCGCTTCAGGATTCGACTCGCTCGTCAGGCCCGCCAATTGCTTGAGCGACGGAGGCCGCTTCAGCGGGCGGATCGCCGCCACTTCGTCATCCTCGACCACCAATTGATCCAGGCCGCTCAACTCGTCCTCCGCGATATCGCTCGTCTGCCGGCTGCGGAATTTCACCGAGACGACCTCGTCGAATTCGTCCAACACCTCTTCCTCGACATCCTGTTTCTCCGGCTTCGCCTTGGCGACGCGACGCACCGGCAACAGGCGGGCCGCTCGTGCCGGGCCGATCAAGGCGATGGAAACCGTCATCACCGCCAGGCGGAGCAGCACATAATCGGTGCACAACAGCAACCCGCCGCCGAACAAACTGGCCGCCAGAATCAGGCTGCCCGTGGTCGCGAACTGTGTGTGCAACAGTCCCTTGGCCAACGCGCCCAAATAACCGCCGGAACCGATCACCGGACCCGGCGACACGCCGGGCGCCACGATCGCGACGATCGCCGTCAAGCCCACCAGAGAGCCCAGCCAGCCGATCGCACGCACCAGCGGCGTATCGATTTCGCGGCGGCGAAGCAGGTGATAGTCCAGGACGGCCAAGGAGACAAGCAGATAGTAGGCGCTGACACCGAACGCCGTGAACAGCAGATCGGCGGCATAAGCGCCCCAGAATCCGCAACCGTTGGCGACCGTCTCGTTCTGCGGATACACCACCACGTCGGGAGCGTAGATACGATTCAACGGGGTGAACGGCTCGCCGATCGGATCGGCGGGGTCATACGTCAGCAACGCAATAGCCAAGAAGTTCGCGAGGACCAGCAGGCCCAAGGCAAACAAATCGGAAGCCAGGTTTCGATTCTCAAACATGGACACGACCTGTTGCTGTTACAGCAATCCGGCAGCGTGTCGCTCGTTGGTTCCCGGGTCGGCGGTTCGCCAGTGGTGGTGCCGCCAAGATCCGCAGAATTCAGGTTCCAACTCAGAAACGCCGCCTGCGCTTCGACCTCCGACGACTTCACCGGGCGCCGGCTGTCCGTGGGCGTGTCCGTGCCCAACCGGATTCCTTTCTATCTGGTTTCACTATTCGGCAGGCTCTCTACAGTTTCGCCAATCTGCGAGCGGCTAGCGTTGAGGTTTGCCTGGATTTCGCGATGCACACCATCGGCTCGTCGGGCACAAAACGCAGGATCGAAACGACCGACAACGCTCAACGCGGCTCAGCTTGCGAACTCTTGGCGATCTTGTTCGGCGGCTTGCCGCAACTGCTGCGGGAAATCCGGAAAGGCGGAGAGGACGCGGACCCAGTTGGGGATGGCTTCGCCGCCGGCCGGCTCGCTCTGGAACAGTTCGCCGGCGCGGGCGATCTGGCGCGCAAAGCCTTCGACGGCTTGCTCCTCCTCGTGCCGGTCGAACTGCAGGCCGTTCATCATCGCGTCGGCGTGATAGTGGCGAATGGCGTCTTGCGCGGAACGTAAGTAGGCCGAACGCAAGGTGGTGAAATGCCCCGGCCCCAATACCGTGCCCATGCTGGCCAGCGTGCGAAAGATACTGGTCAGAATGTCCACGGCCATCTTCATCAAGCCTTTGCTGGGATCTTCCAGCGACAGCGATTGATGCTTGTGCTCGTACTGGCGGCACACGTCCACTTGGCAAATGCGTTTCAGCGATGTGTTGCGGTACACCTCGGCCAAAGTTCCCACTTCCAGCCCCCAATCGCTCGGAATTCGATTCGATCTGGCCAAGTTCGCGGTCACCGCAAACTCGCCGGACAACGGATAACGGAAACTTTCCAAGTACACGAGGAATCGCTCATGGCCCAACAGCGCGATCAAGGCGCTCAGCAGCGGCGACACGAGCAGCCGCACCACGCGGCCGTGCATCCGGTCCGTGACTCGCGCGTAGTACGCTTTGCAGAACTCGAAGTCCAGGCTGGGATGGACCAGAGGCAAGCACAGCCGGGCGAGCATCTCGCGGTCGTAGTTGACGATGTCGCAATCGTGCAAGGCGAAGATTTCCAGCCGCGGGTCCGCCAACAGATAGCCAAAAGCGGTCCACACCGAGCGGCCTTTGCCGCCCGTCGTCACGCCCAATCCGGCATCGCTCAACTGCTGGTACAGCCCCTGCGTGCGCGGGCCGTCGGTCCACAGCACGCGAGCCCGATCGCCCAAGGCCCGCGCCTTGGCAAGCGCTTCGCGAAAATCATCCACCTCCGGCGCCACCCCCAGAACCACGACGACGTGCTGCACCCACCGCACGGCGGCCAACTCGTCCATGATCCGCGCGAACGGATCGGCCCGCATATCGCCGGCGGTGACCGGTAGCACCAGGCCCACTTGGCAATTGACGGCAAAGCGTTCGAGCGTCCGTTCCAGCCGGTCCCGCTGGATCGTTCCCAAATCGTGTATCGTAGCGATCAGGCCATGTTGGAAGAAGTCGGCCATGCGTAGAGCTCCTTTCAGTTTGCGGATTCCAGCCATAAAGTCTCGTGAGGCCCAAGTTCGACGCGCGTCAAAGTCGGCCAAACTCGCCCGCTCAACAAGTCCCGCGCGGGACGATCGCCGATCTGCGGAGCCGGTTTCCAGGATTGCGGCCGGTCGCTGACGTTGACCAGCACCAAGATTCGCTGCCGGCCGTCGGGACTGGTGCGGAGCACGGCGACTAGCCACGGCGGAACGTCGGCCCAAACCTGTTGCGGGCCGTCCGGATGAAAAGCGGGTTGCTGCCGCCGCGCGGCGAGCAGTCGCCGATAATCGGCCAGCACGACGGCGTCCCGGGTGGCACCCTGCGCCAGCGTCCCGGTCAACTCGTCGCGATCGAACTTCCGCCGATTGATCCGCCGCGCCTGGCCGGTCTGCCGGACGCCGTCCAAATCGTTGCCGGCACCGAACAAACTCGAGAAATAGACGCCGGGGATGCCCTGCAATGCCAGCATCAGTGCTTGGGTGCTCAGAAACCGCCGCACTTGCCGCGCCATGTCCGGACTGCCGGGATCGGCCAGGGCGTCGAAATAGGAAATGTTCAACTCGTACGGCAAATCCTCGCCGCCCGGCCCGCGACGCGTGCTGATCAGACCGCCCCGCGCTCGGATCGCCTCGCTCAACCGCTGGAACCGCTCGGCGGGAACCAAACCTTCCAAAGGCCGCACGCCGACGCCGTCGTGAGACGCCGTGAAATTGAAGAACGTCGTGCCGGGCGGCGCGGGCGCCAACTCGGCCAGCCAGCGGACCAGCGGCCCGGCGTCCTCGTTCAACCAAGCGTCCAGCAGCAGCGGCGGCAGGCTGAATTGATACACCATGTGCGCTTCGTCACCATCGCCGAAGTAGCGAATGTTCTCCGCGTGGGGGACGTTCGTTTCCGTCAGCAGCAAGACGCCCGGGGCCGCCGTCGCCAGCAATTCGTGGAAAAATTTCACCACGGCGTGAGCCGGGGGCTGGTGGATGCACGAGGTCCCGATCCGTTTGCCGACGTAGGCCACCGCGTCCAGGCGGATGATCCGGGCGCCGCGCCGCACATAGTCCAACAGCACCTCGGTCAATTCGAGCAGCACCTGCGGTTCGTCAAAGTTCAAGTCCACCTGGTCGGCACTGAACGTGGTCCACACGTGCCGCGGTCCGCGGCTAGTCGCAAACTCGGTCAACAGCGGCAGGCTCCGCGGACGGGCTACCGCCGACAGATCGGCGGACGGATCGACCTCATGAAAGTACCGCACATAGGGTTCGCGCCCTTGGAGATACTCCTGAAACCAGCGGCTGTGCTGCGATACATGATTCAGGACCAAGTCAAACATCAGGTCCCAAGTTTGTCCCAAATCCCGGAGGTCGTCCCAATCGCCGATCGCCGGGTCCACCGCCCGGTAGTCGATGACCGAGAACCCGTCATCCGACGAAGCGGGAAAAAAGGGCAGCAGATGGATCGTGCTGAACAGCGAGCCGATATCTTCCTGCAGAAGGAATTCACGCAACGCGTGCAGCGGCCGTTGGCCCGGCGCGCGGACGTGGTCGCCGTAGGCAATCAACACGGCGTCGCGCTCGTCCCACAAAGGTCTCGGCGAAACCGGCTGGGGCAGCAGCGCCGCCGTCAGTTGGGCGAACCGCGGCGCCCAGGCTTCCCCCGGCGGTCCGAAGATCTCTCGCAGACGCTGCCGCAGCCGATCGACTTCTGGCGCTGTCCATTCCATGATGCGATTCCCTCCAATAGGAGCCCGGGCACCAGCCTGTGCTGAAGTGCAGCGAAACAGCCGGACTCCACCCTTGCCAACCCGCGCCGTTCACAAGTTCTCCATCCCCGTGATATTGGTGATCAACACTCGCAACCGCCGTCGGAGCACCGAGTAACTGAAAAATGCCTTACTCAATTCGTAATTATGATCCACCATTTCCTGGCGGTACTGCGGCTCATTGATCACCCGCCGCACGTGCTGGACGACGTCGCGCGTCAAAAAGCCGTCCATCCCAATCGTCCGATAGCCCTTGGGTTCGATGTCGCTGATGAAGATGGAATAACGATTCACCAGAACCGGCTTCCGATAGTAAAATGCCTCCAGCAGCGCATTGCCGAATCCCTCGTAAATGCTCGGGTAGGTGATAAAGTCGGCCTGCGAATAGGCGTCGGCGAGCGTATAGCGGCGGCGCCCGTCCGCGTCGATCGAGCGGGATTCGCTGACGGAGGTATGCACGAAGCGCAAATCGACGCCCTCCTGTTCGGCCATCTCTTTCAATTCCCGCATGTAATCGTCGCCTTCGTCACCGGACTCGTGCGAAACGATCAGCTTGCAGCGGGGATCGTTCAGTCGCTCGATCAGCGCGATCGCGTGTTCGATCCCTTTGCGCGGGACTACGCGGGTCGGCTGCAGAAACAAGATGTCGTCGGGCGACAAGCCCACGTCCTGGCGGAACTGGGCCGTGTAGTCGTCGGGTGCCGGCGGCGGCTGCTCGAAGTTCAGCACATTGGGGATCAGCAGCGACGAATCGCCTTTGCGCATGGCCAACTGCTCTTGGGCCAAGGTGTTGATCGTCACGTGCTGGATGGCCACCGAGGTCGGCGGGAACGCCATATCCAGGATGTCGCTGATGCCGTTCACGGAGAACCGCGTCCGTTCCCAGTAGAAGTCGTGATGATGGGCGATCGTGGGAATCCCGGTCTCGGTGATGAAGTGCGTCAGGGCGACGCCCAGCGGCACGTTCATCGGAATACACAGCGCGTTTTCCACGACGAGGATGTCGATCTCGAATCGTTTGACAAATTCGTACAGGGTCTCTTTGAGGTGCTCGCTCAACTCATAGATCCGTCGCGTGACTTCCCGCGGCCGCGTATAACCGCCGAACACGCGCTGGTTGATCCAGACGTTATCCGCGTGCGAAAAACAGGCTTCGGGAACCTGCATGCTGACGTTGGGGTCGCGATCCAGGCGGCCGGCATACCAGTGGCTCGAGTGTTCGTAGTGCCATAACACTTCCGCCCACTTGGCGCTCTCCAGCGATACCCCGTCGGTGCCGGCGAAACGCGTCGACACGAAGCCGATTCGACGCCCCATGAGCTTGCTCTCTTCCTGACCGGCCCGGCGCCGCCGGACCCCCTGAAATATCTTTGTTGGTCTCTTACCTAATACAGTGTATCAAATCGCTCAGTTCCGTGAGAACCACGTCGGGAACGATTCCCGCACACTGCGAATCGCCCTCGCGGCGGCGCAAGCTGCGCGCATCGCCGGCGAACAACGCCGTCCGAAAGCCGCACCGCGCCGCCGGGGCGATGTCGTTGCGCATGTCGTTTCCGACGTACAGCACGCGGCCCGGCGGGATCCCTCGCCGCTGCAGCGCCGCCACCGCCAGCCGATATAACGCCAAACTCGGCTTCGCCCGCCCGTGCTGGTACGAATAGAACTGCAGATCCGGTTCGCAGCCCAAACCGTCCAGCGTTCGCTCGACCAGCGCGGGAAACGTCTCCAACGTGAAAAACTGGGCGTTGCTGATTACGCCGAGTATCTTGCCTGCGTCGTGCAAGGTTCTCAGCGTCTGGACCATGCCCGGCATCGGCCATACCGGGTTCGCACGGATCTCGAATTCGATCGACAGCGCCGCCAGATCCACGCCTGCCGCCGAGCCCGTCCAGCCTCGCGCCGTCCATTCCGCCAGCGCACCGCGCCAGACCTCGATGATGTCGACTTCGGGCGCGTCAACGCCGGCTTGCCGAGCTTCCTGGTGCCGGCGTTCAATTTCGGCGTGCCAGATTTCCAGCGCCGCGGCCGACGAACCCTGCAACGGCACGCCCATAGCCTGCATCGCGGCGGCAATCGCCTTGCCGCGAGCGGCGGCGTTCCCCGCTCCGATGTCTCCGCTGCCGCTGATCAGCAACGTTCCGTAAATATCGAATAGTACCGCGTCAATCGGCTCCAGCACACTTAGTCGCGGCGGCTCGCCCGTATCCAACGGCTGCAGCGGATGGCTGTGTCGGCGGATGATTTCGCCATAGATGCTCGTCATAGCTCGACCCTGATCGGATGAAAGCGCTCCGGCCGCAAGAATTCGTCCAAGATCTGCTCCGCGCGCGGCACGGGCTGCACGTGGCTCGTACGCGGGCTGGCCGAGACGTTGTGATACAAGTCGCTCAGCCGCCGGCCGCAAGCCGCCAGCGAGTACGTTGCCCGCGCCACCGCTGCATTGTGCGCCACGGCGCTGGCGGACAGTTCCGCCCTGCCCAAGGCGGTCGCGATCCAGTCGTTCAGCATTCGCAGCCGCTGCCGCCGATTCGCACTTTCGGTCACCTGCTGGACGATTTGGTGTTGATGAGCTGACGATAACGCGCCAAAGTCGACCATGCCGCCTGTGGTAAGTTTGTCCAGGATGCAGGCAAACTGGTCCGCGGCCGGCGGCCGGCGGCCGAACCGAGCCAGCGTTTGGATGTAGGCCCGTTCGAATTCTCGCCGCCACGGGACGAGCCCGATCCAATCCACAGGCACGTTCAGACAAGGGCGCAGATGGTCGAAACGCAGGTCCGCGGCGACGAAATCGGCCGTGATTTCCGGCAAGTCCCGCCCCACGAGCGTTTTGCCGGCCAGCCACGTTTCCAGAAACACCAAGCCGAATCCTTCGGCGACGCTCGTCGTCAGCATCCGATCCGCCGCCGCCAAGCTGTCCGCATAACTCAAGCCGTCGTCCTCGCCGATCTCGAACGTCATCGGCAGCCCCAGCGACGCAGCCAGCGCTTTCCAGCGATCGTAAGAGGGGCGTTCGACCGGGTTTCGCGGCGCGAGCGTCAGGCCCACTTGCCAGCCTTCGCCGGCCAGGGCCGACCACAGGAGAGCTTCGCCCAAGTTCTTGCGGCGGATCCCGCGCACAGGATACAGCAACAGCCGGCGGTCGGCGGGGATTTCAAACCGGCGCGCCAACTCGCGACGCGCCGGCCCGCGCGGCCGCAACGACGGCACATCACCCGCTGCGTTGGGGAGCACGTGCAGTTGGGCCGACTCGATTCCCGCCGCCGACAGGATTCGCGCGTCGCGCCGATTCAGGGCGGCGTAATGCACATGCGCCGCCGCCGGATACACCTCGCCCGCAGCGTCAGCAGCGAAGTTGCCGTCCGCGTCGGCGGCGATTTGGCGAAACGTTTCCGGACGAAAATCTTCGGCAAAGTCGTGAATCTGCAGCAACAGCGCCCAGCCGTCCCGGGCTAATTCGCAAAGCGTATCCGGCAACGTCCGGTTCTTGCCCAGGGAGTGATTGTGGACGTGGAGCACGGTCGAATCCGGCGTTCCGCCGGCCCCGCGCAGGACCGCCTCCAGGCGCGTTGCCAGTTCATGAGGATCCCGCCGCCGGTCGTCGTAATCCAGGCCGGGCACCGCGTGCAGCGAATAGTCCAGCGAGGGCATGTCCGGCAGGTGATCGGGCCAGCCGGCACAGCGGCCGCCGTGCAACACGACGACGTGGAATTGTCCACCATCGGAGGCTTGCATTGCCAAAGCGCGCAGATGATTGGCGATGACCTGGGTCACCCCACCGGGGTTCAGATGATAATGCACCATCGCGATCAACATCGTGCCACACACATGCCTGCTTGGTGAAGTTCTTGGAGACGGGTGCGTAAGCGGATTGTACGAAGGAATTCACCGCTGGGCCACCGGCATCCAGCCCGGCGTTGGCGCCTCGTCGCCCGCCTGAGACGTCCGGCGTGCTTCTGGGTGGATCGTCGATTTGACAATCGGCCTGACTGACCTAGTTTTTCTTTGCCGGACGGGCTTGTCGGGCGCAGGGCCCCGTTCGGTCCACCGCGTTGGCGGCGGTTGTAAGGCGCGCGTTCAAGGGCTGACACGAAGAATCGGAATTACCCCTATGGAGTGTTCAATCATTTATCGGATGATCGCGCCGGACGCGATCGCGTTGTTTTACCAGGCGGCATGTTTGCTGCTCGTCGCGTTGGCCGCTTGGATCAGCGTCCTGCTTGGCGCGCGCATCTGATGCCGGGGCGACGGCCGACGGCAGCTGGCCGGCCGCGTCAGAGGGAATGCCCAGGGAGAGACGTCGTGGCTTATCTGTTGGACTTGGGAACCGCCGCCGCGGATCGTTGGCCGGTCTGGCTGTTGACGCTGGCGTTGGTTTTGGCCGCCGTCATCGACGCAGTCCGATTACGGGTGCCCAATTGGCTAACCTTTCCCCTGGTCGTCGGCGGCTGGGTATACAGCACAGCGATGTTCGGCTGGGAGGGGCTGGGCTGGAGTCTGGCGGGCACGTTGGTGGGTTTCGCATTACTGCTTCCGGCCCACGCCATCGGCGGCATGGGGGCAGGCGACGTCAAGCTATTTGCCGGCGTCGGAGCTTGGCTGCATGCCACGGAGACACTGCACGCCTTCTGTGTATCGGCCATCGTGGGCGGTTTGTTCGCCGTTGCCGTGGTGGCCTGGCGCGGCCAGTGGCGGAAGCATTGGCTGCAGTTTCAAGCGATCTTTTTCGAGATCCTCACCATTCGCGACCCGCAGGCATTATCCGCGATTGCGGCGGAACGTCGAAGTTCGATGACCCTGTTGCCCTACGGAATCAGCATCATGCTGGGCACGGTTGTTTACTTGAGCTGGAGCGGCCGTTTGGTCTAGAATCTAGAGGTGAACGCCATGAGCGAACGGTTGGCAAGCCCGGCGACTTGTCCCCAGGCCGTGTTGAAAGCATCTTCGACGACCGCGCGACGGCGAGCGTCGTTTGGCCGAAGGCGGCGCGGAGCGGCCGTGGTCGAGTTCGCCATCGTGGCTCCGATCTTCTTCCTGATGGTATTTGGAATGATCGAATTCGGCCGCATGGTGATGGTGCATCAGTTGCTCGTCGGGGCGGTCCGCGAGGGGGCGCGGCAAGCCGTCGTGGACGGGGCGACGGCGGCCGACGTGGAACTGACGGTCCGGAGCTATTTGACGGCGACTTCGATCGACGGGCAGGAAACGCAAGTGAATGTGGCCCCCGATCCCGTCGGAGCCGAAAAAGGCGTAGCGGTGACAGTTACGGCCGCGATTGCGTTTGAGAAGGTGAGCTGGCTGCCCGCACCGTTTTTTCTTCAGGAAGTGACCCTGAACGCGGCGTCGACCATGCGGCACGAATAGCGCGATACGACGGAAGGAAATCTCGATGCGGTCAACTGGTTTAATCATCGTCGCCCTGGGCTGCGGCTTCACCGCTGCGATGGGCGTGTATCAGTACCTTCGAACCGCGGCGGAGACGAGGGGCGAAGCGGAGACCGTCCTGGTTGCAAGCCGGGAAATCAACATGAACTCGCCGCTGAGCGCGGAGAGCGTGCGCGTGGAGCGATGGTCGAGCCGGCAGATTCCGCGCGGTTCGCTGTCCGACTTGAAGCAGATCGAAGGCAAGTATGCGCGGATCCGCCTGTATCCCGGCGAACCGATCTTAGCCGCCAAGGTCATGACTTGGGGCGACGCCACCAATTCGCTGAAAGTCCCGCGGGGATTCCGCGCCGTGTCGGTCAAAGTGACCATGGACTCGTCCGTTTCCAGCCTGATCGAACCCGGGGACAAAGTAGACGTGATCGTCGTGATGAAACGTTCCCAAGACACGCCGCCGATGTCCAAGACGATCTTGACGGCGGTCCAGGTATTCGCCGTTAACATGGAAATGGTAAGAGCACCGGAAAAAGACAAGACCTTGGAAGATGTCCGGACGATCTCTTTGCTCCTGGACCCGGAACAAGCTGAGAAATTGGCGATGGGTCAGGAGCTGGGAACCGTTCGCTTGACGCTCCGCAGTCCTGATGATCCGCTGGTCGACGACACTCCCGGCTGCACCGTCGACAGGCTGTTCGGACGCGGAGAAGCCGCCTCGATCATCGGCGGAAACCAGGAACTCGCGCCGCAATCCCCTCTCGACTTCGAGCGGCATCCCATGCCGAATGCCGGTCCTTGGTCGATGATTGTCGAATCGCCTCGCACGTCGGAAGTCTATTCCTTCGATGCCTTCGGCCGAGCCCCGAAACTGAAATCGATTCGGGACAAGACAGGTCAAAAGGATCCTTGGACGGCGCCGGCGGAACAACAGAACGAACAACGAAATTCCGTCGATTTACCGAAGCTGAGGGCAGCCGCGGCGGCCCGGTAGATCCTGAAGTGCCGGTTGTAGGGTGGCCTTCTGAAGCGGGGGGGGCGCGGAGACCACATTCGATCAGGATCGGCGCCGAGAACGATCGAATTAGATAGACACAGCAACGGATCGGTCTGCGATCCTTGTGCAGAATCGGCGATCCGGCCGTTTCGCTGAAATTGCCACGGATGGAATGGTCTTTCATCAATTCGATGAAGCAAGGAAGTTACCCCTGTGCCTCGACAGCGATCGCCTGGAACCCTTTTGCTCGGGCAAGCGTTCGTTCTGCTGGCCATTGTCGGCGGGACCGTTCCTGGCGCACATGCGCAAGGCACCGAAAGCTCGACGCCGGAATTTCGTGTTAGCCGGCCGGAACCGCGGCTGGAATTGACGGTCAACACCAGCCGAATTCTCAAACTGGGCAAGAGAATTCCCCGCCTGTATGTGGCCAACCCGGAAATCATCCAGGCCACGCCGCTGGCAGCGGACGAAGTCCAAATTGCGGCGCTGGCGCCGGGCGTGACGCAGCTCAATCTATGGGACGAGCACGGACAAGTCACGACCTGGGACGTGATGGTCAGCCCCGATGCCAAACAGCTGCGCGAATTATTGGAAAGTGAGTTTCCCGATGCGACCTTGCGCGTCCGACCGCTGGCCAAGAGCGTTTACATCACCGGATACGTTCCGAGGCCGGAAATGGTCCATGAAATAACCACGCTCGCCAAGGACTACCACAAGGAAGTCATCAATGGCATCGTGGTGGGAGGCGTCCAGCAGGTGGCGCTGCACGTCAAGGTGCTGGAGGTTTCGCGAACGAAACTCCGGCAACTGGGACTGGATTGGTGGTTTCTCGGCGAAGACGTGGTCATCGGTCAGGGATCGGGAAGCCTGTTCGCGCAAGCGGGCGGACCGCCGGGAAGCGGAGGCGACACAGTTCGGTTTGCGGTGTTCGGCGATGCCAGCGCCTTTCTTGGCTATTTACAGGCGTTACGGAGCCAGGAATTGATCAAGGTTCTCTCGGAACCGACGCTGGTCACGATGACCGGGCGGCCGGCCACATTCCTTTCCGGCGGCAGTTTTCCGATTGTCGTGCCCAGCGGCTTGGGAACCTATACCGTCCAGTGGCGGACGTATGGCACGCAAGTCGATTTCGTTCCGCTCGTGCTCGGAGACGGCACAATCCGGCTCGACGTCCGCGGAAGCGTCAGTGAATTGGATCCCAGTCGCGGAGCGGAGTTGGCTGGGACTCGAGTCCCCGGCGTGACCGAGCGGAATGTCGACACGTCGGTAGAATTGCAGGCAGGCCAATCGCTCGCGCTGGCCGGTCTGATCCAGAACCGAGTGGAGGCCAGCAATCGAGGCATTCCCGGCCTGGCCGATGTCCCCGTGTTGGGCAGGTTCTTCTCGCGCGTCGAGGAGAGAACGAATGAAGTTGAGTTGCTGATGATTGTGACGCCCGAACTGATCGCGCCGCTGAATCCGCACGAGGTTCCCTTGTGCGGTCCCGGACAGCTGACGACGAGTCCCAGCGACAAAGAGCTTTATGCTTACGGCTATCTCGAAGTGCCCACGTGCGGCCCCAATCCCGCATTGGGCTCGTGTGCCGAACCGATTCTGCTGGGCGGCGAGCCGGAACCACTTCCTGCCGGGACGATGTCGTTAGAGTCGGCCAGGGCTCCCACCCCGGCGGTGCTGCGCCGGATCGAACGCGCTACCACGACGCAGGCGATGCCGAACAACGCGGTTATGCCGGGCGGTTCGAATGACGCGTCGCGTTCCGGGTCGCCGTTGCCCATCGCGGCGGAGGCGCGGCGTCCCGTCCTGAGCGGGCCGATCGGCTACGATCCATTGCCGTAGGTTCTCCCTTCCGAGCCGCAATTCACGACCTAGACTTTCTACGAAGTCAAGTTTGGCTGAATTGTCCTTGGGAGCACCTGCGAGTGCCATGAATCTTGTCTTACGTACCGCCATTGTCGACCGCGACAGCACGCTGCGCAAGGAACTCAGGACCGCCCTGACCGGCTTGGACCCCGTGCGGCTCGAAATGGAGTGCGCCGACGGGGACGCGTTTTCGCTGTCGGAAAATCTGCCGGACGTCGTGTTGGTAGGCGTGGATTCGGACACGGAACGGGCATTGGAGCTGATTGCCCGTTTGTCGCGTCAAGCGGCAGATTGCGGGGTGTGTGCGGTCAGCCGGTCCAACGACGGCCAGCGCGTGCTGCGTGCGATGCGCGCCGGGGCCAAAGAGTTCTTGACGTTACCGGCCAGCGGCCGCGAGCTGATGACCGCGCTGCGATCGGCCTGTGTTGGCGAGCGAGCCCAGCGCCTCGCGGCACGAGGCGGCACGATGATCGCGGTCGCGGGGGCGGCCGGCGGGGTGGGCTCGACCAGTCTGGCCGTCAACCTGGCGTGCATCCTCGCCGCCTCGCCGAATCGCTCCGTCGTGCTTGTCGACTTGGACGTGACGCTGGGCGACGCCGACGTCTACTTGGACATGACGCATGAATATACGCTGGCCGACCTGACCCAGAACGTTGCCCGCTTGGATCTAGAATTGCTGCGGCGCTCGCTCGCCCGGCACCCTTCCGGCCTGTACCTGCTGCCGCGGCCGGTGGAGTTGAGCGATGCCGGACTGGTCACGGAGGAGCCCCTGCGGCGCGTGTGCGGGCTGCTCAAGGCGTCCTATTCGCACGTGTTTGTGGACTTGTCGAAAGGCTACAGTCCGCTGGACATGGTGGCCTTGGAGTGCTGCGACGCCATGTTGCTGGTCACGCAATTGGATCTGCCTTGCCTCCGCAATGTCGTACGGCTGCTTAAATCGTTTCGCGCAGTACCCGGCCTGTTGGAAAAAGTCCGGCTGGTCGTCAACCGCACGCTGCCGAACAACGAGACCATCCGGCTGAAACGCGCCGAGGAAATTGTCGGCCGCGAGATCTTCTGGCAGATCCCCAATGATTATCGTTTGATGGTTGACGTCCGCAACAATGGCGTGCCGCTGATCGTCCAGGCGCCCAAGGCGGAGATCACGCAAGCGATGGTGAGCATGGCGCGCGTATTGAGCGGCGAGCGTGCCGAGCGCGGAGCTTCGCAAGAAGCGGTCGCGGCGCCGGTGGTGGGCAAGTGGTTCGGGTTTTGGTCTTCGGCCGCGCCCAAAGCCAGCCCGCCGGCCGTGTAACGCCTTTTGCAAACGACGCTGGAGTGCCGCCTCACTGCGATTTCCGAAACCAGACGAGCAACCCGGGCGCGAGCCCCAGGAGTGACCATGACCACCATAGGCAATCCCGCCGCGATCTTGGGAGCGGGGTCGAGGAAGCTCACCGCGCTGTCCGATGCCGCTTTTGAAGACCTGAAGGAACGGATTCACAACCGGCTGGTCGACAAGCTCGATCTGAATCGGATCGGCGGGTTCGAGGGCGAAACGCTCCGCCGCGAGATCCGCTTGATCGTCGAGCACTTGTGCGACGTGGAAGAGACGCTGCTGAATCGCCAGGAACGGGAACGCTTGATCGAAGAGGTGCTCGACCAGGCGTTGGGCCTGGGACCGTTGGAATTGTTGCTTAAAGATCACAGCATCAACGACATCCTGATCAACGGCGCGAAACGCGTATACATCGAGCGGCATGGCAAGCTGCAGAAGACGGATGTCGAGTTTCGCGACAATGCCCAACTGCTGCAGATCATCGATCGCATCGTATCCCGCGTCGGACGCCGGGTGGACGAGACTTGTCCGATGGTGGATGCCCGTCTGCCGGACGGCTCGCGTGTGAATGCCATTATTCCGCCCCTGGCGCTGGATGGACCGGCCGTCTCCATTCGCCGTTTTGGTGCCAATCCGTTGAGACTGGAGCATCTGCTGAATTTCCGGGCTTTCACCCCCGAGATGGTCATGCTGTTGGAGGCGGCCATCAAGGCGCGCATCAACATCATCATCTCCGGCGGAACCGGCTCGGGCAAAACAACGCTGTTGAACGTGCTGTCCAGCTTCATCGGCAACGAGGATCGAATCGTGACCATCGAAGACGCGGCCGAACTGCAATTGCAGCAGGAGCACGTCGTCCGTCTGGAGACGCGCCCGCCGAACATCGAAGGACGCGGCGAGGTCCGAGCCACGGAACTGGTCCGCAACGCGCTGCGGATGCGGCCCGAACGAATCATCATCGGCGAGTGCCGCGGTCCGGAAACGCTGGACATGCTCCAAGCCATGAATACCGGCCACGACGGCTCGCTGACGACCATCCACGCCAATTCGCCGCGCGACGCCGTGACCCGCATCGAGACGATGGTCATGATGAACGGATTCGAGCTGCCTTTGAAGGCCATGCGGCAGCAGGTCGCCAGCGCCGTGGACTTGATCATCCAGGTCTGCCGCCTGCAAGGCGGTCCGCGACGGGTGACGCAGATTACGGAAGTGCTCGGGATGGAGCAAGACGCCGTCGTGATGCAGGACATATTTCAGTACGTCCAAGAGGGGATTGACGAAAACGGGAGAGCCCGCGGCCATTTCCAGGCGACCGGCGTGCGGCCCACGTTCATGCATAAATTGGAAGCGGCCGGAGTCCGGCTGCCGGCGAATATCTTCCGGCAACGGGTGATAATGCGCGATTAGCCGCAGGGACCGGCGGCAGCGACCGGCTGGAGGCCGGCGGCAGAGGCCGCGGGATCCGTGCGTCGTGCCGAGCCGCAGGAATTTCCCGAGAGTGGAGAGTGGAATATGTCTCAGAGTATCCTCACCATCGTCACGCTGGTCGCCGCATTCTGCAGTGCGGCGGCGCTCGTTGCCGCCGTCGTCTCGCTGCTGCGGACCCGCCGCGGCAATCTCGCCGAAATGCGTCTGAGCGAGTTGGCCAAAGCGACGGCGGCCGGCGACTGGGATGACTTCGAGGAAACGCATCGGCCGGCGGTTTACGTCTCCGAGGAAGCCGAGCGGCCGGCCGAATGGGAGCGCCGACTCGCGCGTTTTCTCGATCTGCGGGTCCTGATTCGACAAGCCGGAGTGCGGGTCAGCCCGGCCCAGCTGATGGCCCTCACAGCGGCTTCGATCGTCGCCGGCAGTGCCTTGGCCGGGCTCACCCAAGTCCCCGCCACCACGCTGCCGGTGGGCGCTGTCTTGGCCGGCTCGCTGCCGTTGCTATGGCTGCTCTGGAACCGACACCAACGATTGGGCAAGTTTGAATCCCAGATGCCGGACGCCATGGATTTGCTCGCCCGCTCGCTGCGCGCCGGCCACAGCATGGCGGACGGCCTGCGGCTGATCGGGGATGAAATGGCCGAGCCGATTTCGGCGGAATTCCACCGGTGCTATCAGCAACAAGCGCTGGGCGTGCCGCTGGAAGCGACACTCGAAGAACTGACGGTTCGCGTCCCCAACCTGGACTTGCGATTCTTCGTCAACGCCGTCGTGCTGCAACGGCAGACCGGCGGGGACACGGCGGAAATCCTGGACAAGATCGCGCGCTTGATCCGGCAACGGTTTCAGATTCGGGCGCAGGTCAGGGCCCTCACCGGCGAAGGCCGCTTGTCGGGGCTCGTGCTGCTCGCCTTGCCGATCGTGCTGGCGATCCACCTCTATTTCCGCAATCCGGACTATCTGATGATTCTGTTCCGGGATTCGCTGGGACATAAGATGCTCGCGGCGGCGATCGTGCTGCAAATCATGGGCACGTTCGTGATCAAGAAAATCGTGGATATCAAGATTTGAGACACGTTTGCTGGGGGTGAACGATCATGGATTTGATACTCCTCATTGCCGCCGCCGTTTTTCTCGCGGTCGCCGGCGGTCTGTGGGCGGTCGCCGAGGCGTTTCGCGGCCCCCAGCAACGGCTTCACGCGCGGCTGGACCAGTTGGAGCGGACCGCGCGTTCGTCCGTGGCCGGCGAAGGCATGTTTTCTCGCGTATCGTCGGCGGTCTCGGAGCTGGTCGAGAAGACCTCGCCTCAATTGGCCAAGCCGCTGGAGCCGACCAACCGGCGCGACGCCGACCGGCTGCGGATGCGGCTGTCTCACGCGGGGCTGCGTTCCGATTATGCCGCGAGCGTATTCCTGGCGGCCAAGGTCTTCTGTCTGGCCGGCGGCTTTGTTCTGGGCGGAGGCGCGATCCTGCTGGCCGGCGATTTTTCGCAGCAAGCCATCACGCATGTCGTGCTCTTCGCGGGCGGCGGCCTGTTTCTGCCCGATATCGTCCTTCGCTTGCTCACCAAGCGGCGTCACGAGCAGTTATTCCTCGGATTGCCGGACGCGCTCGATTTGTTGGTCGTGTGCGTCGAGGCCGGTCTGGGACTGGATCGCGCCCTGCGAAAAGTGGCGGACGAAATGCGCAAAAGCTTTCCCGCCGTCTCGCACGAGTTCGAGCTTGCCACCCTGCATTTGCAGATGGGGATCCCCCGCATCCAGGTTTTTCGCGATCTCGCCCGGCGGAACGGCGAGGATGACTTGCGCAGTCTGGCGGCGGTGCTGGTTCACGCCAGCCGGTTTGGCACCGGCATCGGCCCGGCGCTGCGGAACCACGGCGAAGCGATGCGGATCCGCCGCCGGCAAATGGCGGAAGAGCGCGCTTCCAAGAGCGCCGTAAAGCTGATCTTTCCCCTGGTCCTGTTCATCTTTCCCGCCATTTTCGTGGTGCTCGTCGGCCCCGCCGCAATCGACATCGTGCGGTACCTGATGCCGATCATGAGCGGCCGTTAGAACTCGACCACCATCCCGTCCCGGCCGATCTGGGTCGGAGCGAAGATCTCGCGGACGGCGTCCACGCCGAACGGATCCGGTCCGCTCGCCAGCGGATTGATGTGGACCAGGACCAATCGCCGGACGCCCGCCTGCCGCGCAACGTGCGCCACGGGCGTCAAGCACGAGTGGCCGGTCAATGCCGCACGCTCCTCCCAGCCGTCGGGAAAGTAGCATTCGTGGACCAGCAAGTCGACGTGGCGAATCGCGTCCAGGTACGCTACGTCGGGCGCCGCGGTGGCGTCGGTCACGTAAGCCAGCGAACGGTCCGGCCAGTCGATGCGATAGCCCACAGCGCCGCCCGGATGCTGCAGGGGAAACCAGCGCACCAAGCCGCCGTCCGGCAGGGCCACCGGTGCAGTCAGGGGACACCAGGCGAACGGGGGCCGCAGGGGGAACAAGAGCGCCGAAAAAAGATGCTCGTTCAACGCCCGCAGCTTCTCATCCTCGCCGTGAACTCGAATTTGTTCCATGTCCCGGTCGTACAACAAGCCCGTCAAGTAGGTCAAGCCAACCACGTGGTCCAGGTGGGCGTGCGTGAGGAAAATATCCAACGTTCGCGTCTGCACCAATTCGCGCATCCGATGCATGCCCGTTCCGGCATCCAGCAGCACCCCGCACTCGGGCAGCATCAAGCAGGGCGTATCGCGGAACTCGTTGGGATGGTATCCGGCGGTACCCAGCAGGTGCAATCGCATGTCGCGGGCCTCTCATTTCTTGAGCGTGGAAATCCACAGGAACGGCTTGTCGGCCTCATCCACGCGCAGATCGCTTTTCAGCTGGGCTTGATTCAGCAGCCGGTCGATAGCGCCTTGATAGTAGGTTCGGCCCGCCGGCAGCGAGACCTTGATTTCCGCCGGGTCGATCCGATGCCGTGCCAGGGAATTATGGTCGAACAACAGCGGCAGGTCGAGCCGGGTACGGAAGGCATCCAAGGTGTCGGCCAATGGCGTATGCTCGATTTCGACATTCAAGAACGTCAGCAACTGGGGCGCTGTCTGGCGCGGCGGTTTTTGCGGCGGCCAGCCGACCGGCCAAGACGTGGCCGCGCGGCGAACGTCGGTGATTTCCAGTTTGATCGCACCGTCCGGCTGCTCTTTCGGCGCCATGACCAGTCCCAGCGGGCGCAAGATGGCCGCCAGCGCTGTACCGGCGCTCAGACCCTGCAGTTCGTCGGCCACCGCTTCCGCGCCCGCCATCGCCCGACGTGTTTCGGCATCCGCGAGGAACGCCAGCGACAAACCGCCCGCGATCCGCTTCAACACTTCGAATGACGGCTGGCCGCGCGTGCTGAATGCGATCGGCGCGCTCAGGGCCTCGTGAACAGCGACCAGCTGGGTAGGCGTCAACCCGAACGGTCCGGGAGTCTCCTGCAGGCGGGGTTCGCCTCCCGCTTGAAGCTTGGCCAGCCACGATCGCAGGCCGCTCGTATCGCCCATCCGGAATTCGCCGCCGGGCAACAGCAGCGTGTTGCGCTCGGTCAGCAGACCGACCACGTGATACGACCGAGACGCAGCGCCGCCACGCTGCCGTACTTCCACCTTGTCACTGGGATTTGCGGACCGGATCCGAATCGAGCTAAACGGAGCATCTTTCAATGCCGCCAGCCAACGTTGAGCCGCGTTCACGGGAAGCCCGGGCTCGGTGATCAATTCCAGCTCGACTCGTCCGGGGGTTTGAGCCGGCACGGTCGCAGACAGCCACAGCGCCAGCACTGCCCCACCCCATGCGCGAAAGCCTGAATGTGTCATGAGAAATCCTGGAAATGAAAAGGAGATCACATCGATGGGGCTTGATCGGTCCACGGAACACGCCAGTCGCGACAGGCTCAGCGCGGCAGCGGAGCCGTTGATCGTTGGACGTTGACAAGCTCGTCGTCCGGAACCGGTACTTCTGAAGACACAGCGGCCTGGGCGCGAAGCTCTGCCATCAGTTCCATTCCTGGAATGCTCTGATAAAGAAAATTCATCACATCGAAAATCATGTCCAATTGCGGGCTGCTCAGTTCATTCAACTCCGGCTGATGGATCGAAAACAATCGCGTTGCAGGGACCTCCGCGTCAAACAGCCGTTCCCTCGTCTCCTGGACTGCGACGGAAAACCGAACTTCCGTCTCCAGCACATCCACGTCCTCGCCAAACGGTCGTCCGCAATGCTCCTGATGGCCGAGCCACGCTCGATACTCGCCGCTGACGTCTTCGAGCAGCACGGCTGTAAAGTAGTAGCGGGCGCCCCGCTCGTCGCGCTGTCTCCGGCAGTCCTTGAATTCGAGCACACAGACGAGCCTTCCGTGACGTTGCTTGAGTCGATCTCTTTCCGTCGCATACCACACGAGTTGCAGTTCGCGGCCCACAATGCAAAGCGGTCCCGAGCCTCCCTCGGTCTTCGTAAGGATGAGTTGGCTGTAATACTTATTCGGATGGGATTCCGGGGGAAGCCAGTCGGCACGCGGAATCGCATGCAAACAGACATTTTCTCCACATCTGCCATTCTTCCGCATGTTACGCCTCTCACTGAGGAATTCGTCACACTGGAGACCGCCAAAACTTCCTAATGGAAATGCCTTGGGGTTGATCTTGGAGGGTTGCCAATCAACGGGCGGGATATCGGAGGCCGGCCTCGGATCTGCGTTGGGCATAACGCCTCACCGCGTTCGATTCATGCCGGCGTGAGTCATGGTTGGTACCAAGCAGCGTAACGCGCCCGATGCAGACATGCAATGGGCGAAACACGTCCGACAGGCGAAACGCGGCTGCCCCTTGCCGCAGCCGGCGTCGAACGCCATGGGTCGGAAAACGATCGGCTTCCAATCGTGATTTCGCGAACAGTCCGTTTCGTGCCATTGGGGCGCCAGTCACTGATCAGCAGCGATCTGCGTCGCGTGGTCCGTCAGAACAGCGGCGACGGCCTCTACGGCTTCCTTGGCGGTCGGACCTGTCGCCGACAGGAGCAGTTCAGTCCCTTGGACGGCGGCCAGGGACATCAACCCCAGCATGCTGGCGGCATCTTCCACTTGGCTTTTCATACGGATGGTCACGCGAGCATGATACTGCCTCAACGCGTTGATAACAGCTAAGCATCTTCGCAGATGGAGGCCATCCGGATCGGCCACGACGACCGTTTGAGTGATCAATGCCGGCGACAATGCTTCAGAGGCCCGCATGGCTGAGACGTTCGGGGACAGCGGCATAGTTGCTCCTCCTCAAATGACCGCATGAACAGACGAGAAAAAAGACGCGAATGCAGATGCCGTGCCGTCGGCCATTCAATTCTGAAGATAGTTTTTAACTCTTTATGGTAAGGCAGTTTTGAGAGCAACGCCAGCGTCTGTTCGGCTCTACAAGCGTCTTGGATTAAGGCGCATCCCGATGGCCTGGGGCGCCTTGTAAATGCACAGAACTTTGGGTTGAACGTGAAACTCACAAACAACGCTCCGGCGGCCAGGCGCGTTTCAACCGGTTGCTCTTTTCAAGCGGTGCTGCGATGATTACGGCGGTCGTTCAGTCGCAAAGCCGCGTGTCCTGCGAAGATAACTGCTTCGACGCGATGCCGTGATCCAGCATCTGGAGGGCTCGAACAATGGAACTCTCAATTTCAATTCTGATCGCCAGAATCGCCGCCGTGATCTATCTGTCGGCCGCCGTGGGCTCGATCCTGGACAGAGATCAGTATCGACGGGTCGCCGATGACATGTTCCGGAGCGCCGCACTGACCTACTTGATGGGATTCACGGCGGCAATCATCGGATTGCTCATCGTCAATTATCACAACGTCTGGGTCGGAAACTGGATCGTTCTGATCACGATCTTAGGCTGGCTCGCATTGATGAAGGGCGTGCTCATCATTGCCGTGCCCAAATTGATCGAAAGAGTTTCCCGCCAGCTGTTCGGCGGCAAGATGCTCCGATATTTTCCTTACGTCGCGTTGTGCCTCGGACTTCTGTTCGGCTATTTTGGTTTTGTGCATTGAGTGTGCATCCACCGAGCAAGCGGGCTGTTGATTTAATGTGTCTACTGCGTATTCCGTGAGGACACGCCCGTTGGAATTCACGCTTCAGCGTGCCCGGCCGGGCTCTGCCGGCAGAAAAAGACACGCTGAAGCGTGAACTCCAACGAGCCCGATTAGGGTGTGTCGGCTCTGTGTCAGCGTGTGGGGAGGGACAGTTATGGGACGCCGGAAGAAGTATGGGTTTTCGTGGTCTTGGAAAAGGGCCAGCGGATTATCCGCCGCAAAAGGCAAGCTGTCACGTAAACTGGGAATTCCCCTCACCCGCGCAGGGCGCCAGCGAAAGGTGGGCAAATCGCTGGGATGTTGCTTTCCCTTCGCTCTGTTCTGCACGGCTGCCGCCGCCGGAATCAAAGCGTTCTTGTCGTGACGCTTGGCCAGGCGGTGAAGCCACCCGTGTTGCGGAGCGAGACGAGTGGTCGCCACTTTGCGACGACCGCTTGCATCGGCCTCGCATGATCGCAGCAGCCGCGCCCGTCCAAGGCCATGACCGCGCCGAACTCCAAGCCAGGCGTGCTACGCATGCATCACTTGCCCGCCATCGACGTTGATCGTCTGGCCGGTGATGTTCTCGGCTCGTCGCGAGGCCAAGAAAACGGCCACGGCTGCGATGTCCTCGGGGGTCTGCCAGCGGCCCAGCGGGGCCACGCGACGCGCCTTTTCCCCGGCCCATTCCTCGTACGCCTGACGTTGATCCTCCGGTTGCTGGTTGTACCACGCCTGCCAGACGGAACGATTCAGCGGCGTTTGGATCATCCCGGGGCTGATCGCGTTGACGCGGACGTTGTACGGCCCCAGGTCCTTGGCCGCGCATTGGGCAAAGTTGATCACGGCCGCTTTGGCGGCACTGTACGGCGGGTCGGTTTGCGAGCCGATCTGGCCGGCAATGGACGTAAAGAACAGGAACGTGCCTTGCCGCGCGGCGATCATGGGGGGCGAAAATGCGTGCGCGGCATGGACCGGACCCAGGATGTTCACGCGCAGCACGCGGTCCCAGTCGGCCGGCTCCAATTTCCAAAACGGAAAGCCGTACTTACCGGAGCCGATGCCCGCCGGAACGATCACGTGATCGCAGCGGCCCCAGTCGAAGATCACCGCGGCGGCAACCGCTTGGATCGCCTGGTAATCGGTGACGTCGGCGGTGAACGCCCAGGCGGGAGTCTTCAGCTCGCGCTGAATCTCCGCGGCCACAGCTTCGACCGCAGGAGAGATATCCACGAGGACGACCTTCGCGCCCTCGCGGGCGAATTCCAGCGAAATCGCTTTGCCCAAGCCGCTGGCCGCGCCGATGACGACGGCAACTTCGTTCGACAGTTGCAGATCCATGCGTGATGACCTCGACGTGACCCGGGGCCGCCATCAAAAAAGGGCGTCCGTCTTCCGCGGACGCACGCCCTCAAGCGCCCAATGCCTGCCATTTGTCGCCTACCACTTGTCGGTGCGGAACGGCGAAGCGGGCAGGCCCTCTTTGTTCGACAAATTAGGCTCCGCTTCCTGCGTCCAGCCGAAGCGGACGGCGACGGGGTTGGCGACAGATTCCGCGGAAACGACGACTGCGGCGCCGTCGATCTCGGCTTTCGCTTCGACGAAGTTCTTGTCTTCGCCGGCGATCGTGAACCAGTTCAACGGCTGGCCGTCCCGCGAGACCAAGCCGCCACCGACGTGATCGAACGCGAGGCGGATCTTGTTGCCTTCGACCGCCATCGACTCGTACAGCGGGCCGGAGTACACCAGATCCTTTTTGCCGTACAGCTGGGCCAGCGCCCACAAGGCCAGACGCTTGCCGACGTCCTGCTTGTTCCGCGGGTGGATGTCCTTGACGTCGCTGATGTCGACCGTGACCGCCATGCCGGTATTCGGGACGGACAGCGTCGCTGTCTGGGCTTCCCAGATACCGGCCAGGTTCTTCGGGTCACCGCCGTAGCGAAACGGAGCGAGCTGGACGAAGTAGAACGGCAGGTCCGGCTTGTTCCAAATCGAGCGCCAGCCGCCGATCAGCGCTTTCTTCTTCTCAAAATACAACATTGCCTCGCCGTTGTTCGATTCGCCTTGGTACCACAACGCACCGCGGATGCCGTAGGGGACCAGCGGCGCGATCATGCCGTTGTACAAGGCCAGCGGCGATTGGTGGTTGATCTTGCCTTCGGCGTTCTTGGCCGGAAAGCTGTCCAGTTTGTCGGCGATGTCTTTCAGCGCCGGCACTTGCTGGAAACCGACGGGCGGCGTCCATGGTTCGATCCGCGTGCCGCCCCAATTCGAGCCGATCAGTCCGACGGGCACGTCCAACTCCTGCTGCAAATAACGGGCAAAAAAGTAGCCGACCGCCGTCCAGCCGCTGACCGTCTGGGGCGAACATACCTGCCAGCCGTTCGATGCGACATCCTCTTGCGGCTTGTCCGCCGGCACGTGTGGGATCTTGATGTGGCGGATCCGCGGATGATCGGCGGCGGCGATTTCTGTTTGCGAATTCGCCGAGGCGGCGACGGACCATTCCATGTTCGATTGTCCCGAGCACAGCCAGACGTCGCCGACCAGGATGTTGGCGACCGTGACGCTGGTGGTCCCGGTGATGGTCAGGTTATGCGGTCCCCCCGCGGTCATGGCCGGCAATTGGACGCACCATTTGCCTTTGTCGTCCGCCGTGGCCGTGACTTTGTTCTCCCCGATGGCGACCGTTAGCTGGGTGCCCGGATCGTCCCAGCCCCAAATCGGAACCGCTTCGCCGCGCTGCAGGACCATGTTGTCGCCGATCACCGACGGCAGCTTGACCGCGGCCGAGGCGGGAGCCGCCCAAGCGGCGACAGCCAGCAGAACCAGCCAATCAACGTTGCGAACTCTCATGACGTGCTTCTCCTTGTGGGGACGGTTTGGGAGGGAAAGACGTAGGCGATTTCTCGACAACTGATACAATAACCGTCGGCAACATGCGAGACAAGGACGGTAGACGTAGAAGTCCCGAACGTCGATTTCAAGAAGAAAGCTGTGCCGAGATGGAGATGACGCCCCGCCAACGATGGTTGGCACTACTGGACCGCCAGAGTGTGGATCGGATTGCGACTGATTATCAGGCGACGCCCGAGGTCACCCAGCGGCTGCTGAGCGACCTGGGCTGTGCCAACGAAGAGGCTTTGTGGCGAAAACTGCACATCGACAAGCGAAAGTACGTCGAGTCGCAGTGGCGGCTGCCGCATCATCCCGACGATCCCAAGGCGGATATGTGGGGCGTGCGGTATCGACGGATGGATTACGGGACCGGGACCTACGATGAACCGGCCTACTGCCCGCTGGCCGCCGCCGAATCAGTGGCGGATGTTCATGCCCATCGCTGGCCGGATCCCGCGGACTTTGACTACGCCGTCATCGCCCGCGCGCTGGACGAGGACGACGGTTACCGGCCGATCCACTCCTGTTGTTACGAGCCGTTCCTGCTGTATGGCTACTTGCGCGGCTTGGAACGTTCCTTCGAGGATTTGGCATCGCGGCCGGAAATGGCGGACGCGATCCTCGGGCATATTTTCGATTTCTATTACGAACACCAGCGCCGTTGCTTTGAAGGCGGCGGCGGGCGGATCCACGTGACGTGGATCGCCGAGGATCTGGGATCGCAAACCGGGCCGCTGATGAGTCTGCCGATGTATCGCCGGTTCCTGCTGGCCAACCAGATCAAAATGGCTGATCTGGCACGCTCCTATGGCATTCACATCATGTACCACACGGACGGCGCCGCGCGTTTGTTCTTGCCCGACTTGATCGACCAAGTCGGCATCGAAGTGCTGAATCCCATCCAGTGGCGTTGCCCGGGCATGGAACGCGAACGGCTGGTCGCCGATTTTGGCCAGCAGATCGTCTTCCACGGCTCGATTGATAACCAGCACACCCTGCCGTTCGGTACGGTCGATGAAGTGGTGAAGGAGGTTCGAGAGAGCATCGAGATCTATCGCGATGCCCGCTGGATCTGCAATCCCTGCCACAATATTCAACCCAACACGCCGACGGCCAACATCGTGGCCATGTACGACACGATTCACCGGCTCGGCAAACGATGAGGGACATTGAGCTTCCAAGTTGCGGCTTTTGCCCGATTGCGCCCCCGCCGAGCTGGCTAGCAAGCTCGGCGGAGACGATGCGCAACTTCGAGGACACGTGGCACGGCTCACTTGCTAGCCGTGTGGTAGAACACGAGACTCACGGTCAGGACGAGCGCCACCAGGACGCTTTGCGGCGTCCAGCAGACGAAGATGTACAGCAGAACTTTGTCGAATTCAAGCGGCGGGTTCAATGCTCCGCCGACAGCCACCGCCGCGAGCATCAGCAACAGGGCCGCGGGGACCAGGACCGCGACACGCTGCTGCCAGGCGAGCCCCATCGGCAGGAACGCGATCAACACCAAGATCCACGGTCCCAAAGCGTAGATAATGCCCAGCACGACGGGGCTGCCCGCCACGGCGTAGTGCGCGCCTGCGGCCGCCACGGCTGCCAGAGCACACACCGTCAACAACCCGCGCAGCGAGAACTGCAACGTTCCGCGGCGCGGTACGGCGATCGCTTGATCGAGCCGCGCGATCAAATCGTTCAGCCGGCCGCGAAAGAGCTGGGTGAGCAAGCCGCAAGCCGTGCCCAGGACGGCCGCAAACAGAGCGTTCACCAACAGGCCTGGCAGATCGATGAACAAGCCGCCGTAGGTGTTGCCGGTCTCCCACAAGGTGCGCGGAAACCCCAACGCTTCGTAATGATCAGGCGACGTCCCCAGCAGATTGCCGCCGCGCTGGGAACGGAAAAAGTACGAGATCGCATTCAACGAGCCGCTGATCAGGATGCCGACCAGAAAGCCGCGGATAAACCAGCGCTGCGGCGTGGTGACGATCGTGGGGCTCATCGCTATCTTCAGCCCAATCCGAACCTCGGCAGCAGCGTGGCGTACAAATGCAAAATCATCGCCGCGACCACGGCCAAACCGGCATAGCGGTGCAGGTCCAGCAGCAGTTCCAAGCCGTGGGTGCCGAACAGCGGCAACATGCTCAGCAACATGGTTCCCGTCACGACCAAGCCGGCGGCCAGGATGATCCAAAACATGGTTTTGGCCAGACACGAAAAACGTGTCGGCTGTTGTCCTTCGTCGCCGGCCGGCCGGGCTGGACAATCACAGCGGTTTGCTTCGCACCACGTGAGTGCCAATATGGGCAGCACGACGGTAAAGACGCCCGCGCCGAACATGTGAATGAACAGCCACCATCCGTCCAGGATGCCGAAGCGAATCACGGCTACCAGCGAGGTGCCCCCCAGGACCGCCACGCTGGCCAAGGTCGCCAGATAGACCAGCCAGTCCCACCATCCCCAGGGCGCCCGCGAGACGGCCGCGCGACGGCGGGCCAGGGTCAGGACGAGATGTACCACGACTGCCACCAAAACGCCCAGCAGGGCATAGGGCAGGATGCCCACAAATGTCTGTGCGGCGTTTCCGGCCGCACCGAGCAACGCTATGTTCCACTGCGCTAACATCGAACTACTCCCAAGATGATCCCGCGATTTGTTTTGGAGTCAGAAGAAATCTTCCTGCCGGAACCGCGCTGCGCATGTTCCGGCACACGTGGACGGCCCTGTCGCGCCGCCTCACACTTTGCGACCGAGACTAGCCAGCCCCGCCAAGCCTCGCATGGCATACCATAGCAGGACCAAGCTGACGATGGTCATCGAAGCAAATCCCAGCCATTTGAATGCGGTGCGGCCCTGGAAAGATTGATTCCAGGCGTCCAGCTTGAACTTGTCGAACGCGGCCAGTTCGTACATGGCGTACGTCTTCAGTTGGTCGTCCAGCACGGGACTGATCGCCGTCACCCGTGCTTCAAAGATCGGCGCACCCGTTTGATGGCAGTCAAAACACCCTCCGACCCCCAGAGACTGGCGGGCCGGCCGCACATCGTGGGCCAGCTTCCACGCATAGGGCTCGGCCGCTTCGTGCTCGAAGACCTCCGGCTTGTCGTCCGCGGCCAAACGATACGCCTTGCCGCCCGCCACGTATACCGGCTCCGCGCCCGGCTGCTTGAGGATCCCTTTCAACTCGCCCAGCCCTTTGGCGAGTTTGGTTTGAAACTCCTCTCGGGCTTTCTGGCCGATTCGTTCGGCAAGCTTCGCCTTTTCCTCCTCTGTCAATTCCGCTTCGGCGACGCCGGCTCGCGACTCGCCCAACACGGCCAGTTTCTCATCCTTGGTCAGCTTGACGTCCAGCAGCGTCTCTTTGAGCGTCTGGCCGCGCCGCACGCGAAGCGTGTTGCGCAACGCGGTTTGAACCTCCTCGGGAGCCAGCGGCTTCAGCTGGCCTTCGTACAGTGATCCCCAGAACGCGGGCCACGTCATACGGTACGGATACAGCATCTGGCCGTCACGCTTCAGCACCGGCTCGACCACGCCGGGGACCATGTTCTCCGAATAATCGTGCGACGGCAGACCCAAGCCGTGTGCCATCGCCGTCAACACGGCCGACGCTTGCTCGGTCGGACTCGATCCCGAATGACAGGCGGTGCAGGAGAGTTTCTCGAAGTGCAAGGGAGGAAGTCCTGCATGTTTGGGCAGAGGCGCCCCCAGCCGACCGGCGTCCTCGCCTTCCATGTGACAGCCACGGCACGACAAAGCCGCCACGGATTGGCCGGTCGGGTGAACCTCGCCCTCGTAGCCGCGCACCGTGTGATGCTCGAGATCGTTGCGATGACAGTCGGCACACGTCAAACCGGCTTTCAAATGCACGTCCTCGTCACCGATCCACTCGGGCGCGGCGGCCGGGCCGACCTGCTGGTGCGAATGGCAGTAGTAGCAAGCATTGTCATTCGGGCGGCGGACAACGTCGAAAAACACTTTCTTTTCGTTATTCACGCGGCCCGTGGCATAGGTCGTCGTCGGCAGCTTGTGCCGGGCATTCTCTTCGGTCTTGGCCGGGTCGAAATCATCGGGCAGGCCGGATACCTTGCCGTCCACGAATCCCAGTCCCGAGGCAGCCGTCGGAGCCCAGGCAAAATTCTGGTCCTCGATCTGCTTCGACCACACTTCCATGCTGTATTGGCGATCGTTGCTGTGGCAGACCATACAGTCGATATCGAGTTTGCCGGACAACTTCCAGCGGCCGGGAGCGGACGGGGCGCCAGCGGGCTCGTTGCCCTCGCCCTCGGCCGGAGCCTCTCCTGAGGGCGCCGGCTTGGCAGACGGTCCGTCCGCCGGTGTCGGCGGGGTGCCCGGTCCGCCGCCGGGGAGATGGCGTCCAAATTTCAGCACAAAGTCCCAATTCGAGATCCCGACCTCGCGCGGGTCATAGGTTCCCGGCCAACGGCGATACGACAGGGGAATCTGGGTTCCCGTGCGCGTATCGGTCCAGATCCAAGGTTCGCCCGGCCGGCCCGGCGACGCCGAATCCAGGATCGCATTGAAGTGATGCCCGCGACTCATCGCTTCGTAATCGTGACAGCGGCCGCACGTCCGGCTCGGCGAATACGGAGCCGCCTTCGGGTCCGTTGGATCGATGCGACGCTGGTTCGCATCGTACAGATCGATCCAATGAACGTACTGACTGCGGCTGCCCGTGTGCGCAAACCGCGATTCCCCCGCCGACAATACTGAGCCCAGACATGTGACCCAAAGCAGCAACGATGCGCCTCTCGCGTACCGAGACATGGAGTCCTCCGAGGTCTAAAATCACGACGATGATCGCCCGCCGCCAGTCAAAGCAACTGGCGCGAGGAGGCGGACCGGATGCTCGACCGCCTCCTCAAGCAGAGCGTGGCCCCTGTTCACGAACCGGCCGCCGGATCGCCCGACGGGGGCTCGCTGAAGCGCGGGCCAGTTTGGTAGGGCTCCAGTTTAAGATATGTCCAGACGTTTGTCGCCGGGTGGCTCAGAAAATTTGTGTCGGTTGCAAAATTTGTCCTGACGTTCAACGCCGAGAAGCCAGGAACAGCCGCACGATGTACCAGAACAGGAGGGCCACCGAAGCGAACAAGGCCAGGGCCGCCGCCACATGTTGGCCGATCCGATAATGATGCAACACGTTGGACGTGTCGTACAGGATGTAGCCGCACGCCAGGGCGATCATCGCGTACGTGAAGATCGGACCCAGCGAGAAGCCAAACAAGATCGCCACAACGATCAGTCCCATCGCCGCGAACCCGCCGAACATCAGGATCGTGCGGAGAAAGGAAAAGTCCTTGCGCGTGACGAATACGACCGCGGTGAGAACTCCGAGCAGGATCAGCGTGGTCGCGCCCGCCATCGGAATGATCTGAGCATCGACCCGCTGGGCGATGAACAGCAGCGGAACGAAAATAACCGCTTCGGCCGCCACAAACAGGCCGAGCCCGAGATATTGGATGCCGGGGGAAACGGCCGAACGAGCCCAGCTGTCGGCGATCCAGCTGACAGCCATGAACAAGCCCAGCACCACCAGCCAGCCGAAACGGGTTCCGATCATCATTCCGACCAGGTTTTCGATTCCCGGAAGATTTAGTAGAATCGCCTCTAAACCGATGAAGACGGCGATGGCCCCGGCCAGGTGAGCATAGGTTTTGGCGATGAATCCGGCCCGCTCGTCGGCAGCCGCTTGGGCGGCAAACGTGTAACCGGGGGCAGCGTAAGGATTGTCGGCGTAGCTCATGACGGTCCTCCGTTAAAGCATGGATGTGGAATCGGCAACCGCAGACAGTATAGATTATGGGGTCCGATAGGCCATCCGGTAAAGAAGCTGGGCTGCGAAAAAGACGATTCATGTTGGAAAAGAGGCGGGCGGGAGAATTTTCAATCACGATGTCCACTGAGTTCGATCAAATGCGTTCGTGGTTCGATTCCGCCTGCAGCCAGAGGCCGCTCAACCACTATCACCTGCTCGGGCTCGAATTCTTCGAGTCGCGACCGGAAGTCATCGAAGCCGCCGCGACGCGGATCACGCTGTTCTTGCAAGACGTGGCCGACGGCCCGGACCGCGAGCGAGCGGAACAGCTGCTGCAAGATGTTGCCGCCGCACAGTTGTGTCTGCTGGGGCCCGCCAAGAAGGCCGCTTACGACGCTGAACTGCGTGCCACGCTGGACAGCGGCGACGGGCCGCAGACCACGGCGGGCGACCAACTCGATCGGCCTGAAGCCGCGCCGATGATCAAGGTGGAAATCTCGCCGGCCGGATCCCGCAGCAAAATGCGGCAAGCCGGCCGCCGCCGCGATTCCGAGGTTTTTGTGCCGCCACCGGATTTTGGAGCCATCGGCTCGACGGAGCAAGCGGCACCTGCGCCCGTGCAGCCGGCGACCGAAGTCGTCGTGCCGGTGGTCGAAGTCCGCGATGTGCCGGCCGCGTCGTCTCGCAGACGCACCGGCCAACGCCGAACCGAACGCGGGGCGCTGCCCGGAAAAATCGACTTTGACCAACCCACGCTGCAACCCGCTTCCCAGGCCGAGAATCCGGCGCCACCTTCCGCGGAATCTGACGTCGATACGATTCAGGTCGCGAGCGGCAACCGCCTCGGGGGCAAACGCCTCGAGGGCAAGCGTCCGGCGGCCAAACAACTGGCGAGCAAGCAGCCGGTATCGAGCCGCACCTCGATGGCAAGCCGGCGGAAGACGTCGGCCCTAAGCTGGGTGATTACCGTCGGCGTGTGCGGCGTCTCGGCCGCGGCGGTCGTGGGGCTGATGGTGTACCTGCTCGGCCGGCCGCCCGTCGAGAACCGCGCGCCCAGCTTGCCGCTGGCCAATGGGCCGTGGGCGGCTGAAGACGCCGCGCAAGATGTGGACCAACCTGTCCCGGCGGCCTCGGTCACGGCCAGAACCACTCCGCAACGTCCGCGTCCTAGCACGAATCGAAGCGGCGTTCGTGGATACGATGCCAAGGAGGCAAACCAACGGCGTCAAGGAATCGACAGTTTCGCCGCCATGGGACGCACCGAGGAGCAACAACTCCACCGCGGCGAACCGATCGGACTGCCCGCGGCTGCCGAGCAAGCTCCACGCCCACCCGCCGAGCAAGCGCCGCTTGCCATTTCCGAGGGCTTGATGGCTCAATGGTCGTTCGAGGACCAGAATCAGGAACGGACAAACGACGACTCGCCACGCGAGAACGATGCAAAATTACAGGGCAAACCTGCTTTGATCGCGGACGGCGTGTTCGGCGGTGCTCTTCGTTTCGACGGTCGTGACGACTGTTTGCACGTGCCGGAGCGTGTGCTGCAAGGGAAAGCGGGAACGATCTGCTGCTGGTTCCGCATCGATGCCGCCGGTGCGACGAGGTCCCTCGTCAATTCCGCCGACAACGCGGGCCGCTTGCGGCTGCTGATCCAGAAGGGCCGACTGGTCGGCGGTTATGGACCCGCGGCGGACCGCGAGCCGATCCAGGCCGAGGCGGCGCTGAAGGCGAAAACGTGGCATCACGTCGCTCTGACCTGGAAGTCCGGCGGCGACGTCGTGCTGTATCTCGACGGCCGCCAAGCCGGACGCCAAGGAGCCGCCCAATTGCCCGATCCGATCGGCCTGCTTATCGGCAAAGACCCGCTCAGCGGCAAGTACTTCGCCTTCGATGCTGATGAAATCCGCCTGTACGACCGCCCCCTGTCGGCCAACGAAATCGCCGCCCTGGCGCATTAGCACCGTTCGAGAAATAAGCGGCGTTAGGCTTCCAGCTTGCGATGACACGATCCGCCGCAAGCTGGAAGCTCTAGCCCCCGAACCAGCATAGCCTTGGAGCGTTGACCAGGATGCTTTCGGAAAAATGAGAATCTGCCGGGCAGCACGGGGCGAGCTTGGAAAACTGCGAGGCCGGTCGCGTTCAGCCTTCGTACTCGCTCACGCCCTCCTCGCTGACCCACAGCAACCGCTCGCACAGCGGGTGGTCCGATGTGGCATAGTCGGAACGTACCTGGCGCTGGAAGTGCTGCACCAGCTGTCGCGACTCGACGGCCGTCGCCGCAAAGAAATCGCGGTTCGGCAGGCCGATCACAAAGGGGTGCGCAAACAGCTCCAGCAACTGGCTTCGGAAATGCGGGCAGAGAAATCGCACTGCGTTGTAGGCATCGCGGCTGGCCGGCAATACCATGCTCGGACCATGCTCGCCGGCCGCCACGTGCAACTGCATCGGCGTGACATCCCAGTAGGCCCGCAGATTGCTCAGGGCCAGTTCGTCAAGCTCCGCCGGGGAGATCTCCCACTTTTCCAACAGATCGTCGCGGACGTACCAATAGGTGTCGGGCTGGTCGATCACGTACAGCACCGCCAGCGGCCCCACCCAGGATTGGCCCACGTGGTGGGGAAATACCTGTTGCCATTGCTCCTGCGGATACAGCATGGGCATGATCCGCTCGCGGACCGCGTCCAGCGTCGGTTCGAACCGCTGCGGCGAGGCGTTCTGCAGACGCTCGGCACGCTCCAGAACCTGGCTCACCAGTTCATCAACGTGCTCTGGCGTCGCAATGTACTGCCGGTAAGCGTTGGTCAGGCCCATTTGCGCATCCCCGAACCGCACCGACAACACGTCTGACGTCTCCACCTGCCGCTGGGGATAACGCCGCCGTGCTTCGGCGACCACCCGTTCGGTAAACACATCGGCCGGCTCGGCCGGCGTTTCGGCCAGTCGTAACGAACCGAAGACCAGTCGGACCAGGGTGTTCAGTTCCGGATCCCGCTCGCCGGCCTGAAAGAACAGGACGGATATCAGCAGGCGCTCGTGCCGCATCAGCCAGATTTGCACCCACTGCCAATCACGTTCCTCGGGCGCGCCGAACAGGCCCTCGAAGCGCTCGGCCGGCCCTTCCACCCCAAGGTGCTCGAAGGGGATATCCAGCGGCGCGGCTCGGTCCAGTCCCGCATAAGGCAGTAGCGACGACAAGTTCAGATCCGGCGGCGGCATATCGGGCCGCGGATCCAGCTTGACGCAATGAAACGACAGCTTCGCCCGATTCTCCGGCGCCCGGAGCACGAACCATTGATCGCGGCGTTCGACTTGCCAGGTGGGAGGGTAGGACAGCGAAAACCAGCCGGAGTCGCTGATGTACGGCACCCAGTGGGAAGGCACGGACGGTTGTCTGGTACTCGGCATGGTTTATCCCGTCGCAGAAGAAGTGGGCCGCGATGATTCAAATCAACCTGTTTCCGTTTTCGCCCGGTTTGGCGAGTGACGTTTTGACGCGTGGGGTATTCTAGCATTTGAGATCTGAGATCTGAGATCTGAGATCTGAGATTTCAAATCCCGATCCCGATCGCCCCTCACCGCCGGCTGCGTCACGAGGCGACGATCGTCCACTCGACAACCAGCTTGCGCAGGGCCTTCTAATCGGACTTCGGCCCTAAAACAGCGAGCGATTCTATTCGCACGACTCCGTCCAGACACATTGCGCCGCGAAAACCGGACTTGGCCTGAACCGCGTTCGCCTCGCGCCGGTGACCTCGACGAGCAGGCAAACGAATACACGCAGTTGGGAAATTTGCGGCAACGGGTCTTCCTTCCGAGGCTTTTCGGCCGTCTTTCCGCGGTCCGTTCGCGGGCCGCAAACGGCTTGTCTGCGGCGCAAATCAAGGAGGCGGCGGGGGCTGCAATGCCCGGTCGACCGCTTGGCGGAATTCGTCGCTGAATCGTCGTGCATTCCGCGGAGCACGCGCTGCAGCGTCAGGTGAGCGGCCTGCTTTTCTTCGTCGCTCAGTCCCGAAGGCTCGACGTACGCCGCTTCGACCGTCGCGATGATGATGCCTTGCATCACAGCCGACTTGCTCAGTTCATCCAAGATGCGTGCCAGATCTTCCAAGCTGATCTTCCCGCTACGATATTGGTCGATCACGCGATCGACTTGGACGACCAGGGCTTGCTTGTCGGCCGGGTCCAAATCTGTCTGCTCGATCGAGCTGACGATCCCCTGCCGCGCCACGTCGCTGGCCAGCCGTTTGAAGTCGCGGCGGCATACCAGCCGACGCCGCCGCAGATTACGATGCTCACTACGCCGGCGACCAGACATCCGCCAAGGCAGAAGGGCAGCCAACTTCGTTTTTGCGGAGGCTGCGTCCTGAATCGGGAAAGACTTCCGCGGCGAGCGGCTGCTCGGAGTGCATCGACATGGACAGAACCTTAGCCGAGGGATTCAATCAAAGCATCGGGATAATCCAAGCCCCATCATCCTGGATGCAGCCGCCAGCTGTCAATCACCGTGAGGAGCGAGACTTTTTCCAGCACGCGGTGTTAAATACGAAGAGATCGTTGTCCGCATTTGCGAATGGCCCGCCAGGAAGGTGGGATTCCCCGCGTTGTCACGGATGCACTTGCATGGGCGTTTACTGGCAGCCGGATTTGATATCCGGCCTTTCCGTGTTGGTTTCTTGTTTTGGAGGAGTCGTTTATGTCGAGTCGCATGAAGTTGGTGTTGTTCGCGATGGCGGTCGGAATTCTGGCGACGGCGTGGGGGCCGGCGGTCCGCGCTGCGGATTCGGCCGATCCGACGGGGACCTGGAAGTGGAGCGTCACCTATAATGACCAGACCCGCGAGATGAGCGTCAAGCTGAAGCTGGCCGACGGCAAGCTGACAGGCTCCGTCCCGGGGCGCGAGGGGCGGGAGACTCCGATCACGGACGCGGAGTACAAAGATGGCCAAGTCAAATTTTCCGTGACCCGCGAGCGCGAAGGCCGCAAAATGACCGCCAAGTACCAGGGGAAAGTGAGCGGCGACACGATCAAAGGAACAATCGAGACCGAGCGCGACGGACAGGCTCGCAAACGAGATTGGGAAGCCAAGCGGGCCAAGGACTAAACCAGAATTACGCCGCAAGGAACCAACCGCACAGGCGAGAATGAACGCAGGCTTGGGGTCTCCCTGCGCGGCGTGCGGCCGAAACGCAACAGCCCGGCGAGCGTAGCCGGCCGGGCTGATCTCCGGCGGTCTTACTCGCTCGCCGCCGCCGTGGTTTCCGAGTCGCCTTCCATTGCCGGCGACTCTTGGTTCTCCTGCACCGCCGGGCTGCTGGCCGGTTCCTCGAAATCTTGTCGAGGCATCAAGCCAGTCAATTGAGTCGAATCCAGGATACGATCTTCCTTCGGCGGATCGATCACCGGCCATTTGGCCCGCACTTCTGCCGGCACCGATTCCCGCCAGATGCTCAGCACTTGGTCCACGTCCAAGTACCGATTTCCCGACTCGTTGCCCTGCTGACCGCCCTGTTTCGGCCGCAACGGCAGCCACAGCATGTCGATCATGGCGCTGCCGGAGTAGAACACACCGCCGACGATCTCGCCGTCGTCGTTCAGATCCAGTCGATAGCGGAACGTCTTGACGCGGGCATAGCGAGGGCTGCGCTGGTACTCGCCGCTGGATTCCTTGGCATAGGTCAGATCCAGCCGCACATCGACGGCGCGACTCGATCGTCTCGTCGCCGACATGGTGTAGGCATAGACGGGGTAATTCCATTTTTCCGGCCCCGGGTCGGCTTCCATCCCGAGCGGGTGAGAACCGCGGCCAAGCCAATTGGCGATGGATGCGTGAAAGGCCCCGGCGTTCAGCACCTCGCGAGGCCCGACCAGGTAGTCCAAGTCGTTGTAAATGTACAATTCGGCCAGCAGACCCTTGATGTCGGCAGGCGTAAACGTCACCCCGTTGCGGCGGACACTGCTCTGCGGTTCCGCGTGCCGGATCGCGGCGGCCGCCCACCCGTTACAATGGCCGTGCCAGTTGGGAGTCTCCATCGCGGTTACCATCCGCAAGCCCAACAGGCCTCCGCGCCGCGGAGTCGGTTTAACACCGGACGCGATGTCTCGCTGTTCGGCCGCCGTCGCCAACATCCGGCCGCCGTGAAAGGCCATGTCGTATTTGTGCATGACATTCACGGTTCCCCCGCTGCGATCGAGATAGATATGGCCTGAGTAAGGCACCCGGTAGTCCGGTACTCTGCCGGAGGCAGGCAGATCCTCGAATTTCCACACAAAGTCGGCGGCCCAAAACCGTTGAAACAACTCGTTATGTCTTTCGACTGATTTTGAGGGAATCGTGGCCCCAAGAATTGTGGCTGCCACCAGCGGGAGGAGGATCGTAGACATGCGTTATCGAATCCGTGCAAGAGGGAGAAACAATGCCACAGCCGCACTCAAAACGATAGCACTTGGGGAAGGGGTGTCAAATAGAGGGGTGGCGATTGCCGCAGGGCAGGTCTCGAGACCTGCCCCACGTTGCCTGCTTGTGCCGGTGCATTAGCCGGCCATCGCCATGGCCAGATCTTCGGCTCCGCTGGCGCCGGTCAGCCGCAGGTCGTACTTGTCCTGCAGGATCTGGAACACGTTGGGCGTAATGAACGCCGGCGGCTTGGGGCCAATCGTGATGCCCTTGACGCCCAGGTACAGCAGTGTCAGCAAGACCGCCACCGCCTTTTGCTCGAACCACGAGATGACAAGCGTCAGCGGCAGGTCATTCACCGAACAGTTGAACGCCTCAGCCAAGCCGACGGCCACCTTGATAGCGCCGTAAGCGTTGTTGCACTGGCCCATGTCCAACAATCGCGGCAGGCCGAGCAGTTGGCCGTAATCGTAGTCGCGGATGCGGTACTTGCCGCAGCCCAGTGTCAGGATGAACGTATCAGCAGGCGTCGCCTGAGCGTACTCCGAGAAGTAGTTCCGGCCGGGCTCGGCGCCGTCACAACCGCCGATCACAAAGAACCGGCGGATCTTGCCTTCTTTGACCGCGTTGACGATCGTGTCCGCCACGCCTAGGATCACGTCGTGATGGAAACCAATGGTCGACTTTTTGCCGTTGGCGTCCGGCAGCGGGGCACACGTTTTGGCCTTGGCGATCACCGCGGAAAAGTCGTCGTTCGTAATTCGCTTGCCGCCGGGGACCGCCGTGACGCGCGTGCTGAACAGCCGGTCGGCATAGGTCGGCCGCGGGATCAGAACGCAGTTGGTCGTCGCCAGCACGGGGCCCGAAAACACTTCGAATTCGGACTTCTGCTTCTGCCATGCGCCGCCGTAATGGCCGGCCAAATTGGGATGAGCGCGAAGCTTGGGATACATGTGCGCGGGCAACATTTCGCCGTGCGTGTACACTTTGATATCCGTGCCTTCGCACTGCTTCAGCAGGTTATCCAGGTCCACCATGTCGTGCCCGGTGACGAGGATTCCCGGTCCCGCCTGGGTTCCTTCGCAAACTTCCACCGGCGCCGGCTGGCCGTAATTTTCCACGTGGCCCTGGTCCAGCAGTTCCATCACGCGGAGATTCTGTTTGCCGCACTCCAAGACCAATTCGAAGAGAGAACTGAGGTCAAAGTTCACGTTCGTCACGGTTGCGAACAGGGCCTCTTCCATAAAAGCGTTGACGCTCTCGTCCGTCTTGCCCAGCCGTCGGGCATGGTGCGCGTAGGACGCCATGCCTTTCAGTCCGTACAGCAGGGTTTCCTGCAGCGATTCGACGTCTTCGTTCTTGCCGCATACACCGGGGCTCAGCACGCAGCCGGTGCCGTGAGAGGTTTGTTCGCATTGATTGCAAAACATCGTGTAGCTCCTTGTTTGGGGAACATTGGAAAGGAATACCGTAGCAGAGGCCGCGCCGCCGCTCCGTGGAAAGTGGTTCACTGCACCACGTATCAAGTTGCCCGGATTATAGCGTAATACCCCGGTACGGCTCCTTGACCCAAGTCAAATATCTTGTACATAAGGTTCAAATATGCAGGATTCAATTTCTTCGAGGCGAAAATCTCGACTTCGAGCAAAGATCGACGCCGGTAAAAGCTGAATCCTGTACGTCTGAGCCTTGCTCACCACGGTCCTGAAAAACGGCGGATTTGGGGTCGGGCGTTCAAAATTCAATTTTGGCCGAACACGGCTCGGCTCGATGGTTGGACTCTCTATCGGCCAAAATTGAATTTTGAACGCCCGGCCCCCTACGCTCTGATCTCGGCCGGCTGGAACCACTCAGGAGAAGCCATCTTGTTGGAAGCTGCCGACGAAGTGTTGAAAAGGTGCCCGTTCTTTGGCGGAGTGGACCGCGAGCGGCTAAAACACCTTGCCCAGATCTCCCGGTTTCGCAATTTTACCAAGGGGCAACCGATTTTTCGGCAGGGCGAGCCTTGCCCCGGTGTGTACATCGTGAGCACTGGGATGGTTCGTGTCTTCAAAATCGGTCCCAACGGCAAGGAGCATATCCTGCATCTTCTGGGGCCGAGCAATACGTTTGCCGAAGTAGCGGCCATCGGCGGATTCGATTGCCCGGCCCACGCGGAAGCCGTCGCGGATTCCTCGTGCTTGCTGATTCCGCTGGAGCCGTTTCGCAAAGCTCTGAACGAGGATCATGCCTTGTGCTTGCAGATGATGACGGGACTCACGTTTTGGGTCCGCCATTTCCTATCGCTGATGGAGGACCTCGTGCTTCGCGATGCCGCGGGACGTTTGGCGAGGTTTCTGTTGGAAGCGGCTCCAGAAACGGACGGGGCGGTGCGTTTGCCGGCGTTGAAACGGCATGTAGCCAGCCACTTGAATCTGACGAGCGAGACGTTCTCCCGCACGCTCAGCCGGCTGATCGAAGCCGGTTTGGTGATCGAGTTGGACAACAACCGGGTTCAAGTCACGGACGCCGAGCGGTTGCGGGCCGTCGCCGACGGGTTTTTTCCGCACTTCTGAACGCGGCGGGAATCGGTTTCCCGTTATTGCTCAGGCCCTGTAAATCGACTACAACAACCGCTTGTACCACGGCCACAAATACCCGGTGTAGCCCGATGCCAACGTGGGCGACTACAAGAAGCAAGCCTCGTTTTTTCGCTCTCCCCGGAAAGGGGACAGGCCCCTTTCGCGACCTTTAGAAAGGCACGCTCGCCATGAGTACGCATGTCAACAACTTTCCCAAGCTGCACAACGCGGCTTGGCCCGGCGTGGTCGGCAAAGGCCCGGATTCCGAGCCGCCGATCGACTTGGACACGATGCTGAACCTGACCGCCGCGGCGGAAGTGGACGGCGTCAAGTTCGACGGGTTCGATCTGTTTTTGTTCCTGCCACACATCAACATCGACGCGACGGACGGCGAGTTGCAGGACCTGGCCGACAAGGCTTCGTCGCGGGGGTTGACCATCGGCACCGTGGTGGCCCCGGTCTGGCCGCCCACCGGCGGCGGCTCGGCCATGGGCGACACGGCGGAACAGCAGAAGTTCCTGATCCAGGTTCAGAAAGGCTGTCGCATCGCCCGGCGGCTGCGGGAATTGGGCGTGCGGCCCTACGGCGCCGTGCGACTGGACTCGGCCTGCGGAGTATCCGATTGGTTGGCCGATCCGCTGGAGAACACCAAGCGGATTGCGGACACGTTCCGCCAGGCGTGCGACATCGCCGAGGGTTACGGCGAGCGGTTGGCGGCCGAGGGCGAAATCTGCTGGGGCGGCATGCACAGCTTGAAGAGCATGGTCCAATTGCTGGAGCTGGTCGACCGGCCGCAGACGCTGGGTTTCCAAGCCGATATGGCGCATACGCTGCTGTACCTGCTGGGCTACAATGCCCCCGAGGACGCCCTCTTGCCGCCGGATTTCGACTGGCAAGACGAAGCCGCCCTGGATCGGGCATACAAGACGCTGACCGATGCCTTGCGGCCTTGGACCATCGACTTTCACGTGGCCCAGAACGACGCCACCGTCAAAGGCTCCGGCTCGCACGACACGACCGGCCGGCACTGCTTGCCGGACGATCCGAACGGCAAGCTGGACATCGTCCGGCGAGCCGGGTTCTGGCTGCGTGATGCCGACGGTCAAGTCACCAAAAAGTTCCGCCACGTCTGCTGGGACGGCTGCATGTTCCCGAACGACGTGATGATGATGCCGGAGACGTGGAACAAGATCCTGGCGTCCATGATCGCCGTGCGCGATGCGCACGGGTGGAGCGAGTGAGTGCGTTGACGTGGCAGTGCTTGCCTGAAAAGAACATCCATCTCCAACGAAAGGACCGAACATGACCAAACCCCTTCGCGTCGCCCTGATCGGCTACGGATTCATGGGACGCACCCACAGCAATGCCTACTCGCAAGTCAACCATTTTTTCGACGTCCCCTACCGGCCGCAGCTGAAAGTGATCTGCGGACTGGAACGGCCGGTGGCGGAAGCCTTTGCCAAACGCTGGGGCTATGAAGACGTGGAAACGGACTGGCACAAGGTCATCGAACGGGACGACGTGGACCTGATCGATATCTGCGTGCCGAACAACGTGCATGCCGAGATCGCGTTGGCCGCGGCCAAAGCCGGCAAGGCGATCCTGTGCGAAAAGCCGCTGGCCTTGAACACGGCGCAAGCCGAACAGATGGTGGCTGCGGTCGAAGAGGCCAAGATCCCGAACATGGTTTCGTACAACTATCGCCGCGTGCCGGCCGTGACGTTGGCCAAGAAACTGATCGAAGAAGACCGCTTGGGCCGGATCTTTCACTATCGCGCTCAGTTTCTGCAGGACTGGACGATCTCCGCCGACGTGCCTCAAGGCGGGATGGCGACGTGGCGGCTGGACGTCAAGGCGGCCGGTTCCGGGGTGACGGGCGACTTGCTGGCCCACTGTATCGACACGGCCGTGTGGCTCAACGGCGGCATTACGGACGTCAGCGCGATGACCGAGACGTTTATCAAGGAGCGGAAGAACGTCGAGACGGGCAAAGTCGAGCCGGTGGGCATCGACGACGCCTGCGCGTTTATGTGCCATTTTGCCAACGGCTCGCTGGGCCTGTTCGAGTCCACGCGATACGCCCGCGGCCACAAGGCGCTGTACACGCTGGAGGTCAACGGCCAGAAGGCGTCGTTGCGTTGGGACCTGCACGACCTGCACCGGCTGCAGTATTTCGATCACGCCGACGATTCCTTGGTCCGCGGCTGGCGCTCGGTCCACATCAGCGACGGCGACATGCCGTACATGAAGAACTGGTGGGTGCCCGGACTGCAGATCGGTTACGAGCACACGTTCATCCACCAATTGGCCGATTTCCTGGACGCGATGGGCAAAGGCGAAGCCGTTTCGCCCAATTTCCGCGATGCCTTGGAAACGCAGAAAGTCTGCGACGCGGTCCTGACCAGCGCCAAGTCCGGCCAGTGGGTCGACGTGCGTTGAATGACGGACGTTGCACGACGGGCGTTGGCCGCTTTGCGCGGGGCGTGACGGGACCTAAGTCGTCATGCCCCGCGGTTGAAAGGTGATGATGTCCGGCGTCGGGAATCGCCCGACGCCTTTCAGCGCCTCGATGATCTTCGGAGCGTTGGGTTCCATCATCCAGGTGTGGGTGCGCCATGTGTCGCGTTGCCGAAACGGCATCAGGACCACGAGCACCGGGCCGCCGTTGCTGTTCAGCACGTAGTACAGCGCAATCGACTTGGCGGAGATCTTCTGCAAGCCGGTCAGTTCCGCGTCCTCGACGCCCCGTTCGAAAACCGCAGACAGTCCCGCGGTGGCTCGCAGCACCTGGTCCCGAACCACTGGATTCACATTGACCGGCAGCGAATCCGCCAACAGCTGATTCGCTTCGACCGTCTTGCTTTCAGACAGCAAGGTGAAGAATTTGGCATACGTGGCGTGAATCTCTTCCAAGCCGTACTGCTGAAGATACTTGGCCGGATCGGGGGCGTTTGTCTCGGCGCCCGGCGAGGGGCGGGCCGCGACGACAATCAACATCAGAACCGTGAGCACCGTTGGGACGCGCATGACTATTCCTTTTGATTGTGGAGCGATTCGGGACAGGCCAATCTCATTGCCAGCTACCTCTCCTTTATATCACACGCGGCTGCTTCATTTAACCCGGAGCCAAGGACGACGTATCGGATCGTCGCGCTCGTCGCCGTTGACTGCGGATCAAACGAGCCGTCGAGGATGCCGTCAAACTCGCGGCTTGCCTGTCGGTTTGTTCGACACGGCTGTCGAGTTTCTGACGCAGGGCGGTTCCTTGCCGCCAATGCAGGAAACTGGATGACTCGCCCCAATTCCTTGTCCTATCACCGTTTTCGGGACGAATTTGCCTTGCCGGGCCGCGAGCTTTCCTCCGTCGGCGCAGGACTTGCCACGCTTCCGTCGATCTTGCCTAGATCTTGCCTGAAAGGAACGGAGAATCCAACGTGCATCATTCCGCACTCCGTCATCGATCCGGTTTCACGCTTGTGGAACTGCTGGTCGTAATTGCAATCATCGGCATTCTGGTCGGCCTGTTAATGCCCGCCATTCAAGCCGCTCGGGAAGCCGCCCGGCGGACGCAATGCGGGAACAACTTGCGTCAGATCGGGCTGGCGGTACACCATTACGAGAGCACCTACCGATGCCTGCCGGCGAGCACGATTCTGAACTTGAACACTACCACGACGGCCAACAATCTGGCCTGGGGTATTCACGGACGCATCTTGCAGTTCCTGGAACAAGAGAACCTGTACAACGACGTCGATCTCACCCAGGCGTGGGACTATCAGGCCGCCATCGACAGCCTCCAGGTGCCGAGCTATGCCTGTCCCAGCGACCCGCTGGGACGCCGGCTGCGCGATCCGGGCGGGGGCAAAGTCAAGTTGTATCCGACCACGTACGGGTTCAACATGGGCACCTGGTTCGTGTTCGATCCTGCGACCGGCCGCGGCGGCGATGGCGCCTTTTTTCCGAACAGTCATCTGGGCTTGGCCGGCTTTGTGGACGGTACCAGCCACACGCTGTTGGCGGCCGAAGTCAAGGCGTGGCAGCCCTATACGCGCAACGGCGGACCGGCCAGCACGGCGATCCCCGGCGATCCGTCCGCAGCGCCGGCAATCGTCGCCTCCGGATCGCAATTCAAAGACACCGGACACACGGAATGGCCGGACGGCCGCGTTCATCACACCGGGTTCACCGCGGCGCTGCCTCCGAACACCACCGTGCCTTATCCGCCCGGAGGCCAGACCGTGGACGCCGATTACAACTCGTGGCAGGAGGGCGCCAACGGGAGCGCCGGCGCGCCGACCTATGCCGTGATCACGTCGCGAAGCTACCATCCGGGAATCGTACAAACCGCGCTGATCGACGGCTCCGTGCGGTCCATCCCGGAGTCCATCGATCTGGCCGTCTGGCGATCCTTGGCGACCCGTCACGGAGGCGAAGTCGTACCGTCGTATTAGCATGAAACGGGGTCGGGCGTTCAAAATTCAATTTTGGCCGAGGATGGCTTTGCTCGAGCATTGGGCTTTCTATCGGCCAAAATTGCATTTTGAACGCCCGACCCCACCTGTGCTGCGCGGTCTCGTGCTCGCCTCAGGAACGGTCGCTCTTCAGATAACGCGTGTTGCCGTCGCGGCGCAGCAGGCCGTTGCGATCGAAGTAGTCCAGCAGCGGCAGGGCGTATTTGCGAGTCGTATCTACCAGGTACTTGAACTTGACGCTCTCCAGGCGTCCTTCTTGCCGGATGTGCTCGATCAGCCGTTGGCGCGCTTGCTCGATGGCTTCGCGGTGGAATACCAGCCCCTGTCCCACCCAGACCAGATGGCCGTGCTCGCGAAGGCTTTTCACCGTTTTCTCGACGGCGGCCTGCGGAAGGCCCGTGGCCTGGACAATCTCTTCGGTGCTGGGCGGTTGAAAAGTTCGTTCGCGGAACAACGTCTCGATCGTGACCAAATTCTCGGCATCTTGCTGCGCAAACATCGCCCGGTGGGAGGGCAGCGCCAAGTGCTGATGGCGTTCGACCAGGCGGCCATCGGTTTTCAGCATGACGATCAAGCCGTCCAACACCGGCTTTTCCCAGCGCGTGGCCGCCTTGATCTGTTCCCACGTCACGCCCGGACTGTCCGGCGTGTCCGCGTGATGCTGGCTCACGATTTCCAGCACGCGTCCGCACGCCTCGGCGGCCGTGTCGCGGTGCAGGTAACGCCCGGCGGAAATTCCGATCAGCTTGCGTTCTCGCGCCAGCTGGGCCAAGATCTCGCGCAGGCGGCCGGGCAAGACCTTGGCCCGAGCGGCCAACAGCGTCTCGTCGGCCGTCAGTGCCGAGGCCGTGCGAATACAGTACTCGACGAACCGGCTGTCCTCGCGCACGGCATCGGCCCGCTGCTGCAATTCCTGGTAAACGTTCGGCTTCGTCCGCTTGAATCTCCGGGATACGGCTTCGACGATCGTGCCCCCGCCGATCGTTTGCGTCGGGGAAAGCAGGCGCAGAATAAAATGGTCGCCAGGGCCCGCTACGATCGGCGTTTGCGTGCGGACTTGGATCAGATACTCGCCCGGCTCGCGCAACTCGCCTTCCTCGAGATTGTAGACGGCCGCGTTCACTTCCGTCGTGCCCGTGTGGAACTTGACCGCGCCGCCTTGCTTCAGCCGCAGCTTGTCGCGCGCCAACAGACGCAGGCGGCACACGTACCAAGCTTCCGGTGTGAAATAGCCGGGCAACGTCACGGTATCTCCGCGCCGGATCACATCGGATTCCCAATGGCCCACGTTCAAGGCCGCGCATTGGCCCGCCATGACGGCGCCGCTGGCGCGCCCGTAAACCTCGATCCGCTTCATCCGGCCGGCCAGGTTGTGCGGCAAAACGACGACTTCGTCGCCGATGTGCGCCTGGCCGCAGACCGGAATTCCGGCCACCACCGTCCCGTAGCCCGGCACCGAAAACGTGCGGTCGACGGGCAAGCGGAACACGCCGCCCGTCGTTTTGGGAACGATCTGTCCGACGAGCGACTGCAAGGCTTCGTAGAACGCGTCGTAGCCTTGGCCGGTGACGTTGGACACCGGCAGGATGGGAGCGCCCTCGAGGAATGTGCCTTGGAGAAAGTCGGCCAGCTCGGCGCGCGCCAGCTCGACGTCATCCGCGGAAACGCGATCGATTTTCGTCAAGGCAACCAGCCCGTGCCGGATGCCCAGCAGAGTGAGGATGTCCAAGTGCTCGCGGGTCTGCGGCATGACTCCGTCATCGGCGGCCACGACCAGGATCACGCCGTCCATGCCCACGGCTCCGGCCACCATCGTCTTGATGAAGTGCTCGTGGCCGGGCACGTCTACGATGCCGACTTCCAGGTCGCCGATCGTGCAAGGGGCATACCCCAGGTCGATCGACATGCCCCGCTCCTTCTCCTCCCGCAGGCGATCCGTCTCACAGCCAGTCAGACTCTTGACCAGCGCCGTCTTGCCGTGGTCGATGTGACCGGCGGTTCCCAAGGTGATGTTGATCTGCGTTTCGGCCATATACAACCTGTTTTCCTGCCGATTTCGAACGGGAGCCGGCGCCGATGGCCGGGGGTTAAACAAATGCGAGCCGGCGCCGATGGCCGGACGTTAAACGAACGGTGCCTCGACGACGCTCGATTTCACGTCGAGTCGGTCCGCAAGGCGTTGACCAGCGATTCCACCACCACCGCTTCTTCTCCATCGAGCAGCGTCCGCGGGTCCAACAACACTTGCCCTTTGTGGACCCGCACAAAGATCGGCGGATTCAACTGCCGCAGACGCCGGGCCAGCCCGCCGGGCGAGACGCCGTCCGCGGCGACCGATACCAGGCGCGTCGGCAAATCTTGCGTCGGCAGCGAACCGCTGCCCATCTGCGAACAGCCGTCGATGATGGTTGCGGACGCTGCCGGCACGCGTTCCGCCACCGCGCGTGCGATCCGCTCGGCTTGCGCGCCGATCTCGCCCAGCGGCCGGCACAGCATCCGTAACGTGGGGATTTCGCGGAGGGCCTGCGGCTCGTCCAGGAACAGCGTCAAGGTGGCTTCCAGGGCGGCCAAGGTCAGCTTGCCGGGGCGGACGATCCGCATCAAGGGATTCTTGCGGATGGCCTGGATCAGCCCAGCGCAGCCCAGGATGATCCCACCCTGCGAACCGCCGATCAGCTTGTCGGCGCTGCTGGTGATCAAATCGGCTCCGGTGCGGACCGATTCGGACAGCGTCGGTTCGGAATCAAAACCGAACCGGTAAAAATCCACCAGCGGCCCGGCGCCGACGTCGTCGATCACAACCAGTCCGCGGGCGTGTCCGAGCTGGACCAGCGGCGCCAGCGGAACCTCGGACGTAAAGCCGTTGATCTTGTAGTTGCTGGGGTGGACTCGTAGGATGGCCGCCGTGTCTTCCGTGATCGCCCGTTCGTAGTCCCGCAGATGCGTCTTGTTGGTCGTGCCCACTTCGACCAGCTTCGCGCCGGCCGCCGCCATGACGTCGGGCAGCCGGAACGAGCCGCCGATTTCCACCAACTGGCCGCGGGAGACGATCACCTCCTTGCCGGCCGCCACGGTGTTTAGCACGACCACCGTCGCGGCGGCGTTGTTGTTCACCACCGTCGCGGCTTCGGCGCCCGTCAGCTGCTGCAACAGCCACTCGATTCGCTCGTCCCGCTTGGAACGTTTCCCTGTCGTCACGTCTACCTGGACCAACGAGTACCCGGACAGCTCGTCTTGAATCTGGCGGATCGCTCGAGCCGGCAGCACGGCCCTGCCCAAGGCGGTATGCAGGATGATCCCTGTGGCATTGATCACCTTGCGATAGTGCGTCCCCGCCGCGGCCCGGACACGTTGATTGACGTGCTCGACAATCGATCGCTGCAGGGAATCCTTGTCCCAGACGCCGGTTTGCTCCGATGTCACAAGACTCCGGGCGTGGTCCACGGCCGCACGGACGGCGTCCACGAGGATCCGCCGAGGCACTCCCGCGGCCCGCCAAGCGGCCTCCGTTTGCTTCAGGACGGCGTCGACCGAGGGAATATGGCGCAAGATGTCGTGCTTGGACAATGGCATCGTGTTTCCACCCTGAGGACCTGGCGAGTCCCGCACCTCCCGATTGTTCGCAGAACGAGCGTCGGGTATTCTATCCCTCTGCGGCGCGGGACACAATCGAGGCCGATGTTTCCGGACGGGGCGGGTGGAAATGAAGCAGTTGACGAACGTCGGCCTGGCCGAAGTGCAAGCCGTCTACAGCGGTCCCGAAGGCCAGTTGTGGGAATTGGTCATGGGCCAGCAGATCCACATCGGCGGCTTCCGTTCGTCGCTGGACTTGGCGGAACGAGCCGGCATCAAGGCCGGCATGTTCGGGGTCGATCTGTGCTGTTGTACCGGTGCCGGCATGCGGTTTCTGGTTCGCTTTTGCAGCGTGGCGCGAATGCATGGCGTGGACGCCACGGCTGCGGTGATCGAACGAGGCCAGAGCCGCTGTCAAACGGAAGGGCTGGCCGACCGGATCAGCTTTACGCTGGCCGACGCGTGCCGCACGGGCCTGCCGTCCGCCAGCTTTGATTTTGTCTGGGGCGAGGACGCCTGGTGTTATGTCGTGGATAAAGAGCGTTTGGTCGCCGAGGCAGCGCGACTGGTGACACCCGGCGGTGTGATCGCGTTTACCGACTGGATCGAAGGGCCGCAACGGTTGACCGATGGCGAAGCGCGACGGCTGCTCCGGTTCATGAAGTTCCCCAACATCCAGGATTTGGAGGGATACACTGCGTTGCTCGGCGGCAACGGTTGCGACGTCCTGGTGGCCGAGGACACCGGCCGGTTTGCCTCCTACACCGATCTGTATATGAACATGCTGGACATGCAGCTGACGTACGATGCGCTGCGGATCGTCGGGTTCGACGTCGCGATCATGAAATCGCTGACCTTGGAATTGGAGTTCCTGCAAGAGCTAGCCCGCGCAGGAAAGATCATCCAAGGTCTCTTCGTGGCCCGGCACAGTGCCTGACATCGTTCCTTGCAGGGAGCCGTAAGATGACCGAAAACGTGGAGAAGACGGGGTGCTGCGGCCGCCACACCGCGGCTGCATCCGCCGCCGCATGCACCGGTCGCCGGACTCCGCAGGAACACTTTGCGCAGATGATCCCGAACTGTCTGCAATACGCTCAAGCAGCCAAGGCGGCGGGCCGTCCGGTGGTCGGCATCACGTGCGAGTTCACGCCGCGCGAGTTGATCATGGCCGCCGGGGCCGTGCCCGTTTGTCTGTGCGGCGGCTCGGCCAAGACGATCCTGGCCGCGGAAGAATACCTGCCCGCCAACCTGTGCCCGCTGATCAAATCCACCTTCGGCTATCACGTCCAACAGAACAATCCGTTTCTGGAGATGGCCGACCTGGTGGTGGCGGAGACGACCTGCGACGGCAAGAAAAAGATGTACGAGTTGATGGCCCAGACGCGGCCGATGTACGTGTTGGAGTTGCCGCAGAAAGTGGACGATTCGGACGCGTTGGAGCATTGGGTGCGCGAGCTGCGAAAATTCCGCACGTTTCTCGAACAACGATTCCACGCGCAGATCAGCGACGAAAGCCTGCGGCAGGCGATCGTCACCATGAACCGGGAACGGACCTTGCGCCGCGAACTGGCCGGCTTGATGGCCGCCGATTCGCCGCCGCTGACGGGCCGCCAACTGCTGGACTTCAAGAGCAATATTTCGGGCATCGACGAGGACTTGCGGCAATACGAGCGGGCGCTGGCCGGCTATCGCAGCGTCTGCGCCGCAAACGGGGAATCCGCCGGCGCGGACCCAAGCACAAGCTGCAAGCCGCCGCCGACGATCCCGTCCGCGTTCGCCGGCCGGCGAGTTCGAGTGCTTCTAACGGGCGTGCCGACCGTGCATGGCGCCGAACGAGTCGTGGAGTTGGTCGAAAATGCCGGCGGGCTGGTCGTCGCAGCGGAAAACTGTACGGGTCTGAAGCCGATCCTCGATGACGTCGACCAGACCGCGGCCGATCCGGTGCTGGCGCTGGCCGAGAAGTATTTCCATCTGCCCTGCTCGGTGATGACGCGGAACGACCGCCGGCTGGAGTCGCTGCGGCGGCTGGCCGCCGTGTACCGCGCGGAATGCGTCATCGACCTGATTTGGCAGGCGTGCCTGACCTACGACGTGGAGACATATCGCGTGCGGCGGCTGGCCGAAGAGGAACTAGGCTTGCCCTATCTGCGGATCGAGACGGACTATTCGCCGTCCGATTCCGCGCGGATCGCGGTCCGCGTCGAAGCCCTGTTCGAGACGGTGGATAAATAAGGGGTCTGAAGCGATGGAGGACATCCCCATGCAGCGAACGCGTTGCCCCTCACGCCATGCTTTACTCGCCGTTCTCTGGTTCTGGTCCGCAGGGTTGACCGTTCTGTTGACGCCGGCTTCGCCGGCAATGGCTCAAAGTCAAGACGCCTTGATCGGGCATTGGAAACTCGACGAGCACGGTTCCACGGGCATCGTGGCCGACGCGACGCCGAACCAGTTCCACGGTACTCTCGATGTGACCACGGCCGAACGGTCCGTGGCCGGACGACTGGGGCGCGCGATCCGCTTTCCGGCGAAAGGCTCCGTTCAGCTGAGCCGGCACGCTGCCTCGCTGGGCAAGCTAACCGACTTTACCGTTTCGCTGTGGATCCAATACGACGGCGGTGCCAGCCGGCAATTGTTGACGTTTTCCGACGGCACCCTGAATCACCGCGTCCAGGTCGAAGTCCATAACGATCGGCTGCACTTCGGCTGGCAGAACGGCAGTGGCTTTGCCGGGTTCGGCACGGACAGCCTGCCTTGGACTCCGGGCAGCTGGTATCATGTCGTGTTTGTCAACGACAGCACGTCGGGCAAGTCGATTCTGAGGTCGAACGATCTGATGTGGAAGACCGACGCGAATACGGTCTCGCCAGCGGATCTGAAAGAGCCGGTCAAGCGGATCGAGATCGGGTCGCTCAACGGTGAGTATCCGTTCCACGGCTGCCAGGCGGATGTGCGTCTGTTCAATCGGGCGCTCCCGCTGCCGGAACAATTGGCCCTGTACGATGCGCACCACATTACGTCCGCTGATCCGCAGTGGGTGGCGGCCAGGACGGCGATGATCGAAAAGTATCGCCGCGCGAAAATGGCCCGGCAGGCTCGTGATTCGTTCTACGCGGAAGAGGCTCCCCAGTTGAGCCGGACCGAATTTGAGCGGAAGGCCGACTGGCTTTTTCAGGCCGAAGGCGACGACCTGCTGGCCCGCACGGACAAGGAAATTGGTTGGACGCGCGAACTGGTGCAGCGGCTGCAGGTGCGGCACCCGGCACTCGATCTGTCGGGCGAGTTGACGGCCTTGAAAGAGATCGAACGACGAGCCGCGGGCGACGCGCCGGTGCTCGGCGCCCCGGAAAACGGGACAGGCACCGATCGTCCTGATCGGACTCAGGCCCGTTTTTCAGGGCCTCAAATACGCGCTCTCTACTTCGATCTCCGAGCCCTGAAACGCCGGGTGATGTTCAAGTCGCCCGAGGTCAACTGTACACAGATCATCTGCGTGGATGCCCCGTATCCGCACCGCAGTCCCGACATGCACGGAACGTTGAATCACTCGGAATGGGTCCACGAGAGCCGGTTCCGCAGCGAGATGTGCGCTTCGCACGGCGCCAAGCTGCTCGTGCTGGAGGACATTGCGGACACGCCGGCGCCGCGGAAACTCGCTCCGCCCGACGATTTTGGGAAAGCGGTGGCGATGCTCAGTTTCGATCTTTCCTTCGAGGGCGACCGGGCCTTGTTCTGCATGAAGCCGGAAGACGAACGAGCCTATCATCTGTACGAGATCGGGATCGGCGGTGGCTCGCCGGGCTTCCGGCAGATCACCAGCGGCGGATATTCCGATATCGACCCGTTGTATCTGCCCGGCGGCCGCTATTTGTTCCTGTCGACGCGCGCCGAGGTTTACGCCCAATGTGGCATGTGGGCCCGCAGCTATATTATGACCCGGTGCGATGCAGACGGATCGAACATCCGCATCCTGACCCCCGGCACGGAACCGGAGTTTTCGCCGTCGCTGTTGGACGACGGGCGAATTCTGTTCACCCGCTGGGAGTACGTCGACAAGTTCGCCAACCGCATCCAGTCGCTCTGGACGATTCGTCCCGACGGCACGGCGGCCGTGACGTGCTGGGGCAATCAGACGGTGCATCCCGATCATCTGGGCGAAGCGCGGCAGATTCCCGGTACGGGCCGGATCCTGTTCACCGGGTTCGGCCACCACGACGTCTGGGCCGGATGCATCGGCATCGTGGATCCGAAAGCGGGCCTGAACTTCCCGCATGGCATCTGGAAAGTGACCCAAGAGAGACCCTGGCCGGAGGTGGGCGACGGCCCGGTTTCGACACCGGGCGCGACGCAGCAGTATCACACGTCGGGCTCCTACGCGGCGTACAAAACGCCGTATCCGCTCGGCGAAGAGTTTTTCCTGGTCTCCGCTCGCACTGGCGACCTGGGCTCCGGTTTCATGCACTCGGCTCACGATCCGACCATCGGCAAGTTCAAGCTGTACCTGATGGACATCTACGGCAATCGTGAGTTGCTGTTCGAAGGCGACCAGAACGTGCTCTACGCCCAACCGGTCCGTCCGCGGAAGAGCCCGCCCGTCCCGCCCGACGTGGCCGATCTGCCGGGATCGGAAAGAGACCAACCTGCGATTCGCCCCGGAGTGTTTTTCTCGAACAACATCTTCGACCGCGCGCCACCGGAGATTCGCCAGCACGGCAGGTATCTACGAATCGTGGAGAGCATGCCGAAGAACTATTCGGTCGGCATCGTTCACTCCGGCGGCAAGCCGTTTGGCAGCGCAGGACCTGACACCGCGTGGGGCGTATGGGGCGAGCAGTTCTTGCAGGGAAAAACGCCGACGCCGACGACCGATGTCTCGTGGGGCGACCAAACGCAGTTCTGCGGTCCGGCGACCACGTTGACGGGTCCGCTAGGCGTCAAGCAGATGCATGGTACGGTGCCGATCCGCCCTGACGGCTCGGTCTGTCTTGAGGTCCCGCCGTGCCGGATGCTCTATTTTCAGGTGCTCGACCAGCACCACCGCGCCGTACACACGATGCGGTCGTGGGTCTCGGCCCGTCCCGGCGAGTACCGCGGGTGTACCGGCTGCCACGAGGGACACCAGACCACGCCGGCCGCCCAGCCGCTGGCGGCGGGAACCGTTCCTGACCCAATCCAACCCCCGCCGTGGGGTGTTCGCTCCTTGTCGTACGTGCAGGACGTTCAGCCCATCTTCGACCGAGCCTGTGTCGAATGTCACCAAGCCGGCGGAAAGGGAGAAGCCGGGGACAAGCTGGACCTGACGTTGCGGCCCCATCCTTTGGGCGAGAAACGTTGGGGGGGTGTGTTCCCCGAACCCTATCTAACGCTGCTCATGGGCCGGGACAACGAACGCGTCAGCGGCGCCTGCCCCGGATTCGAAGGGGCCGACGGTTACGTCGCGGTGCCCAACACGATTGTGACCCGTTACGATACGCTGCCACCGCTGACCTACCTGTCACCCAAGAGCAGGCTGATCGGCCAGATCTTGGATAAACGCCGGTGCGGCCAGCATCTGGCGCCGGAAGATCTGCAGATGCTCATCGCGTGGGTCGACCTGTGGGCCATGTACCGCAGCGACGAGGAGCTGCGCCAGATGGAAGACCCGCTTGCCGAATGGTTCCCGCTCTGGGCCTATCCGCCCAAGATGAAGAGCGCGCCTCGAGTTCGCACGGAATACTCGCAAGACGAATACCGACGTCCGGAAGATCGTCTTGAAAGCATGACAAACGAAAACTGATGCATAGGGAACATCGCTGATTTGCCGACGCTCTTCGAGGGCGGCCGGGGACACGGGGGGTGAACTCCGGGCCCAAGTGGGGCACCGTCTGCCGCACCCACCTTTCAGGTCCCAGCTGCCAAGTCTCAAATTGGCCAATCGTGAGTCTCGGATTCCTATACCCCGCCCGCGCCGCTGGTATCCCGCTCTGATACCCCGCCCAGAACAAGAAATCTTTAGTACCCCGCCCCTCTTTTTTGGCTCGTCCGCAGAATTCGTGGGTGAAAGAATCGGACTGAAGACAGTCTTGGCTACGATGGGGGACCAGTCCCCCAAACCCCCTGGGATTTTGCGCCTTGGTGCTGGAGGCAAGTGGGCCCTGCGGAATCGACCAGAAAGCCGGTAACTTGACACTGTTTCGGCTTTGTCTCCGAATTGCCGTTCGTCGCCGCTCGCATCCAGCGGGCCGGAATTAGCCAGTTACCTCCTCTTTGAAGAACACTTTTCTGAGTGTTCCTTAGCTACAGGAACTCGACACCGAGAAAATCGGGAGCCAAAAAGTCTCGAAATTGCCGTGAAACAGCGGGGAAACGGCTCTTACTGTCACGCTGTTACCCACGAATTCTGCTGACGAGGCTCTTTTTTCTCGCCGCGGGCTCGCGTCTCGATTATTGTTTGTTTACGAAAACAGGACGGAAGCCGTCTTCGTGGTGAACGCGACTTCCGTCCTGAAACAAACAGAAAGATCTATGATGATCGACGTCCGCCAAGAAGTCAACGAGTACAACCAAGCCGTGCTGAACAATGCCTTTGCCTGCCAACGCGAGGCTTGTGCCTTCTGCCATTTCCCGCGTCCTTCGCCAAGCACGACTGCGCCCGGAGGAAGTTCCGCTTCCGCGTGTACGCCCCCATCCTCGACGAGCTTCTGGTAGTAATCGTCGAGTCCTGGCGGGTGCGTTTCCGCTGTCGGCACTGCCGGAAAGTATTCACGGAATATCCGCCCTTCGCTTTGCCCCACAAACGGTTCGTCAAGCAGGACGTGCTTGCCAAATGCCAGAAATACCTGTCCGCGGAGCGGGGGCCGAATTGCCGCGCGACCTACCGGGAGGCCGTCTGGGAACGTCGGGTTCCGCTGAGCTACGCCACGGATCAGGAGGGACACCAATTTCGTCACTCCACGGTCTGGCGATGGCTGTCCTGGCTGGGCTCGCTGAAAGACCTCATGCAGCAGGCAATCCGGCTCATCTTCCAGAAGGATCCGCAGGCGAACTTGCACTGGAAGCCCCGCCCCATCGCCGACCACAAGGTTCGTTCTGAGGGGCGTCGGAAGACGCTCGAGCAAGCCGCCATGATG
>Ga0366819_10019_pt1 | contig 102731 bp, 81 predicted proteins | sample TotcelFGM3001N15_FD_207091 | JGI IMG/M metagenome (GOLD analysis project Ga0366819, IMG submission 207091) | Enriched cells from coal bed in the Powder River Basin, Montana, United States - Total cells FGM rep3 HSBNCT.FGM.300.1.N15 ... | reverse complement strand
GCGATCGCTTCCGCCGAGCGAGGCTCCACCGCCGCGACAGCCGCCGCCAGCCCGCATACTCCGCCACGCCGCACCGCCTTTCCCACCGCCATCAAGCCGCAGCCGATCTTGGTGTTAGAGCTTTGGCCGGAACTCCGAGAAAAACCCCTGCCTTTGGATAACGGATTATTGAGCGGCGGTCAACCAGCGCATAAGCATGTCGCGCATCTTGTCGCGAAAAGCGGTTCCCGGTGTCTTGACAAAACGTTTCGAGCAACTTTGAAGAGCTGCCGACGGTCTCAAGGCATTCTACAGAAAGGCCAACTCGGCACAGGCATCCTGCCTGTGCGGGCGGCGCTGAGGCGGCCACAAGAGACGGGCGTCCGGCCCGTACAGACCTAGCTCGGCAGGAGGCCGAACGAATCGAAGGGGAGCAAGCGATAAATCGTGTTCATAGAGGAATTCACAGAAACAACACGCACATAAACGGAGGCGGCTAGGGGGCAACCGGTTTCAGACGCCGTTCCAGCCGCGTCATGGCCATTAGCAACTGGTTCCATTCCACGAATATTTCGACGGTATCCAACGTCTCCGCGTCCGAACGGCCGAAGCCTTGTTCGCTGATCCGAATCGTGCCGTCTAACACGTTACAGCCGCGCTGCCGAATCCGCTCGTTCTTCTCCGCCGGCGTCAGGGGATCGCCGGGGCACACCGGCAGCACTTGCTCCATCGCGCGATGCACCGCCCACAGCGCCGCACCGCGGGCGTCCTCGGCTTCCGCGATCATCTGCACGGTGCCGGATTCAACGTAGTACTTGGCCATCAGGGACTCCTTTCAAAAAGCTGACAATCTCTTCCTTGGTAGGCGACACAGCGAATTGTCATCTGGCTCGCTGCCCGTCGCCCATTTCGCACGTCATTCTTTCTTGTACGGCCGCGCACCGCGCTTAGTTCGCGACGAAACGCGGAAACGATGCTAGCACTTCGTCGGGGAGAACACGTTCCTTGAACCGCGTGGGCAACCGTCCGCCTGCAGGAAAAAAGGACCGGGACAACACTGCTCAGCATGGGATCGGTGCGCCACGTGGTAAAGCGGGTCAGTACTCACCGTCTGCGAAATGATAGATCGGGCGTCAAGGTGACACCTTTGGTCCGGGCCCCGGCTGCGGCGGCCTTCGGCACCAGGGTTTGGTGCCTTCGACCACTCTCCCGGCGGGATCACATAGTTTCCAGCCGTACCGCACAGACCTTGTACTCGGGAATCTTGGCCAGCGGATCCAGGGCCGCAATGGTCAGATTGTTCACGTTCCGCCGGCCAGGAAAATGAAAATTCCCGAACACCAGACCCGGTGGCACGCGATCGGTCACCAAGGCTCGAGCAATCATCTCGCCCCGCCGTGACGTTACGCGCACGAGGGTTTGACTCTCGAGTTCGATACGCGCGGCATCCTCGGGACTGATCTCCACGACGGTCTCCGGATAGAGCGCCAGCAGGGCCGGCACGCGCCGCGTCATCTCGGCGCCATGCCAATGGTACAGGACGCGGCCGGTTGTCAAGACCATCGGATACTGGTCGTCGGGCAACTCTTTCGGCGGAACGTGTTCGGTGATGTGAAATGCGCCCGAGCCGCGCGTGAACCGGCCGACGTGCAGGATGGGCGTGCCCGGGTGGTCCGGCGATGGCACCGGCCAATGCAACGTCTCGCCGCTTTCCAGCCGGGCGTGCCTTACGCCGCCATAGGCCGGCGTCAGGGCGGCAATCTCTTCCATGATTGCGTCAGGCGACGCGTGATTCCAGCCCGCCTGGGGCCCGATCGGAACGCGCCCCTCGCGGGCCAGCATCCGCCGGGCCAGCTCGCTCGTGATCCACCAGTCAGGCCGGGACTCGCCGCAGGGTGGCAGGGCCTGACGCACCAATTGAATCCGCCGGTCCGTGTTCGTGGTGGTGCCCGTCTTCTCCGCCCAGCTCACGCCGGGCAGAAGGATATCGGCGGCGGCGGCTGTCTCCGAGGGGAAAATCTCCTGCAAGATCACCACCTCGCAGGCTTCCAGGCACTGGCGAGCGTGGTTCACATCGGGCTCGGTCATGGCCGGGTTCTCGCCCATGATGTACAGGCCGCGGAGCCGGCCCGTGCCCGCCTGGTCGATCATTTCGGTGACCGTCAAACCGGGGCGCTCGTCGAGTTGAAACGTCGGCGGTTGGGCCGCGGTCCAACCGGCGGACTCCACTTGCCAAGCGGCAGAAAATCGAGCGCGGACCGCCACGTCGGCCACATGCTGATAACCCGGCAGGAGATTCGGCAAGGCTCCCACGTCACAGGCGCCCTGCACGTTGTTTTGGCCCCGTAGCGGGTTCACGCCTCCGCCGGGTACGCCCATGTTGCCGAGCAACATCTGCAGATTGCCCAACGCCAACACGTTCAGCACGCCGCTGGTGTGCTGCGTGATACCCATCGACCAGATGGCGGCCATGGGACGATTCAGAGCCAGGATCTCCGCGGCCCGCTCCAGTTGCTCAACGGGCACGCCCGTGATCTCCGCCACGCGCTGCGGCGTGTACGTTCGGACCGCCTCGCGGAAAGCGTCAAAGCCTTCGCACCGCCGCTCGATGAATGCCCGATCGTGCCAACCGTGGGCCAGCACGATCTGCATCAAGCCGTTGAGCAGGGCGACGTCGGTGCCCGGTTTCTGCCGCAGGTGCAGCGTGGCAAATTCCGTAATGTCGATCCGCCGAGGATCGGCGACGACCAACGGGACGCCGCGCTGCAGGATCGCCTGGCGGAGTTGGGCCCCGAACACGGGATGCTGTTCCGTCGTATTGGAGCCGATGATCAAAATCGCCTGGGCGCACTGGGTGATGTCCCGCATCGTGTTGCTCATGGCGCCCGAGCCGAAGCACGCGGCCAAGCCGGCCACCGTCGAGGAGTGGCACAGCCGCGCACAGTGGTCGACGTTGTGCGTGCCCAGCACTTGGCGGGCGAATTTCTGCATCAGGTAGTTCTCTTCGTTGGTGCACTTGGCCGAGGACAGCACGCCGATGCCCTGCGCGCCGGACTCGCGCTTGATCGCGAGCAGTTTTTCCGCAGCGAGATCCAACGCCCTGTCCCAGCCGACCGGCACCCACGCGTCGCGAGGCGCGCCGTGCCGCACACGGCCCTCGAGCAAATAGCGGCGGACTTGCGGCCCGGTCAAACGATCCGGATGGTGGACAAAGTCGTAGCCGTAGCGGCCTTTTACGCACAGTTGCAGGCCGTTGACACTCGCCCGACGCCCCGGCGAGAGATCGGCCGTATTCCCTCGCCGGGCCGTCGGGCGGGGATACTCTGCGACTTCTTTCGTCGCGGGCGGCGGCGGGGTGACGCGAATGATCTTCCCGCCGCGGATATTCAGATCCAGCTGGCAGCCGACACCGCAGTACGCACAGGTGGTCGTCACCAGCCGCTCGGCTCGGCCGCGTCCGACCGAGGGTTTGTCGTCCAGTGCGCCCGTCGGACAGTAGGCGACGCACGTTCCACAGGACTCGCAACGGGCGTTCAGCAGTTCCGTGTCGGCGCCGGCCACAATGCGGATGCGATGTCCCCGCTCGCTCACGCCCCACACGAACCGGCCTTGAAGTTCGGCACACGCCCGCACGCAGCGCGTGCACAGGATGCACTTGTTCCAGTCGACCCACAGCACCGGATTGGGATCGCTATTCACGGCGTACCGGCGGAACGGCGCCGCGGCCGTCCGGCGCACGTCATAACGTTTCAGCCACCGTTCAAATTCCGTGGACTCGCGATCTCCGGCTGCATCGCCGGCATCCGCATAATCCTGGAGCAGCAGTTCGAGGATCGCACGCCGCGTTTCCACGACAGCCGGAGTCTCGGTCCTCACCTCCAGTCCCGCTCGCACGCTCAGCGTACAGGCCGTCGCCAGTTGCCCCGGCGAGCCGATTTCCACCACACACAGCCGGCACGAGCCGACCGGGCGGAGATCCGGGTGATGGCACAGGGTGGGAATCTCGATCCCGTGAGTGCGTGCGGCCTCGAGGACCGTCTGGCTTTCGTGCGCCTCGATCAGCCGGTCATTGATGGTCAATTTCACGCAAAGCACTCCCGGAAGTGTGTCAGGGCGGACTGGATCGGCTTTGCCGCCGACGCGCCCAGTCCGCACAGCGACGTGGTTTGCAGGAGCCGCGCCAACCCCGCCAAACGTTCCAAGTCTTGTGCGGTTCCCGCTCCGGCGACGAATCGGTCCAGGATTCGGCACGCCTCGCGCGTGCCGATCCGGCACGGCGTACATTTGCCGCAGGATTCCATCTCGAAGAAATGCAGCAACTCGCGCAGTATCTTGACCGGCGAGACCGACTGGTCGCAGATCAGGAAGCCGCCGGAGCCCAGGCACACGCCCTCCGCCGCCGATTCGTAATCGATCGGCACATCCAACAGGGACGGCGGCGCGAGGGCCCCGGCGGCCCCGCCCGTCAAGGCGAACCGGAATGTGGAGCCGGGCCGCAGGCCGCCGCCGAAGTCCTCGATGATCTGACGCAGCGTGATGCCGTAGGGCGCCTCGAACAACCCCGGCCGGACCACGTCCCCCAGCACGGTGTAGAGCTTCGTCCCCGGCGTCTGCACGTCGCCGATCGAGCGATACCAGGCGGCGCCGCGCGCCAGGATTTGCGGGACGGCCGCGAACGTCTCGACATTGCAGATCGCCGTCGGCTGACCTCGGTATCCGCTCGAGGTCGGAAACGGCGGCCTCAGCCGCGGCTCGCCGCGTCGGCCCTCCAGCGATTCCAGCAGCGCCGTTTCCTCGCCGCAGATGTACGCCCCGGCGCCCCGATGGACATGCACGTCGAAGCTGAATTCCGTGCCTGCGATTCGCCGGCCCAAGTTGCCGTCGCGGCGCGCCTGGTCGATCGCGGCGCCCAGGCGTTCCGCCTGGGCCGCGTACTCGCCGCGGATATAGACATAGCCGGCGGCAGCCCCGACGGCGTAAGCGGCGATCGCCATGCCTTGCAGCACCAAGTCCGGCCGCAGATCCAGCAGGACGCGGTCTTTGAAGCTCAGCGGTTCGGACTCGTCGGCATTGGCGACGACGTATTTCGGCGTCCGGAGTTCCTGAGCGACCAGCCGCCATTTGCGGCCCGCCGGGAAACCGGCCCCGCCCCGGCCGCGGAGCCCGGATGCTTCGACTTCGGCAAGTACCGCTTCCGGCGTGTGGGCCAAAACGTTCTGCCACGCCCAACCCGCTCGCGCCTGCGGCACGAGCGCCGATCGCGCCCCGTCTTCGAAACCGGCCGCACCCGGATCGGGCAGCAACACCCGCGTCTCGCCGGGCCGCGGCTGCCGATAGTCGGACACTTCGCCGCACCATCGGCCGATCGAGCTATCGATGCGGTCCAGCGTCACCGGCCCCACTTGTTCGTCGCGCACCAGCGCCGCAGGCGCGAGGTCGCACAGTCCCAGGCAGCTTGTGCGCGTGATCGTCCAGTTCTGGTCGGGCCGCGTCGGCAGCTTTCCCAGGAGCGGACCGGCCCCGCGGAGGATACACGCCGGTCCGTCACAAATGCGAATCGTTCGCGTCGGAGGCGCCTCGCCCGCAAGCATCGAATAAAACGTGGCGATCCCGTGGACCCGGGCAGCCGGCAATCGCAGCGCTCGAGCCACCTCCTGAATCAAGGCCCCTGTCAGCCGCCCGCGTTCCTGCTGCAATTCGCGGAGAATCTCGACCACCGCCGCCGGATCACGCCCGTAACGCTCCGCGGCTTCGTCAACGGGCCCATCGGCGGGCCGGTATGCCAGGGTTTGTATATGCATTCTTGCAAGCTGCCTAACTATTCAGCAAGCGAACGCAGGATTCGAACGACTTCAGCTCAACTCAGGTCGGTGCCGGTGACGAGAGAGTTCGCAAGTTCGCTGAAATCTCCCCCTGAATGACGATGCATCATTCGGAATTCCATGTTCAACTCGAATGTGCTGATGTCGAATTTCAGTTCGTCGAAGACTGCGGAGCCTTCGTTGCCATAGGTGTTGCGATCGAGGAATTCCTGCGCGCGAGCCATCCTGACCGAGTTGCCCATCAAATCCACCACGGCGGGCGCGCGAACGTCTTCAGCGGGTAATTCCGGCAGAATATCGTCGTTCATCAAACCGAACCATGCCCCTAATCCGCCAAACACCGCTCGATTAAACTTCTCCGAAATGGCGGAATCGAAGGAAGCGGATTCGCGGCTTTTCGAGAATGCATTTTAAGTTTCTGATATTCCGCATGGAAGTCAACAGGTGTACGTCCGCGCAGGGCGGCGAGCCTTGCAATCAATTCATCGCTGGCGTTCAACGGCTGGTCAAATAGCTCCAGCATCGCGTTCTGCAAGCTTCCCGTATCTCTGCCGTGGGGACGGTTGTCGATGAGGCCCCGACCATCGCTGCGCGGCGGTGCCCGCGCAGGATCTTCGCGACCTGCCTGTGGGCAGTCCGGTGTCCGCGGTTTTTTCGATGGTGCTCATTTCTGTTCCGTCTCCAGTGTGACCCATTCGGCACCCACGATTTCGCCGTCGTGGCCGTTGCCGGTCAGATCCCGGATGCGGTTCCCTTGCGGCTGGGAGAAGTCCAGCAGGATCGCGGTCTGCTCGTCGCGGTGGAAATCGCAGCTGTCGGGCACGGGACAGCGGGCGTGCTGGCGGGGATCGAAACGTGCAGTCGACGACAAACGGAAAGCGCGGATCTCCGCGTAGCTTTGCCTGCCGGGACCGGTGAATAGCGGAGTGCCCAGGCACAAGTTTCCCACCGCCGGGTCGTCCCCGTCCCGACGCGTCTCGCCCAGCCGTTGGCCATTCAGATACAGCCATGCGTCCCCCTGGGCATCGACCACGTAGACCAGGTAATGCCAAGCACTCCCGGGCTCAGAAATCTTGTGGAATCGACTGAGCGGAACGTGGTCTGGGTCCGTCGCGGCATGCCAATTCAACTGAGGTCCGGCGGGAGTGCGGATCGCGGCGACACGCCATCCCGTCATGCCCGACTGGTGTGTGAGGTGAAAATGCAGCTCCACGTAGGTGCCCAGCAGTTGGTTCTCCAACGAATCGGAAGTCCACCGCAGCCACGTCTCGATGGTGACGGGATGATTCGGGGCTGCCAGGCGGCTCGTGTTGGCCAGTTCGACGAAGTGCTTGCCGCGGAACTGCAGGGCGTAGCGGCTGGCGGCCGTGGTGACGTCGGTAGCGACGTCGGCAGCGGGCGAAGTCAAAGATGAGGCGTGTGCGGCCGGGGTGTCACTTCTCGCACGTGCCTCCGCCGTGCGCGGAACCGCCGACGGGGGCGATGCGCTTGCCAAGGCGGATTCGTCCTGAGGTTCGAAATACCACAAACCGTTGTACCCCGTAATGACATCGAAGGCGACGAATCCCCGGCCCCAACGCCCGAGCGTTCGGTCGTGCCATTTTTTCTCGCGGGACTGGTACTGCGCGCCGTCCGCGGTAAATAGTCGGCCGTCCCCGGTGATGATCTGCCGGTTGACCAGGATGCAGGAGCGGAACCACACGGCGGAGAGGCTCAAGGGATCGGCCGCGCCATACTGCTCCAGGCGGCGGACCTGACAAGTTCCGGTGTCCAGTGTGAACCACCCCAGAAACCGCTGGGGAAACAAAAGGCGGGCGTCGTCCGTCCAACTGAGCGGACCCGGTTCATCGTAGATCTTGGTGAATGTCATCTTGTCGGGCGTGAGTCGCCAAATGCCTCGTCGGCCAGTTCCACTCGACTTCGCGTCGCCCGGGTGTTTCACCGACGCGCCCCTAGCGAGCGGCGGGACCTTGGCGGTTTCCGGTGTCGCTGCTGGCTGACGGGGTGTTTCGAGGGGACCTGCCCCCTGCCGGGACAGATTCTCCGCCGCCCGCAGGACGCTGTTGCGACTCGACCCCGATCCGATCGACAGCCAGAGACACCCCTGCCGCGGATCGGCAAGGAGGCTTTCCACGATGTAGCCGGACCCGCCATCAAATTCGTTCTGCGGATCGAGCGAGCGGGAGGATGCCAAGACGCGGAACTGTTTGGTTTCCGGGTCGAATTGACACAACGCTCCCGGCTCATACGCCAGATACAGCCGGCCTTCCAACCAGGCCATACCCGTGACGACATCGCCGGGCGCACCTGACTGCGGCCCGATGATCTCGACGCGGTCCTTGGTCACCATCGCAAAGCCCGGCCACGGCGACAGACTCACGAACGCGGCATTCGGACTGGCCGTCGCGTGTTTGCCGATCGGCCAGACCGCGCTGTGGCGAGCGTCGAGGCGGATAGGCGGGCCGAAGGCTTGCGGCGTGCCGCGGGGATGGTCCAGCCGCAGAAGCTGCCTGGTGCCCAAGCCCTCGATCCGAATCAGCAGCAGGGCGTCGGCGCCTTGCGGATCGGGCGAACGAAGGACGTGGATCCGCTCCAGACGCTGCAGGGCGTCTTGGCCGCGGTCCAACTGGATGACCTCGTAATCGGCCCAGGGTCCCAGCGTCCGTGGCGCGGCCAGCGTCCCCGGCGCGAGGCCGCGCAGTTTCTCCAAGTCCTCGACCAAGAAGCGGCGAGCTTCCGTCGCCCGGGCCACGTCGCGGCGAGAGTAGGCTCCCGCGTCAAGCAACGCCACGAGACGTTCGGCCCAATTCCCGCGGTGCTCACTGCCCGTGACCATCTGCACCCAGACGCTCGCCGACCAGCGCACCAAGGCCGACGCGTCGCGACGGCGTTCCGCATCCTCGAGCACGGCACCGAACCGGGCCGCGACTTCCTGCGGCCCCAGCCGTTCTCGGGCACGCGACAACAACGTATGGCCGAGGAAATCCTCCACCGGGGATTCGCTGGGCAAGTCAAATACCGCGTCGAACAGCCGTCGTGCCGCGGCCAGTCCTTCCTCGTCCTGCAATGGACAGCGGCCGAACAGGCCCAGCAGACGCACCGCCGGATCGGGGTGCTGATCCAGGAACTCCCACAGCGACAACAGCGATTCCGCCGGCCAATGGCGGCGGTTGTCCCAGGATGACCAACCAGGCGCTCGACCGCTCCAGTCGATCTCACGCAACAAGGCCACGAGGTAGTTGATGTAGTACTCGTCCCGAGCGGAGGGATGCAGGTCGCCCCGTCGTCGCGCCGCCTCGAATTCCCGATCCAGCGTCCGAATCGCCGCGTCGAACTCCGCCGGGGTCTTGGCAAAGTACGTCGCCAGGTTCAGGCGGGCGACGAGCAATGACACGAGAGTTCGCCCGTCACGCCGCAGCAAGTCGCGGTACACATCGTACTTGGCCAGCACGAGCCGATCGACGGCGGCGCGTTCCTGTTGAATTTCCGGGGATTCCCGTTCTCGCGGGAGCGTGAAGCAGGGGGCCAGCCAGTCGCGACCCAGCTTCTGAACCGGTTCGTCGGGCTTGAGTCCGCGGAGATACTCGATGTCCAGTTCATGGGTCCGCTGTGCGGCACGAAAAGCCTCCTTCGCGCGGTTGGAGGGCGGTTCCGCTAACGCGGCGTGGATGTGACGGGCGGCCAGCAGATTGTCGCGCGAGGGTTCGAGGGCTACCACCACGTCGGCCATGCGGGCCGCTTCCTCCCTGCGTCCAGTGCGCCGGTACCACTCGCGTCGCTGAGCGAACGCCGCCGCCTCGGTCTGCGGAGCGATGCGTGCAGCCTCCGTGGCCGTCTGGCTCCAGTTCTCCGCGACTTTCCGGGCGACCGCGCGCCGGATCTCATACAGGTCGCGGTTCGGCAGTGTCAGCTCGAATGCCTGCGGGGCTTGGCCCCCGAGCGACAGAAGTTTGACTGTAACCTGGCAGCCGCTGTCCGCCTCGTTGCGACGCAGGCCGCCCTCGATCAGCCAGGCCGAACTGCGAAGTTCAAGTTCGACGCCCGTCAACTGTTGTTCTTGACGCAGCAGGCGCAGGTGTTCCCGTTCCAACACAACCACGCCGGGCAACCGTGCGAGATCGTATTCCAGGAATACCGACAACGCGCGCCCCAGGGACGTGAGTGCCGATCCCGGCTCCTCGGACTGGATGCCAATGACGCCGACATACCGGCGGGCGTCGTGGGGCAGCTCCAGGACGGCCTTCGCCCGGCGCCATTCCTCCAGCCATGGCGCCGCCCATTGGTCCGGCTGGTCACCGAAGGACGTGAGCAGTTCGCAGAGTCGCACGCCGGTCCGCGTCTCCACCAGGCGCAAGCTGCCCAGCGAGTTTCCCGCCGCCTTGTTCTCCTGAACGCAAAGCAAGGCCTCAGCCGCGAGGAGTTGGCCGAACTGCACCGCTTTCGTGCGGTCCATCAAGCCGCCGGCATTGAGCTTCCATTCGTCCAGTACACGCTGGATGGCGTCCCGCTCGACCAATTCAATACCGCCCACCTGCGACAACTGCGCGGCCAACAAGTCCACGACGCCCCGTTCGCGCACGTCGTCCGCAGCGACGATCGCCCAACGCTGGTTGGCGGGGGATGCGGCCAGGACGCTTCCAGCGGTCGAGACCAGCAAACACATCGCTGCGGCACGATCGAACATGACAGCTCTCCGGATCAACAGGCGCCGCTGAGGACCAACTCGATTGCGCGTACCGGGACGCCCGGGCGGAGGCGCGATACCGATCGTAAACGAAACGGAACACCTCGGATGGTTCGTAAGAAGCTTGTCGGCGATGCATCGCAAACCGGCGCCACCAGACGACCAGACCTGACATCACAATACCAAACGGGCACTCGGCAAGCAATCGAATCATACAACCGCTGGCGTTACCGGTTTAGGCAACCCAAGCACCGAGCGGATGACCGTCCTGGCCGACCTGCCGTCGCTCACGGGGCTTGACTCCCGTTCGACCTGGGAAACTGCGGTCGTGTTACGGCGTGGCTCGGCTCCTTCCAATCCGCCATCTAAGCCGGCTCCCTCGCCAACCGCCCATCATTCCCCGCGTTCTGAGGACCCGGCGCTCTGAACGCGGGGACTGGCCACATTCCTGCCGCCTGGCGGCAGCTTGGTATGTTCGTCGGGCGTGTTCAGCTTCAAGCCCGCGATGCCGATGACGATCAGCCCGATACAGATCAGCCGCGGTAGACTGGCCACTTCGTCGCCGATCCAAAAAACTCCCAAGATCACGCTCCCGGCAGCACCGATTCCCGTCCAGATCACGTAACTGGTCGCGATGGGTAGCGTCTTGGTGGCTTGGGCCAACAGCACGACGCTGACAATACTGGCAGCCACCGTGAACACGCTGGGCCAAAGACGGGTGAATCCCCCCGTGAACTTCAAACCGACAACCCACGTCACCTCGAAGAGCGAGGCGATCAGCAAGATAATCCAGGCCATCATAGCTCTCCGCCACCAACTCGATTTGTTATTCCGCGTCCCGAACTCGACGCGGCTCGAACTCGACGCGTCGGGGGGACTCACTGCTGCGGGCCTCGTTCGCAGGGCTTCGCCGATTCTCGAGACGCTGCAGTCTTAGCGTCCCAAGCGAAAGTGGTCCTTCATTTCGGCCAGGGCGACGAGCAATCCCTCCAGGGCTTGATCCGAATGATTGGCGTTCACCAGGATTCGCAACAGGCCGCCGTTCAGGGGAACCGCCGGGTACGTCGCCGATTGGACGTAGTAACCACGGTCGAAGAGCCATTTGCCGGCTTGCAACGTCTGTTCGATATCGCCGATCACCACGGAGACGATCGGGGCTTCGCCGCCGAGGATCTGCAGGCCCAATGCGCGCACACCGTCGATCAACCGCTGCATCAGCGTTTTCAATCGCTCCAGCAACCGATCGTATTCGGCCGATTCCAGGATGTCGCACACGGCGCACACGGCCGCCAGATACGGGGGCGGCACAGGACCGCCGAAAATAAAGGTGCTGGAACGGAGTTTCAGCACGCGTTTCAGTTTGGAATTGCAGGTCACAAACGCGCCCATGCAGGAAAAGGCTTTGGACAGCGAGCCGACCATCAGCACCTGGTCCAAGCCGCCCAGGCTCAAGCACGCCGCCCCGCGGCCGCGGGGCCCGACGACCGCCGTGCCATGCGCGTCGTCCACGTAGAGAATTCCGCCGTACCGCCGCGTCACTTCATCGATCTGCTTCAGCGGCGGGATCTTGCCGGTCATGCTGTACACGCCGTCGACGGCAACCACCCGGTTTTTGGCCGACGACTTTTCCAGAACCCGTTCCAGCGATTCCGCGCACAGCGGATGAATCTCTTCCAGGATTGCCCCGTCGGCCGCCGCGATTTTCGCCGCCTGGTGGATCGTGTCGTGCGACTGGCGATCGACCACCAGCAGGTCCCCTTTGGCGGCAATGCCCGGGATCAGGCCGATGTTCGCCAGCGTGACGGTGGGAAAGATCAGCGTGTCCTCGACGCCCAGCCAGCGGGCGAGACGGTACTCGGCTTCCTCGCACAGGCTGACGCTGCAAAAGGCGCGCGAGGCGCCGTTGTGCGTTCCCCAGCGGGCGGTGGTCTCGACCAGCGCCCGCTGGACGGCCGGGTGACGGTCGAGGCCCAGAAAGCTGTCCGACCCGAAATTGGTCAAGACCCGCTCGCCGACCCGCATCCGCCGCTGTTCGTCCATGTCGTCGACCCGCAGATCCTTCAGATGGACGTCGGGCATATTATCCAAAAACAACAGCGCCAGCCGCACGATTCGATCGCGGCTCAAGTGGGCCGTCAATCGTTGGACGGCGTTCCGCTCCCCCGACTCGGCCGCGTTCGTGCGTTGCTTGCTTCGCGGCTTGTGCGGGGCGCTGTCAACTGGCTGCTGCGAAACCACATTCATCTCGCTGTGCATCTTGTGTCCTCTCACCTGACTGTCTACCACGGCTCGTTCACCGGCTGGCCCGGCAATTGCGATTATCGTTCCGGGGGGGGCCGAATACAAGAGTCTAGCCCCGGGGTTGCGGCACAAGCCGAAACTCTCGATAACTGAGGCGCCGTTTGGGAAAGCTTAATAATATGTTATGGGCGAGGGCAAGGTTGCCCGAGGGTTTGGGAGCGAGTTTTTCGCCGGCCGGCCCCTTTGGCTCGGCGTTCAACGAAAGGATGTCATGACGAACCATCCACCGCCTGCTCCGGAAAAAACTGCTCCCGTCTCTTGGAAAACGGGTGTAATTTGGATGGGATGCGGATTCCCGGCCCTGTGGCGACTGTTGGCCGGCCATCGGTTCCGCCTGCCATTTTCGTCTCTGCCGGCATGCACGTGCGATGTCGGCTGCGCCGTGTTCAACTCGGCGCTGGGCTCGCTGCAAGACCTGCTTCTGGCATCTTCGCTGAAACGCATCGTTTTGGCCGATGACCCCCTATTTATTGTCGGCCATTGGCGAACCGGGACGACGCTGCTGCACGAATTGCTGGCCTTGGACGCGCGGCACCGTTGTCCGACGAACTACGAGTGCTTCGTGCCGCATCATTTTCTGATCAGCCAGCGCTGGCTGAAACCTTGGATTCGCTTCGTCTTGCCAAGCAACCGCATCGCCGACGACATGCCGGTCGAATGGGATCTGCCACAAGAAGATGAATTCGCGCTGCTGGCCCTGGGCATGCCCAGTCCGTATCTGAGTATCGCCTTTCCCAACGAGTCGCCGCAGTTCAACGCGTACTGGACGCTGGACGGCCTGAGTCCCGGGGAACTGGCTCGCTGGCAACAAACGCTGACGAAATTCCTCCGCCAACTGATCCGCAACCGGCCCGGCCGACTCGTGCTGAAATCACCTCCCCACACATTCCGCCTGCCGGTCTTGGAACAGCTGTTTCCGCGAGCCCGCTATCTGCACATCGTCCGGGATCCCTATGCGGTGTTTGCGTCGACGATCAAGCTGTGGAAGTCGCTGTTCGCCGCACAAAGCTACCAGCGGCCGAACTACGCGGGGCTGGACGAGCGGGTTCTGGCGACCTTTTGTCAGATGTATGACAGCTTCGAATCCGCTCGGCCGAATATTGATCCCCAACGGATTTGCGATGTCCGCTACGAGGACTTGGTGCATGACCCCCTGGGGCAGCTGCGGCAGATCTACCAGTGGCTGGACCTGGGCGATTTTGAACCGGCCCGGCCCGCCGTCGAAGCCTATTTTGCCCGGCGGACCGACTATCGCCCCAGCCGTTACCGGCTCGCCCCGGAGGACCACGCCGCGGTCACCCTGCGCTGGCTGCCGTACATGCAAAAGTACGGGTACGCGCTGCCCGAGGAGTCGATCGTCCTACCTTGATCGCTGCGATCATTTTCATACTGTCGAAGTCCGGCGTGCCGTGCCGGCGTCGATCGGCTTGTGATGCGGCGTGGGCGGAAACGCAGGCGGCGGGACAGGACTCTTGATGCGGCGGTGCAACAGGGCCAGGAAGGCGGGCAACAAGACCGTTCGCACGATGAAGGTGTCCAACAGGATCCCGAAGGACAGCGAGAACCCCAGCTGGACGATGGCGGCCAGCGCGTTGGCGCCGGTGCCCAACAACGCCCCGGCGGCTGGGAACCAAGCCGATACCATAGGCCCCCAGGTGCCGGCCGTCATCGAGATGAACGTGCCGGCCATGATCACCCCGCAACTGGTGATGATTCCGCCCGTGCGGACGACGGCCCGCCGCAGTCCCATCAGCGGTCCCCATTTCGCCTGCTCCTCATACACCCGCGTCACCAGGTAGATGTTGTAGTCCTGCCCGACGGCGACCAGGATCACGAACAGGAAGATGGGCACTTTCCAATCCAGCCCGAGGAACTCCGGGCCGTACACCCAGGAAAAGAACCACACCGTCACGCCCAGCGTGACGTAATAACTGAACAGCACCGTGGCGATCATGTACAGGCATACGGCCGGCCGCCGCAACATGACCAGCAACACCGCCCACACCGCCAGCACGACCAAGATCTGGATGCGGCGATTATCGGACTGCGTGACGCGTTTCAAATCGCGCAAGTCGGCACTCATGCCGGAGTACACAAAGGTCGAATTCCGCCAGGCGGAGTCCGCTTCGTCCTGGACCGTCTGCAGCTTGTGCTCGACGCGGGTCAGCACCTCTTCCGCTTCGGCCGAAAACGGATCGTACCGCAGGATCAAGTCCAGCCGCGTCACGTCGCCGGCATAATCCCCTTCCGTGGCCACGTAATACTTCTGCGTCTGAGTGTGCGGGCTGGCGATCAGCTTGGTCCACGAGTCCTTGCCGAACAGGCCGAAGCGCCGGCCGGGGGGGAACTTGCCCAGCGGATCGGAGACGCTGCGGACGGCGGATACGCCCTCGACATAGAGTTCCCGAGTCAGTTCGGCGATCCGTTCACGTCCCGGCCTGGTGTCAAAGCCGCCCTGGGGTTGAAAGACGACCACCGTCAACGGTCCCGCTTCGCCGACGTCAAAGTGCCGCTTCATGAATTCCGCCCCCTGCCGGCTGGGACGTTCGCGCGGCAGTTGGCTGAGGAAATCGTAGGTGATGCGGCCGCCTTTCCGCACGCCGTGCACCGCGGGAACCAGCAGGATCAGCAGGCTGACCATCAGGATCAAGCCGGGCCGCGCGACGATCGCGGACGCGAGAACGTTCCAAAACCTTGATTCGCCGGAGTGCTGCGCGCCGCCGCCGTCATCCCAAGCGGATGAACGTTTCGCCTGCGGCATGCCGAAAGGCCAGAATACGCCCCGGCCAAAGGCGCGCAACAACGCGGGGGCGAGCGTCAAGCAGGCCACCAGCGTGACCGCCAAACACAAACCGATGGCCGGCCCGCTGTTGCGGAACTTGCCGAAATCGGCGAAAAACATCGTCCCCAGCCCGAGAATCGTCGTGACGGCGCTGGCCGCCAGGGCGGTGCCCACCGCGCCCAGCGAGCGGGCGACCGCTTCGCCGGGCTCGTGGCCCTCCTCCAAATCCTCGCGATAGCGGGCCACGAGAAACAGGAAAAAGTCGGTCCCCGCGCCATACAGGATGACGATGATGAACACCTTGGTCGTGGTAAAGATCTTGAAATTCCACCACTCGAATCCCGGTAACCGGTCGACTTGCGTCAGCATCGCCACCAGACTGGTGGCGGCGAACACCGACGCGGTGATGGTCACCAGGGGCATCACGACCAACAGCGGCGAGCGGTAGACGACGCTCAGGATCAGCACGACCAGCACCACCGTGAATAATTCCGTGTTCGCGATGCTGTCCCGCGCGGCGCGCAGCAGATCGCCGCCCACCGCCGCGGACCCGGAATAGCCGATTTGCAGACGCGGTTGCGAGTCGCCCACCAGCGTTGCCCGCGCGGCGTCCAGCAACGTCTCCAGATAGTCCAACACCTCGATGTTGTCCACCGCCATGAATTCGTTGGACAGGTGCAGCAGAATCACCCGGACCTCGGGCTTGCTCAACTTCTCGCCGAACACCTCGTCCTGCCAAGTCCACACGTCGAGCAGCGGCAGAAATTCCGCCTCTTGGGGAAACGGCCGATCCTCGGCGTTCTGGAAGATCGGGTCCAGTTCCCCCGCGGTTTGCGCATCGGCGTCGGCGTCCTGCACTTGGCCCAGCCGCCGGTACGCCAAGGAACGATTGTGAAACGCCGCCGCGAACCGCTGGTGGCGCCTCACCGTGTCGGGCGGGAGGGCCTTCTTTTTCGCCGCTTGATCCTTTTTCTGCCAATATCCCGCCAGCAGTCCGTCCAATCGAACGGCTTCATCCAACGCCGCTTCGGCTTCCCGCAACGCCGCGCCGGCGCGGGCGGAGGCCATCGTTGCGGCTTCCCCGCCGCCGGTGCTCTGCAGCTGTTCGGCTTCTGCGGCGTGCTGCCCGGCGCGCTTGAGCGCCGCGACGCCTTGCAGGTTCTTGAATTGCCGCGCGAGGTCGTAGGCCACCGCCAAGTCGTCCCCCTGCAACGGACCTTCGTCGCTGCCGACGTAGACTGCGATCTCGCTCTTGGCGCGGTCGCGCGGGAAAGCGTTGGCGAGCAATTGCTCGCCGCGCACGCTGGGCATCTGCGGCGGCAAATAGGCCAGATCGCCGTCGCGGGTTACCTCGTCCCAATTCGGCGCCGCCCAATCCAACAGGCCGACGACGACTACCCAGCCGACGATTACCGCCAGCCAATGCCGCGTCACCAGTTTACCGAGCAGGACGAACATGCCCCGCAGTATCGAACACCGGCCGCAAAAAGAAAAGGGCGGATTCCGCAGATGGTAAAATGTGACGGTTGCCCAAAACACGGCGAGCCTGTTCATTTGCGGCCCGTACTTGGATTCTGGACTTGCCAGCGTGTATGATATGCCCGTTGTCCATCCAGCCGGGCCCGCGGCGCGATGCTTGTAACAGTCGCCGCCGGGCTCGCTCCCGCACCATCGCTAGAAAAGGACCCGAACCGTGACCAGCCAGACGCCCCACGACCTCGAGCAGCGGTATGCTCAACGCCTGAACCGGTACGTCACTGCGATGCGCAACGAGATGCCGGACATGGTGCCCATCCGGCCGTTCGTGGCCGAAGTTACCGGCGTCTACGCCGGGTATACGTGCCAGGAAGTCACCCACGATTATGACAAAGCCCTGCTGGCGGCCCGCAAATGTGCGGCCGACTTCGATTGGGACGCCGTGGTCGGCAACATGGTCTACGTCTGGACGGGGCTGGCGCAAGCTCTGGGCTTAAAGTACTACGCGATCCCCGGCATCCACATTCCGCCCGACGTCGGGTTCCAGTACAGCGAGCCGGACGAAGAACACGCCTGGATGAAACCCGATGAATACGATCAACTGATCGAGGACCCCACGGGCTACCTGTGGAACGTGTGGTTCCCGCGGGTGTCCGCCGAGGTCCCGGGGCCCGGACAAACGGCGACGTATCGAGGAAATGTGGCCTTGGCCAAAGGCGCGATGGCCATGCTTCAATACTTTTACGCCCTGGGGAATCAGGGCCAGTTGCTGCGAAAAGAATCCGGCACCGTGTCCGCGATCGCCGGAATCCTCAAAGCACCGTTCGACATCATCGCGGACAAGCTCCGGGGGTACATGGGTCTGACGATGGACATGCATACCCAGCCGGACAAAGTGCTGGCTGCCTGCGAGGCCCTGGTACCGCACCTGGCGCACGTGGCCTTGACGACGGCGGACGCCAGCAAGCACGTTCCCGTCGGTTATTGGATGCACCGCGGCTGTGTGCCGTTCGTGAACATGAAGCAATTCCACTCGCACTACTGGCCGACTCTCCGGCCGATCGTCGAGGAACTGTGGAAACACGGGCACCAGACGCTGTTCTACGCCGAAGGCAAATGGAACGCGCATCTGGACTCGTTCGCCGAACTGCCCGACCAGAGCATCGTCTATCACGTGGACCAGGACGACATCTTCGACGTGCATCGCAAGATCGGCCACAAGTTCTGCCTGAGCGGCGGCATTCCGAATTTTCTGCTCAGCTACGGCACGCCGCAGGAAGTGCGGGATTGTTGCCGCAAGGTGATCGACGGCGTGGCCCGCGACGGCGGCTATATCATGGACGCCGGAGCGATCATGCAGAACGACACCAGCGTCGAGAATCTGCGGGCCATGACCGAGACCACGCGCGAGTTCGGCGTCTACTCGCGCGGCCACGCCGCCGGCGGGCTCGTCGCGCCGCCTGCCCCGCGCCCCGATTTCGGCGGCCCCGGCGTCGGCCTCGAAGGCCGGCCACAGCCCGCGATCCAGCCGGGCGTCTGCACGCCGTGGGACGCGAAACTCAAGGAACTGCCGCCGCTGACCGGCGATGCCGAACTGGCCAAGAAGATCTGGGACAACATCGAAGGCCTAGGCAACATGTTCATCTGGCAGGTGTTGCTCTCGTTTTAGCAAGGACATTTGGAGGCATCGGAGACGTAGCCAAGATCCGGTTCCGATTCATTCATCGCACTGCTCGACGACGACAGGACGCCTGTAGCCGGGCGCCGAACCAATCGGCTCGCCGATGTCCGCCCACCCGACTTCGCCCTGAGCGATTGCCAATCCACTCGCCACAACGTTTGGCGTGCGTCCTCTCCGGTAAAGTCGCCCACCGCAGACCCGACTTTGTCGACCGCGGCGTTCAGGAGAACAGGCGTACGATACACGAGTCCGATCATCTTGGCGGCTCCGTATCAGGAGTTTTGGCGCTCACGCGTTCGGCACGCCGGCGCTCGTCCCGGTCACGTGCCGCAGCGCGGCCAGCGAACCATGCCGTTGCAGAAGCTCCAGTTCCCGTTCATTGCGAACCAGCCAGACTCCTGCAAATGCCATCGCGTTGCAGGAAATCGACGCGAAACACTCGTGAACTCTGGGCACCGCCAGCATCCAGCGCCGCGTCATCAACAGGTTGTAGGACTCGACGAAACGCGCGCCCGCCGCAGGCCACTTTACTCCGATCGCCTGCAGCAGACGGCGGTACACGTTCCATGTGTGGTCGGCCGCCCGCTGCGGACCGGTGGCCACGACATCCTCAGGTAGCGCGGCGATGGCATGCGGATAGGGAAGCGACTCGAGCCGTCCTGCATCGCCGGAGATTTCCGCCGCGTCGATCAGCGGGCTGACGGGCAGCGACACACCGCTGGGGTCCAGCGGCAAAGGCACCAGTTGCAGATGCTTGTGCGGCTGACTCGCGCCGGCCACCACGCCGCTGTTGTAAAATCCCAGTCCGTCGTATTCGGCCAGGCACCTCCATAACGCCTCGAAATCCTGTGGCCCCAACGGCGTCTGCTGGTCCTCGAACGCCCGCGTCACAATCAGCAGGTGGTGGTCGACCACGTTGAATTTGTTCAGCAAGCAAACGTGTGCGGGCGAAGCATCCGCGACGTACATCGCACTCTCGTAGGGCAGGAACGGATTCAGGCGAGCCGCGGTGGCGGCCGCGTCGCGACGGGAAGCAATCGGCTTGCGGGCCAAGTGCCTCACGATCCGAACCAGGAAGCGGATTCCGCCGTCCGGCAGATACAGAGCATCGGTCGCAATGGGCTGCAGCGCGCCGCCGAGCAGCGCCCGCTCGGTTGCCGCCTGGACGCGCGCCCACAACGTGCCGGGGGCGAAAACCGGCGGCTCAAGGTCTTCCGCAAAAGTCATCGGGACTTTCTTTCTTGGGAGGCAGGGAGCGATTCGCGGCTGGGAGATTCACGATTCGGAACGGTTGCACGAGCACGCGATCGGACTCTATGATGATACGGAGGAAACGCATACAACCAGAGTACCAAAAGGAGATCACCGTGTTGGCTTGTCTCTTGCTGGTCGGTACCGTGCTGCTCGGTCCGGTGGCCGCGGACGAGGTCGAGGAGTTGCGTCTGCAAGTGCGGCGGCTCGTGCGGCAGTTGGATGACAACCAGTTGGCGACGCGACAAGCGGCCGAGCACAATCTGATCGAACTCGGCACCCCGGTCCTGGAGTTGCTGCCCGTGCCCACCCGCGATACGTCGGCCGAGGTCAAGGTGCGATTGGAGCGGATCCGCAAGGTGCTGGAGGCGGCGGCATCGGAAGCGGCCGCCCAGCCGTCGCGGGTGACGCTGCGCGGTCCGATGCTGCTGTCCGCCGCGCTGGCCGAGCTGCAACGGCAGACAGACAACCGAATCATCGATTTCCGCCGCCGTTTCGGCCAGCAGCCTACGGATTCCCAGCTGACGCTGGATCTGGAAAACACGCCGTTCTGGCCGGCGCTGGACGCGGTGTTAGATCAAGCGGCTCTGACCGTCTACAACTTCAGCGGCGAAAGCGGCGCACTGGCCGTGGTGGCGCGCGATCCGAGCGAGCAGAGCCGCGCAGCGCGGGCCGTGTACCAAGGGCCGTTTCGGATGGAAGTGTTGCGTGTCCAGGCGATTCGCGAGCTGCGCAATCCGGCGAATGATTCGCTCCGGCTAACGCTGGAACTGACTTGGGAACCGCGAGTGTCGCCGATCCTGCTGCGGATTCCGCTGGCCGATCTGCGAGCAAGTGATGAAACCGGCCGGCCGCTTGCCGTCGGTTCGCAACGCGCCAGCTTGGAAATCCCCGTCGAGAACGCCATCCCCGCCGCCGAAGTGCAAGTGCCGCTGGAACTGCCCGAGCGCCGCAGCGAGCGAATCCCGTCGCTCCAGGGGCGTCTGTCCGCCCTCCTGCCCGGGCGCGTCGAGACGTTTGAATTCAACCACCCGGCGGACGCCAAGAACGTCGAACTTACCCGCGCCGGAGTGACCGTGATCCTGGACCAGGTCCGCAAGAACGTCGATGTCGATGAAGTGCGCATCCGAGTCCGGTTCGACCAGGCACATAACGCCTTGGAGTCGCATCGCAATTGGATCTACAACAACGAAGCGTATTTTGTCGCCCCCGATGGCCAGCGATTCGAACACGCCGGAATGCAAGCGTTTCGGCAAGCCGACAACGAGGTCGGCGTGGCGTATCTGAGCGATCGCGAAGGCGGCTTGGCGGACTGTAAGTTCATCTACAAGACGCCCACGCTGCTGATGCTGGTGCCCGTTGAATTCGAGCTGAAAGACATCCCGCTGCCGTGAGGGACGAAGGATGAAGGATGAAGGAACAATTCTACCCAGTTCGCCTCTCGTCTTTATGTTTCTGCCCCCCATTTTTTTGCCCGCGTTTTGCCCGAATCACGTTTCTGTTCGCCCGCGTAGCCGTCATTGTTGCCGCGATCAGCCTAGCCGCTTTGCTCCCTTTGTCCGCCGCCGAGCCGGACGTGATGCCGCCATCGGTCGCCTTGGCGGCCGTGGACGGGATTCCGATTACGTCGCGGGACGTGCAGCGTGAACTGGACCGCGCGGTGCAAGGTCGTGACTTGTCACCTGCCGCGTTGCAGTCCCTCTGTGAAGCCGCGCTAAAGCAACTGATCGACCGCCGGCTGGTTGGTGCCTATTTGAAACAAAACGGCTTCGCTGCTCGGCCGCAGGAACTCGACCGCCAACTGCAACGGGTCCGCAAGCGTTTGGAGCAGCAACAGCTGACGCGGGACCAGTACCTGCAACGATGCGGCCTGAGCGCGAACGAGTTTCGCGACAGCCTCGATTGGCAGATTGCTTGGCCGCGGTTCCTGGAGCGGTACCTGACGGACGAGAACCTGGCGCGTTATTTCGAGCAACATCGCCGCGATTTCGATGGGACCGAAGTGTCCGCGGCGCACATCCTGTTCCGCATCGAGCCGTCCGATGATGCCCGGATGCCGGACGCGGCGATTGCCGCCGCCCAGCGGTTGCGAACGCGGCTTCAAGCCGGCGAATTGAGCTTTCCCGAGGCGGCGCAACAACATTCCGCTGCGCCGACCGCAGCCGATGCCGGCCGCCTGGGGTTCATCGGCCGCCACCAGCCGATGCCCGAGGCGTTTACGCAAGCTGCCTTTGCGCTGGAGCCGGGGGCCATCAGCCCGCCCGTGGTCACGGCGTCCGGCGTCCACCTGATCCAATGCGTGGAGGTCAAGCCGGGGACGAAAGGCTGGCAAGAGGTCCGCGCTGAACTGGAAACGGCCGTCACCCAGCACCTGTTCCGCTGGGCAGCCGATCGGCAGCGAGCCTCCGCCAAGATCGAGATCCGGTGACCGCCGCAAGCCCGGGTTCGTACTTGAGTCCTTCAGTCAATCCCATTTTCAGACTTGAAAACGCAATGGTTTCTTCGTGGGGCGTTTCGCAGCCCGTGCCTTTTTGACTTAGGTTCGCAGAACAATAAAATTTATAGACGGCTGTCAGCGACTGTCAGGCGTCGATCGCTACGACAGCCCCTGGGTACACTGGTGCCGCAGGGGCTTTTTTGGTCGCCTTTTCGGAGGACAGTACGATGAAGACTTTGAAAAATCTTCTGCGCAACATCATCCCCCTAGTTCTGCTGGCAATGATTTTGGCAGCACCCAGCGGATGCAGCCGGTCCGAGACCGCCACGATCGCCGCGGTGGAGGGCCGAAGTGTGACGATCGAGACGGCAACGGGACATCGCAAGACCCATGAGGTAGCGCCCACCGCCAAAATCACACTGGACGGCAAGCGCGTCAATCTGCCAGATCTTCAAACAGGAGACAAGGCAGAAGTCATTACACAACAGGAAGGCTTTCCGGAGCACCCGCACGATGTCGCCGTTTTGATCGACGCCCAGCGAGCGGAAAAAGACGCCGCGGCCGGCGCCGGCAAACCGGCGGCGCTGGACGAGGCATCCACATTGTCCCAGGAGGCTCGTCCAGCCCCGGCGGCGGAAAAGAGCCGGTCGCGATTCGGCGAGGGCGCGCCTGCAATCACCGAGACACCGCGGCCTGTGCTGCAAGACGAATTGTCGATTGTGCCGGCGGACGAGCCGCGCGCCGATGTTCTGTATGAAGGCGAGATCAGCTTTGTCGGCGAGGACCTCGTGCGTTTGCGAAACTTCGCTGCCCCCGTACAGTTGGCCTCCGAGTTGACCTTCACCGTCACCGGCGATACCGAGATCCTGATCTACGGCAAGGAGGCGGTGATTGACGATCTGCGACAGGGCATGACGGTTACCATCGCGGCGGTGCAGCACGGAGAGGTGCTTGTCGCCAAGCGAATCGAGGCGGGGCCGACGCTGTTGTGAGCCGGCAGGACAGAAATGAGGATATCATGCAGTCACAAGACCGAAATAGCTTGAATACTGCCATTTGGTGGCAAAATTTAGGCGTCCGTCAGCGGTTATCCAGGTTGACACCGATGCGGCAGTTGGAATAGAATGTTGACGTTGACCGAGTGGTTAGTGACGATTGTTAGCGACGCGAGTTTTCCGCGTTCCCGCCTTCTTACACGCCTTGAGATGATCGCCAGTGGCAGACGCCTGACGGAGGGCTGCCGAACGGGACAGCTGGTGGTCGAGCCTGCAATGGGACAGAGAAGTTTGCATGGATGCAAGGTCGCCTGATGCCCGGATGGCATGATTCGCCGCTACAGGAACGGGCGAAGTTGACTGTCTCCCACCCACCTAAGCTGTACACACCACGGTTCCATGATTGTTGCGAAAAACTTTCAAGCCGCGACGGCGCTCAGTTCGCACGAGTTGGAGATGGTGCGCCAGTGCTTGGCCAGCGATGGCTGCCTGGATGCTCTGACTCTGGAATTGGAGTACGCTTCGACCGAGGACCTGATGCGGGCCGTGGGCCAGGCGTTGGGAATGGAATTCGTCGATCTGTCCATCGCGTCGGTCGACTCCGCTGTGCTGCGGTGTTTCCCGCTGCGGTTAGTCCACCGTTACGGCGTGTTTCCGTTGGAGCATCGGGACGGTTCGCTGATTGTGGCCACCTGCAATCCATTCGACTTGGCCGCGCTGGACGCTGTCGGTGCCGCGGTGCCGGACAGCCTGGTGCCGGTGATCGTGCTGGCCGACGAGTTGGCGCGTTTGGTCAAGCTGCACTTGGGCGTGGGTGCCGAGACGATCGACGACCTGATGGCGATTCGTGCCGAGCAGGACAATCGGATCGAAGTGCTGGACGAGCCGGAGTGGGATCGTTCGGAGGCTTCCGAAGCGGCGCAAGAAGCATCGGTCGTGCGGCTGGTGAATGAGATCCTGATCGAAGCCGTCGAGGGCCGGGCCAGCGATATCCATTTGGAGGCTCAGGCCGACGGTTTGAAGATCCGCTACCGGATTGATGGAGTGCTGCAAACCCAGCCTGCGCCGCGACAGATCCATCGCTTCCAGGCGGCCATCATCAGCCGCTTGAAGATCATGGCTCGCCTGAACATCGCCGAAAAACGCGTCCCCCAGGACGGGCGCATCAAGCTGCGCGTGTCGGGGCGCGAGATCGACATTCGCGTGTCGATGATCCCCATGCTGCACGGCGAAGGGATCGTGATGCGGATTCTGGACAAGGACCGGCTGAACTTTTCGCTCCGCGGCGTGGGGATGGCCCGCGACACGTACCAGCAATTCCAGCGGCTGATCAAACAGCCGCACGGGATCATTTTGGTCACGGGGCCGACCGGTTCGGGCAAGACCACTACCTTGTACAGCGCGCTGAGCGAGTTGAAGGACGAGCAGACCAAGATCATCACCACGGAAGATCCGATCGAATATCAATTGGACGGCATCAACCAAATTCAAGTTCATTCGAAAGTCGGACTGACGTTTGCGGCCAGCTTGCGAAGTATTTTGCGGCACGATCCGGACGTCGTCCTGGTGGGCGAGATCCGCGATTTGGAGACGGCCGAGAGCGCCGTCCAGGCTTCGCTGACGGGCCACTTAGTCTTCAGCACGCTGCACACCAACGATGCGGCGGGCGCCTTCATGCGATTGATGGACATGGGGGTCGAGCCGTTTCTGGTATCCAGTACCGTCGAAGGCATCCTGGCCCAGCGGCTGGTGCGGACCCTGTGCAGCGAGTGCAGCGAGTCGTACGTCCCCGGTCCCGAGGATGTCCCCGATGATTTTCCGCGGGCGGATTGCGAGAACGAAGGCGGAGCGATCTATCGCGCGGTCGGCTGCCGGCAATGCCGCGGCACGGGCTACCGCGGCCGGACGGGGATATACGAGTTGCTGGCAGCCACGGACGAAATCCGCCGCCTGGCCGCCGAGCGGACGCCGAGCAACGTCATTAAGCGGGCGGCGATGGAGGCGGGCATGAGGACCTTGCGGCAGGACGGCTGGAGAAAGGTCTGTCGCGGACAGACGACTGTCGCAGAGGTGCTTCGTGTGACCAAGGCGGATTAGCTACCTTCAGAAGCGGCGCGATGCCTCAGTACACCTACACGGCGCGAACGTTGGCTGGCGAGAACGTGGCTGGCACGATGACGGCGGCCAGCAAGCGAGAAACACTGGCGGCGCTGGCAGAACGCTCGCTGTTCCCGCTGCATGTGACGGAAAAACAGCGTTCGCCGTGGCAGCGGCAGCGTCGCGTCAAGACGTCCGAGTTAGTCTCGAACCTGGGCCAACTGGCCGACTTGCTTCAAAATGGCGTTCCGCTGCTGGAATCGCTCGGCATTCTCTCGGCCCAATGCCCGCATCCGGGTCTGGCCGACATCCTGATGGACGTGCGGGATCAAGTGGCCGAGGGCGCGCCGTTGGACGAGGCGATGCACAAGCACTTGGACGTGTTCGGCGACCTGGCGGTGAGCATGGTGCGAGCCGGCGCGGAGGGGGCCTTCCTGGAGGATGCCTTGAAACGCACCGCCGATTTTCTGGAACAGCAGCAGGAACTCAAGGGCCGCGTCACCGGGGCGATGATCTACCCGGTGTTTCTGGCCTCGCTGGGCGTGATCATCACGGTGGTTCTGGTCGTCGTCTTTGTGCCCAAGTTCGCGGAGTTGTTTGCACGTCTGGAACAGCAGGGCGGCGGACTGCCGCTGCCGACCGTGATCCTGTTGGGATTGAGCGAGTTCCTGGGCCGGTACGGCGTGCTGGTGGCCGCCCTGCTGGCCGGGCTGGCGTTTTGGCTGCGGCGCTTCGCCGGGCGCGAACGCGGCCGGCTGTGGATCGACCGCTGGAAGTTGAAGATCCCGCTGGCTGGTCCCGTGTTTCACGGCTACGCCGTCTCGCGCTTCTGCCGTATTTTGGGAACATTGTTGAAGAACGGGGTCCCGCTGTTGAGGTCGCTGGAGATCAGCAGCGAATCGGCCGGCAACCGCGTGCTGGCGCAAGCGATTCGCGATTCCGCAGAAAACGTGTCCGCGGGCGAGACGTTGTCCGAGCCGCTGGCTGCCTGCGGGCTGATTCCGCGACCCGTGATGGCCATGATTCACGTCGCCGAGCAGGCGAATAATTTGGACCAGGTACTGGTGAGCATCGCCGATGGCATCGACCGCCGCACCTCGCGGCAGATCGACGTCATGGTTCGGATGGCCGAACCGGCGATGCTGCTGGTGATGGGCGTACTAATCGGGTTCGTCCTGGTGGCCTTGCTGCTGCCGGTGTTCGACACCATGACCATGATGGGGTAGAAAAATTAAGGGAGGACAAGAAATGAAGATTTTTGAACGCCGCCATGCCCGCCGATCCGGTTTCACCCTGACCGAAATGCTGATCGTGCTCGCGATCTTGGTGATGTTGGTTGCCCTGGTCGTGCCCCGGTTCATGGGCGCCCGCAAGAAAGCGGACGTGAACGCGGCACAATCGCAGATCGGATTATTTCGCGGGGCTTTGGAGCGATACGCTTTGGATACGAGGAATTTTCCCACTACCGAGCAAGGGCTGCAGGCCCTGCTCACACCGCCTAGCGACGACAGCGAAACGTCGCTCCGCGGCTGGGAGGGTCCCTACGTGAGCGCGGACGCCATCCCGACCGATCCCTGGGGCAACGCGTATCAGTACGTCTATCCGCCGGAACGTGGCAGGACGGATGCGCCCGACATCTGGTCGTTTGGGCCGGACGGCGAGGATAACACCGAAGATGACATCCGCAGCTGGAGCGGCGGCGATGGCGGGTTGGATGGAGAACCAGGCGGGCCGCGCGAGAATCTGGACATCGATGTTGATGTAAACGTCGGCGGGCCGCCTGGAGGGGGCATGCCTCGTTAGCATCTTTCAAAGGCGGCGTGAACGCCGCATCTGCGAGGGGGGGAGTTGTTGTGGTTGGCTCGCAATCGATCCGCCGAAGGCGCGCCTGGGGACGAACCGAGCCGCCTGGGCGGCGGATCGCATATACCTTGGTCGAGTTGCTGATCGTCGTGGCTCTCTTGAGCGTCATCCTGACCCTCACCCTCCCGTCGCTACGACAGCTGTCGGCCAAGAGCGAATTGCGAGACGCCGCTCGGCAACTGAGGGTGGCGCTGCTCGAGGCGCGTCTCGCGGCGATCGAGTCGGGGAGCCTGACGTATTTCCGTTACCAGACCGGAGGCGGCCGGTTCGAAGTCGGTCGGGCGGCCGCACCGCCACAATCCGGAGGCCCACCGGCGGATGCCGATCGGGCCGCCCAAGGCGATGCAGACCTTGAATCCACAGCCCAGCCGCGATGGCTGCCTCTCGGAATGCGGTTTGTCGATCCCGTGGACGATCGGCCGATCGAACCGCCTGCAGCGGCCGACGAAGAGGAAGCGGCCGGCGATGCTTCTTGGTCGGCCCCGATTTTGTTCTTTCCCAACGGCCGAACCCTGGACGCACGAATTGCGCTGCGAACTGCCTCGCACCGTATCGAACTCCAGATCCGCGGACTGACCGGCACCGTGCAGGTCTCCCGAGCCGAACGGCTGTTGCCGCCGGAGACCGCGGCCCCGGCGGAAGTGCGGGGCGTGCGGCGCGCTCAAGGAGCGGCGTCATGACCCCGCGGCGCCCCGCCGGTTTTTCGCTGATGGAAGTGCTGTTGGCGACCAGCATTCTGTTGGCCTGCCTGATCGTATTGGGCGAACTGGCCGCGGTGGGCCGTCGCCACGCGCGCGACGCCGAGCAGATGAACGCCGCCCAGTTGGTGTGCCGTAGCCGATTGAGCGAACTCCTGGCCGGCGCGGCGCCGCTGGTATCACAAGCGGCAATCGAAGTGCCCGAGCTGCCGGGTTGGTCTCAGTCGGTACAAGTCGAAGCGTTGGGAAAATTCGGTTTGTCTTCCGTCACGGTGACTGTCATCCGCGCTCCTCCGGCGGCCCGGGAAACATCGACCGGCGGCCGGGGCAAATCGTTTTCGTTGACCCGTTGGCTTCACGTACACGATCGCCGTTCGACGGATTCAAGCATGCTGCCGGAAGGAGACGGCCCATGAGATCGCACCGATGCCTGCCCGCAGATGCGTCTCGACGAGATGAAGATTCCGATCCCGGCCCGACCGAGCCACGGGACGTGAAGCGATGGCTTCCCGCTCCTTGCCGCCGTCACCGCCGCGCGTTTACCCTGGTCGAAATGCTCTTGGCAACGGCGTTATGCGCGGTCCTGCTGGGCGCGTTGTGGATGCTGATGAGCACCTACGGCGAGTTGTTCGACAAAGGCCAACAGCAGGTCGAACGCGTCCAGCTGTGCCGAGCCCTGCTGGAACAATTGGCCGACGATCTGCGCAGTGCGATTCAGGATCCGTTGCCCGGCACGGCGGACGAGGCGGCAGGCGCGGCGCAGCGCCGCCGGTTCGGACTGTTCGGATCGTCCCGCGAGCTGCGCCTCGACATGTTGCAGCTGACGCCGCACCAGGGAAACCCCATCCCGGTGGGACGGACCGGCGGCGGATCGGAGGAGACGAAAACCGCGCGCGTGCCGGAACTGCGTACCGTGCATTACTCGTTTCTCGTACCAGGTGCCGGCGACGAAACGGCCGAGTCGAGGAACAGCGGGTTGGTACGGCGCGAACTGGACTTTGAAACCCCGTTGCAACAAGCCGCGCATCTTGACGCCGCGGACGAGTCCCACGCGGCCGACGATCCGGACACGGGCGACGACACGCGGCTGTGGGTTCCGGAAGTCGCCTCGCTGCAGTTTCGTTATTTCGACGGCCGCGGCTGGTCCGACGCCTGGAACAGCCTGGAACGGAAGTCGCTACCGGCAGCGGTCGAGATCCAGTTGCAGCTAGCCGACTTGCCGCCGCGTATCCGCGGCCGGGCGGAGATCGGAAAAAGCGGCACCGACGCCCCCACGGAAACGGCCGGCGGCGAACAGGATGAACCGGGGGCGGAGCCCGCCGCCGGCCGGAGCGGCACCATCTATCGGTTGGTCGTGGATCTGCCCAGCTCGTCCAACTACCGGCCGCCGTCTACGGGACCGCAGAAGCTGGTTCGTTCGAGCGTTCGACGGCCCGTGCAGCGCATCGCCCCGCCACGCTGGACGCCGCCGGCCGCCCCCGCGCCTTTGCCCGAGGATTGGATCAGAACGGGAACGCGATGAACACAAAGCAACAGCGACCCTTGGCGGCAAAGCCGGGAAGCCCGGGCGGCTCGGCGTCTTCTTTCAAGGCGTTGCTTTCGGCCGCCCGAGGCTCCCGCTTCCGTGCGCTGCGAGCCGCCGGCCGGCGGCGTGGTTTCATCGTCCTGGTGGTCATGATCGTCATCGTGATGGTCACGCTGGCCGGCTTGAGTTTCGTCATGACACTGTCGACGGAAAACAAAGCCGTCCATCGGCAGGGAGACCAACTGCAGCTGGACGAAGCCTTGAGTTGCGGCGTGGAGCTGATCAAAGCGTTCTGCAGCCAGTCGGCTCAGAACCGCGCAGAGGCGGGCGGAACGCTGGACAATGCCGGGGTCTTTGGCGATGTCGGGATCGCGGTGGACGGCGGGGCGGAGGCGGGCTTGCGATTAAGCATCCTCTCTCCTCACGGCGAGGAATCGCCCGGCGAAACGCCGCGGTACGGCTTGCAGAATGAATCGGCCCGGCTCCATTTAGGCGCCTTGATCGAATGGGAGCAACGCGAACCGGGCGCGGCAACGGCCGCCCTGTTACAGCTGCCGGGAATGTCCGAAGCGACGGCCGCGGCGATCCTGGACTGGATCGACGCCGACGGCCAAACGCGTCCCGGGGGCGCCGAGGCGGAGTACTATGCCGATCAGGGCTTGCCCTACGAGCCGCGCAACGGCGTCCCGGCGCTGCTGGAAGAACTGCTGTTGATTCGCGACGTCAGCCGCGAACTGCTCTTGGGCGCGGATGCGAACCGCGGGTTTCCGGCAGCGTCCGGCGAATCCCCGCCGGCCTTTTCGACGGCTGTCGACGTTCGCGAGCAAGATTCGTCCTGGGCGCAACTTCTGACTGTGTATAGCGCGGAACGCAATACGACGTTCGACGGCCGGCCGCGAATCAATCTCAACGAACCAGACCTGAACAAGCTGCACGGCCAGTTGACCGAAGCCCTCGAACGGCCGTGGGCCGACTTTGTGGTCGCGTACCGGCAGTACGGCCCAACGGAAAATGTGCCGGTGTCTGGACCGAGACGAACGCGGCGAATGCGGACTGCCGGCGACGCACGTTCGGCTCGTAGCGGGCGGCGGACGGCGAACGAAGTGCCGCTGGACCTGTCGGTGCCGGCCAAGCACGACATCGAATGCATCTTGGATCTGGTGGGCGCCGCCGTCGTAATGCCGCTGAGACCGGATGCTCCCGAAGGCGAGCCGCCGGCCGTCGTGTTCGGTCCCTTGCCGGATGATCCCCAAGCCCTCCGCGACCAGCTGCCGCGTCTGGCCGATCTGACCACGACGACCGGCCAGCAAGTTCTGTACGGCCGCGTGAATGTCAACGAGGCGCCGCGATCCGTGTTGCTGGGCATCCCCGGCCTCGACCCGGCAGTCGTCGATCGAATCTTGGCGTTGCGAAGCACTGTTGCGGACGCTACGGATCTGGGCCGCCGTCATGCCTTGTGGCTGGTGACCGAAGGCCTGGTGGATCGTCCCACCATGAGGGCTCTCTGGCCCTACGTGACCGGCGGCGGCGACGTATTCCGTGCCCGAATCGCCGTTCGTCGAAGCGATTCGGGGCGCATGGCGAGGGCCGACGCTGTCGTGGATGCCGCCGTTTTCCCGCCGCGACTGGTCTACTGGAAGAGTCTCAGTCTCCTGTCTTCTGGTCCCGTTCCTGCCGGTTGAGAGTGTGGGATAGCCCGAAGCGCAAGCGCGAAAACGGTTACCACCCTCGCTCGCGCACCGGGGTTCGTGTGAGCCAACCGCCGGCAGTTCGCAACGTGACGATCAGGGCCCCAGCTTCATTCCCTCCCGGCGGCGAAATGGACCACTTTGGGCCTGACCAGCCGTTCAAAGTCCGCGTAGGCCAGCTTGAGCAGTTCGGTGTGCGAGCCGGCGTTGAAGGCGATTTCCTTGTCTTCGGCCAACTTCGCCGACGCGAACACGTCCATGCCGTACAAGTTCCCAAACGGGGGCATGCCGCCGGTTTCGCAGCCCGGGAACAAGTCGCGGAACTCGCGTTCTCCCGCGAGTTCGATGCTCGTGGCTCCGAGGGCCTCCTTTAGATTTTCCAAATCCACCTTGTACGACGCGGGCAGGACAGCCATCGCCATCTTGCCATCAATTTTGACCATCACCGTCTTGGCCAATTCTTTGCCCGGAACATGCGCCGAAGCAGCAATCTCCTGGGCAGTGTAGGCAGCCGAATGGCTGATCGATACGTACCTGACATGGTTGCTGTCGAGGAACTCTTTGAGCTTCTTGACGGGCATGACGATCCTCCTTCATCACAGAAAAGTGTAGCGGGAGAAACGGAACCGTCTGACGATCGACCCTCGCAGGGCCGCTAACGATCGTCGTTCCTTCAAGCGACTATCTGCAACATACAGATTTTCCGCCCAACGGGCAACTATACGTGTGCGACGGATTCAGAAACCACCGGCCCAGCAGCGTTGCCACTATGCCAACGAACCAACACTTTGCAGCGCCGGGGGGATGCCCCAAAAACGCGAAAAGGAACTACGGTTTCGTTTCCGTAATTCCTTTCCTCGCCGTTGCTTGCGTCAAGGTGGAGGCGAAGGGAGTCGAACCCTCGACCTCAGCATTGCGAACGCTGCGCTCTCCCAATTGAGCTACGCCCCCAAGACAAAGCTTGATTTCGAACGGCCGAATTCTATCCTGTGCGCGCGGCGGTGTCTAGGGCCTTGCTCGGCACAGACAGCCTTGGCGACCGCGGATCGGCTCAAGGTGGATTTTTTCCCAAACTTCGCCAGTAGGCCCGGCGCTGGTTTTCAAGCCCCACCTCCTCGGTGATCGTGCGCCACTGATCGGCCGCCTCGGCCAAGCATTCTGCGGGCGAACGGCTTCCATCAAGGGCTGCGTGGACCGCTTCATCCAGTGCCGCCAGGTATCGAATTCGGCCCGGGATTCGGATGGAGTCCACCGTCAGCGTCTGGCGGAGACTCTGCTGTACCAGTTCGGCATAAGCGGCGGCCGCCTCTGCCGAAAAACTCTCGCCGACCCAGTTCTTGACGTCCGGCATCTGGCTGCTGCGGTACAGCGTCGTGGCGGAACTGCGCGGCGATACGTCGCGACTCCACTCGGCGCCGGACAATCGCACCATCAGGCTGGCGGCCGCGGACGAACGTGCCGAGCCCTTGACCACCGAGCCCAGGCGCCCGGCGACGCCCAGCAACGTGACCTGCCCGGTTTCCGTCGCCTCGCGCGCTTGCCATTGCCCGTCGCCCGCATGATACGCCTCGCGGGACGCCGGCAACTTGGCGGCGGCCAACGAAACGCTCTCAGGTGAAGCTTCCGGGCGAACGTCGGCGAAATCATCGGCGCTGGTGGGCCAGGTCAATCCCATCGCACACCGGCCGGACCGGAGCAGACGCCAAACGTCCGTCGGCTCCAGTTCGCTCGAATCCGGCGGGCCATGCTTGGCGGCGGCCGCTAATTCCTCCAGCGCCTTGACAAACGGCGGCGAAGCGATCAATGGGTCCATGGACGATAGATCGAAGAGGGTGGCAAAGTAGCTGCGATGGCGGGCATAGCCTGCCGCTCGAGCCAGCAATATTTGACTTGCCCATCCCGGCCCCAGCGGTTCGGCGACGGCATGCCACGGGCTCGGCTCGTCCTGGGAATCCGTCAGCAGCTCGCGCGATTTGGACAACCGCTCGCACAACGTGGCATATTGTTGCCAGGTTTCGGGCGGCTTAGCTTCCAGCTTCTCCAACAAATCCGGCCGATAGATCAGCATCAGCGGCGGAGAACCGAGCGGGACAGCCAAGACGTGGTCGCCCCATACGATTTCCCGTTGCCGGAGGTGATCGAAAATATCGCGGCGGGCGAATTCAGGCATGCCGAGCACGTCGTCGGACAGCGGCGCGATCCAGCCGCGTTCCGCCAATTCGCCGATCAATCCGCTGGGATAAATCACCCCGTCGGCATCCAATCGCTTGCGGCGGGAATCGCAAATCTCGTCGGACGTCAGGTCGCGGACCTCCAATTCGCCCTCAGCCCGCGCCTGCCACTGCTGCTGGACGGCTTTTCCCAACTCGGGATCGTCGACGACGATCAATCGCAACGGGAGCGCCGCTGGCGCATCCTGCGGTTCGGGCGGCGCTTGCCGTGTGCCGGGACATCCGCAGATCGCCAAGGCCAGGGCCGCCATCCAGAGTTTGCGCCTGCCAAACCAACTTTGTCTCATGTCGAACGCTCGTTGCCATGGGAAGAGAAAACCGAATCAGATGCGCAGCGGATCAAAGCCTCGGCTGGCCGCTGACCAGGACTTGGACGGCTCGGCCTTGCAGGTTCCAGCCGGCGAACGGGGTGTTCACGCTTCGCGAGCGGAATTGCTTCGGATCGACCGTCCAGGCGACATTCGGGTCGATGATCGTGATGTCGGCCACGGCCCCGATTTCGAGCGTGCCCTTGCGAATCCCCAGCACGCGGGCCGGGTTCACCGTCAGCTTTTCCAAGACGCTCGTCCAATCCAGATGGCCGGGCTGGATCAGCTTGGTAACGACCAGTCCCAGCAGCGTCTCCAACCCCGCCATGCCGAATGGGGCTTGATCCAGTTCCAGCATCTTTTTTTCCGACGCTCGCGGCGCATGCGCGCTGGAAATCACGTCGATGGTGCCGTCTTTCAGACCCTGGATGCAGGCCTCGACATGCTCCTGCGATCGCAGCGGCGGATCGACTTTGTAATTCGAATCAAAGGTCCGCAGCGATTCGTCGGTCAGCACCAGGTTGTACATGCAGACGCCCGCCGTCACTCCGACCCCGCGCGATTTGCTGCGGCGGATCAGCTCCACACTGCTTTGGCTCGAGACGTTCAGGATGTGCAAGCGACCGCCCGTGGCCTCCGCCAATCGCAGATCGCGGCTGGTCATCACGTCCTCGGCCTCGACCGGAAGGCCCTCCAGCCCCAGGACCATCGACACGGTGCCTTCGTGCATGACCCCGTCATGCGACAACTCCAATACTTCTGGATGATTCAAGATCGGCTTATCGAACATCAAACAATACTCGAGTGCCCGCCGCAACAGCTCGGCATTCTGAATGCCGCGCGGGGCGTCGGTAAACGCCACGGCGCCGGCTTCGACCAGCGAGCCGATCTCGGCCAACTCCTTGCCGGCCCGGTCCTTGCTGACACAGCCGGCCACCAACACGTGGCAGTTTCCCGCACGGGCCGCCTTTTGCCGGATGAACTCGACGCCGGCCTGCGTATCGATAGGCGGATCGGTGTTGGGCAGGCAGACGATCGAGGTGAAACCGCCGGCGATCGCCGCGGCCGTGCCGCTTTGAATCGTCTCGTCGTCCTCACAGCCCGGCTCCCGCAGCTGGACGTGCAGATCGATCAACCCCGGCGAGACGATCTTGCCGCCGGCGGGAATGACTCGCTCGTTGCCCGTGGCGGCCGCGTCGTAAGCCACAATGCGGCCGTCCTCGACCAGCAGATTCGTGACACGATCAAGCCTTTGGCTAGGGTCAATCACTCGGCCGTTTTCGATCAGAATGCGTGACATGACGTAATGGTCCCTGGTGGTAAGCCCTGCCGACATCGCGATATGCAATTAAGGTAGCGTGGCCGGAGACAGCGATCAACCCGGCAGGCCCATCCGTCGGCAGGCTCATCCGTTTTGTTGTCTGCCGACCGGGCTCGCTGCGCACGCTTACGCGCGATTCCACTGCATGAACATTTCGACCAGCGTCTGGCAGCCGGTCGCCGATTGCAGTTGATCCAGAGGCCCTTCCAAGCGGAGCTGGCCTCGGTGCAGCAGGCCGAAACGGTCGCACAGCCGCTGGGCTTCGTCCAAACGATGCGTGCTGACCATCACCGCCTTGCCTTCGGCGCGCAGGTGCCGGATATAGTCGAACACCACTTGCGTGCCGATCACATCCAGGCCGCGCGTCGGTTCGTCCAGCAAGATGACGGGCGGATCGTGAATCAAGGCCCGCGCCAGCGTCGCTCGCTGACGCTGGCCGGTGCTCAGCGTCGCACAGCGGCGATCCAGGAAGTCGGCGAGTTGCAGCACGCGGCTGAGCCGCGCCAACGAGGCCTGAGCCGCCGCCGGTTCCATGCGGTACAAGTCCGCAAAGAACAGAAGCATCTCGCGAACGCTCAGCGAGGGATAAAGGCCCGTGCTGGACGACACCAGCCCGATCCGCGATTTGACTTCGTCGGGCATGTCCGAAGTGCGAAAGCCGCTGACTTCGGCATAACCGCCGTCGGGCCGCAGCAATCCCACGACCATGCGGATCGTCGTCGTCTTGCCGGCGCCGTTGGGACCCAGCAGACCGTACACTTCGCCCGGCGGGATCGCGAACGACACATGATCGACCGCCAGGATCTCGCGGCCGCCGCCGTAGAACCGCTTGGTCAAGCTATGCACGGCAATCATGGGTTGCCCTCGAAGAAAAAACGAAGATGCGAGGAATTCCTATCTCGAAGAGGCCGTCTAACGTTCCTCACCATATCCTATAAGCCCAGAAGGAGGTACACAGCCCCAGCTCGCGTGGGAAATCGAAAAATTATCCCTCAGTTCGCAAGAAGACATGGATGACGAAGTGGGCGAATAGCGGCCAATTTGTCAAACCCAATGCGGGGAGAGAGCAGTTTTTGCTGTCACTGCTGTCATTGATGCAACGAACTGAAATGGCCAGCTCCATTCCGATTTTCCGTTCCAGTTTGGTGTTGCCGCCAACCGACGTTATGGCTACAAGTCACGCTGATTGTGCCGGGGTGCGCGCGAATTCGAGAGTGGCTCGTTTGGACGATGCTCTATTCTGCCAGGGTCGGCGTCGGGGGTGAGGGTCATGGATCGACGAACGTTTTTGAGTTGCTGTTGCGTTACGCTGGGGGGGGCGGGCGGCATGCTGGGCTTAGCCGGTTGCCGCGGACATCAATATGCCCACGTGCTGAACCCCGGGCAAAAGGACATGGTGGGCAGCCACGATGCGGGCGCCGAGACGTTTAATCCGCTGATCGATACGGCGGTGGCCCAGTTGCTCGGACGCCAGGCCAGCGGGTTTCAGGCGGCCTCGTACCAGCCGGACGCGCCGCCGGCGGCGGGTCCGCCCGCCATCTGCTTTGTCGGCGTCGAGAACAAGAGTGCCGAGGAGATCGGCGATTACAAGGACCAAATCTACCAGCAGATCGATACGCGGATCGTCCAATCGGGGGCATTTCGCGCGATCAGCAAGCGCTTTGTCGATGCAGGGCTCATGCAGACTCGCTTGCGGCCCGATTCGCTGTTTGTTCCCGCCAACCTGCGGATGTTTGCCGAGAGTCTGGAACAGATGGGTCAGCCGTTCGACTATTTGTTGTACGCCACCATCACGTCGGGCACGACCGAAAGCAATCACAGCTATCAGCGCGACTATCTATTGACGATGGAACTGGTCAACATCCACAACGGCCAATACGACAAAGAGTCGGCGATGATCCGCAAAGGCTATCATCGCTCGGCCTTGGGGGCGCTCAAAAATTACAGTCCCTTGAAGCATTGATTCTTTCGCTACATCAGGAGGCCGCCGGATTCGATGGAGCGGGCCTGTTCCGACTGGAAACCTTGGGTCTGCGTCGGGGTCCTGTGGATGGCCGGTGCTGCGGGCTGCGCAACTCACGCCGACCGCGTCCGCACCGGCCGCGAACTGTATTTCGGCGGGCAAGCCGAGCGGGCGGTGTCGGAGTTGGAGACGCTCCTGCCGAAAGCGGGCAGAGACCGCGACGTCGTCGAACTCGATTTGGCGATGGCTCAGTTGTTCGCCGGCCGTCCGGCGGTGGCCGAACAAGCCTTGCGGCAGGTCCGCGACCGATTCGACCATCTGGAACAAAAAGACTTGGCGGAGACCACGCTGTCCTATGTGTTGGACGACAACCAGCGGTCCTATGCCGGCGAAGATTATGAAAAAGTATTGATCCGCATCATGCTGGCGCTGACCAATTTGATGGGCGACGGCGGGGATGCCGAGGCGTATTGCCTGCAGGCCGGGACGAAACAGCAGCAACTGATCGAATCGGGCGCCCAACTGGCCGAGGAAAACCCGAAACTCGTTTATCGCCGCGTGGCCGCGGGCGCCTATCTGCACGGCGTCTTGCGCGAAGCGACGCATGGCAATTACGACGACGCCGCACGCGCGTTCGCCACCGTTGTCTCGTGGCAACCCGATTTTTCGACCGGCGGGCTCGATCTGCAGCGAGTTCGCGAGGGCCGGCACTCGGCGTCCGGCAACGGCGTGCTGTACCTGTTCGCCTTCGTCGGCCGCGGACCGTACAAGCGCGAAGTCAGCGAGATTCCGACCAGCCAAGCGATGTTCGTCGCCGATCGGATCATCAGTGCCGTCGGCAAGCACTCGCTGCCGCCGACGCTGGCGCCGATCAAGGTGCCGCAGGTGGTCACGTCGGAGAACCGCCTGGATCGCATCTTGGTCCAAATCGATGGCCGGCCGGCGGGCGCGACGGAGACGATTACCGACGTGGGCCAGTTGGCGGTTCAGCAGTATCAGGCCGTTTATCCCTACGTGTTGGGTCGAGCCGTCGCGCGTCGGGCGGTGAAGAAGGCTGCCGTGTATGCCGTCAAAGAGCAAGTCGACAATTTGAACGTGTGGGCCAGCCTGGCGATGGACGCCGCCGGAGTCGTTTGGGAGGCGACGGAAGCGGCTGATACGCGGTGCTGGTCGCTGTTGCCCGACACGATCCAGGTCCTGCGGGTGGAATTGCCGGCGGGCCGGCACACGGTCGCCGTGCGGCCGGGTTGGGGGGCCGTCCCGCTGGGCGGCGAGGCGCATTTTACGGCCGCTATCCAGGACGGCCGCAACTGCTATGCCTTGGTTTGCTGCCCCGGCCCTCAGTTCACCGGCGAAATCCTCGTGTCCGCCCCTTGAAAACCGGCAAAAAACCGGACTTCTTGCCGGCCGGGGACGGTTGCTCGAAGTTGGGGAATGTGCTAGATTTATGCTCCTTTGCTCCGTTTGCTTGTCGCTGGCCGCCGTGGTGGCGGCCCAAGTGGCGGGGATGACTCCTTTTTGTGTAGGGCCTTCGAGGAAGGCGGGTGCTTGCGTATTTCGCGCGTTCGCGCAGAGCGTTGTGCTCGGCGATCGTGCGGGAACCGGGCGTTTTGAGTTTATCTATGGTTAACCGAAATCTGATCCGAAATCTGGAGAGCGACCACCAAATCGAGAACCTGTTCCACACGGCGGTGGCGGACATCGAGGACCCCACGGCGATGATCGACTTGATCGACACCGACCGCGGGTTCGAGGTGAACAAGATCATCGAAGGCCGTGTGATCCGGGTCGACGAAGACAACGTGTTGGTGGACGTGGGATTTAAGAGCGAGGGCTCGATTCCGCGGCACGAGTGGGACGACGATGAAGATCCTCCCGCCATCGGCGATATCGTCAAGGTGCTGGTGGAGGAAGTCGAAGAAGAATTCCCCGTCACAGAAGATCCGTTCAGCATGGTCAGTCTGAGCCGCCGCAAGGCGCAGAAGCTGATCGAATGGGACAACGTGATGAACGCCGTCAAGGAGGGGCAGGTCGTCACGGGCACCGTCACGCGGAAGATCAAGGGCGGTCTGCTGGTCGATATCGGCGTGAACGTCTTTTTGCCGGCCAGCCAGGTGGACATCCGGCGTCCGTCCGACATCGGCGATTACATCGGCCGCGCCGTCCAGTGCGAGGTGTTGAAGATCGACGAGACGCGGCGGAACATCGTCGTCAGCCGCCGCTCGCTGATCGAGAAACAGCGGAAGGAAGACCGCGAACGGTTGCTGGAAGAGTTGGCCGAAGGCCAGACCCGCAAGGGCGTCGTCAAGAACATCGCGGAATTCGGTGCCTTTGTAGACTTGGGCGGGATCGACGGCTTGCTGCACATCACCGACATGAGTTGGGAGCGCATCGGGCATCCGACCGAGATGGTCGGGCTGGATCAAGAGATCGAAGTCGTGATCCTGCACATCGACCGGGAAAAGCAGAAAATCGCGTTGGGGCTGAAGCAAAAGCAGGCCAACCCCTGGGATACGGTGGTCGAAAAGTACCCTGTCGGCACGACGCACCGCGGGGCCGTCGTGAACGTGATGAGCTACGGGGCGTTTGTCAAGCTGGAACCGGGCATCGAGGGCCTGGTGCATATCAGCGAAATGTCCTGGACCAAACGCGTCAATCACCCGAACGAATTGGTCAGCATCGGCGACGAGATCGATGTCGTCATCTTGGGCGTCGACCGTCACGGCCAGCAGTTGTCTTTGGGCATCAAGCAGACCCAAGAGAACCCGTGGGATCGCGTCCGCGAGCGGTATCCGGAAAACGGCGTCGTATCCGGCCGCGTGCGGAATTTGACGAACTACGGTGCCTTTGTCGAGCTGGAAGAAGGCATCGACGGATTGCTGCACGTGTCGGACATGTCGTGGACGCGGAAGATCAGTCATCCCAACGAACTGCTCGAAAAAGGCCAGCAGGTCACGTGCCGTGTGCTGTCCGTCGACCGCGAACGGCGGCGGATCGCGCTGGGCTTAAAGCAGCTGGACCAGGACCCGTGGGATCATGACATTCCCAACAAGTACCAGCCGGGCCAAGTCGTCAGCGGCAAAGTGACGAAGATCACCAACTTTGGCGTGTTTGTCGGCTTGGAAGACGGTTTGGAGGGCCTGTTGCATATCTCCGAACTGGCCGACCACAAGGTCGAGAATCCGGACGAGGTGGTCAAGGTCGGGCAGGAGATCGAAGTCAAGATCTTGCGGGTCGATACGGAAGAGCGCAAGATCGGCCTGTCGCGCAAGCGGGTCGAGTGGGCGGAAGAGGAAGACCAAGGAGATCGGTCTCGCGAGCGGGAGCATCGGGCGCCGCTCAAGGGCGGTTTGGGCGAAGCCGGACCGCTGATCGCGCCTCGGGCGGCCAAGGAAGAAGCGCCTGTCGAGGCGGAGACCGTTTCGGACTAGTGTCGTGTCAACGCTTAATCTTCGGGTAGCGGAAGTCGCAAGACTTCCGTATTCCAAACGCTGGCGAGTTCGGCTACCCTGCCGGGCGATTGACGGTGCCAGGGTGTGCATCTCGAACACCCCGGCTGCATGCGGCAGCCGGGGTGTTTTTTGTAGTTGTCGGACAGTTTTTATATTTTGTGGACAGATCGACAATCCGTCCCCGGCGGAATGCCCTTCCGCTTTGCGAATTGGATCGCGGCCCTTCAGCCGCGCTGGGAGTTCCGATTATGAGCGGATTCTTTGGAGTCGCGGCCACCGCCGACTGCGTGGCGGACTTGTTTTACGGCACCGACTATCATAGCCACTTGGGAACCATGCGCGGCGGGCTGGCGACCTGGAACGTCGATCGCTTCGTCCGCTTTATCCACAACATCACCAATACGCAGTTTCGCAGCAAGTTCGAGGACGATTTGCCGCAGCTGCACGGCAAGCTGGGCATCGGCGTGATCAGCGACTATGAAGACCAACCGCTGATCATCGGTTCGCATCTGGGGACCTATGCCCTGGCCACCGTAGGCCGCATCTTGAATTTGGATCAGCTGGCAGCCGAGGCGTTTCGCGGCCGTACGACCCATTTTTCGGAGATGGGCGGCAGCGGGATCAATCCGACCGAGTTGGTGGCGACCTTGATCAACCGCCAAAGCAGCTTTGCGGCGGGAATCGAGTACGCCCAGGATATGATCAAGGGATCGTGCTCGCTGTTGTTGCTGACCGAAGACGGGATCTATGCCGCCCGCGACCGGCTGGGCCGCACGCCGGTGGTCATCGGCCGCAAGCCGGGCGCCTACGCCGCGACGCTGGAGACCTGTGCCCTGCCGAATTTGGACTATGACGTCGAGCGTTACTTGGGCCCCGGCGAGATCGTCCGCTTTACGGCCGACGGCGTCCAGACGCTGCGGACTGCCGGAAAGGAGATGCAAGTTTGCGCCTTTTTATGGGTCTACTACGGCTATCCGGCGTCGTGCTACGAAGGCATCAATGTCGAATCGGTGCGTTACCGCTGCGGTGCGGCGCTGGCCCGGGCGGATGATATCGAGGTCGATCTCGTCGCCGGCATTCCCGATTCCGGCACAGGCCACGCCATCGGTTATGCGAACGAGTCCGGCGTTCCTTATGGGCGGCCGTTCGTCAAGTACACGCCGACCTGGCCACGGAGTTTTATGCCCCAGGAACAGCGGGTCCGCGATCTGGTGGCACGGATGAAACTGATTCCCATCCGCGAAGTGATCCGGGGCAAGCGCGTCTTGTTCTGCGAAGATTCGATCGTCCGCGGCACGCAGCTTCGCGACACCGTCCGAAGGCTGTTCGAGTACGGGGCGAAAGAAGTTCACATGCGACCGGCTTGTCCGCCGCTGGTGCACGGCTGCAAGTTCCTGAATTTTTCCCAGTCCCGCTCGGAATTGGACCTGGCCGCCCGTCAAGCTATCAAGGAATTGGAAGGCGAGGACGACAAGCATCTGGACGACTATGCCGACCCAGACTCCGCACGGCATGCCGCAATGGTCGAGCGGATCCGGCAGCAGTTGGGATTGACGTCGCTCAAGTACCAGCGTCTGGACGATCTGGTCGAAGCCATCGGTCTGCCCAAAGCCCGGCTGTGCACCTATTGTTGGGACGGCGCCGAATCCGGCACGCGCCAGCTGTGGCTGGTCCCGTCTCCCGCCGCACGCGCACCGACGTGATCGCGAGACATCACAACTTCGTAGCACCGGCTGCCAGCTTGTGGGAAATGGTATGGATCGCCAAGGAAATAACTGCCGGGTTTTCAATGTGGTCGCTTAGAACCGCAGTTCCCCGCCCAAGGTCAGGCCGTGAACCAGGTAGTCCGTCGGATCGAACGTGAAGGCCGGCCGCGTGGCGGGCGGCTGCAGCGGCGGGGCCAAGGCCGTTAGCAGGCGGCTGTCGACCGAGGTATCGATCTCATGACCTGGTCGAACCACGCTGCTCCAATACATCAGCGAGTAGCCCAGCGACAGCTTGAGGTGCTCTACCGGATAGAAGGCCAATTTCACCCCGGCTTCGTTCGTGAACGAGAACTTGTCTTGCTGGTGGCTGCCGCCGTTGGTTTCCGGCTGAGCCAACAAGCCCCGGGCGCGAGTGTCCGTACTACCATCGGCGGCCGTCGTGATTGTCGAACCGTCAATGAAGATGCTTTGCCGCATGTTGCCAAAGCCGAAGCGGCCGAGCAATTCGACTCCAAACTGGCCGCAACGATAATCGCCGCGCAGTCCGAATATCCCTCCGTGAAACTCGTTTCTGGCGTCAAATAGATCGCTGACCGCAATGGATTGGGGCGGCACACCGACGGTCACGGATTCGATCAGCAGGCTTTCATCAATTTGCGCGATCTGATAGCCGGCGAGAAAGCCGAAACTGGCGCACGCCGATTGCCGCAGCGTCCATTGAAAGAACACATCACCGGCTTGGAATTCCGAGTCGGTGCGTAACGCAAGCCGACCGGTCGTCGGTTGCGTAGCGAGCGAATTGATCACGGGAAACGCTGTGGACGTCGCCACGGTACCGTCGATGGAGGTGAAAGGCCGGGCGAGAAAACCTATCCCATCCGAATTGTACTCGGCCGACATGGTCGCATCCGCGACCGCCAGATAGCGAACCCCCACCGCCGTCCGCCGACACGGATCGAGCCACAGGCCGAATTCCAGCCGCCCTCCGGGCCGCGCCGACTCGTCCTCTACGCCCCCAAACAGCACCCTCGCTCCGGGAATAGAGCCGGGGGGACCGCCACCGGTCTGCGGTGTCGTTGTCAACAGCGCCGGAAAGCCCCGCTCGTCCCGCCACCAAAGCAGGAAATCCATATCGACCCAGAACCCGCCGCCAAACAGATTGCAGGCGGGAACGCCGCACGCATCCGCACAGCAGCCAGCGTCATAGGCCCCTTCTTCTCCGATAAACTCCGTTTCGTCGATTTCTACCACTTCCTCGGCCGGCTGTCGGACGTAAGTCGCCGCGACCGCCCGCCTGGACGGCGTCTTGGTGACGGCGGCGGGGCGAGCCGCCGTGCCGGTGCTGCGAACTCCCTGAGGCGTCGCTCCGCCGGCGGAATTCCAGCAAGCGATCGGCCCAAGAGCTATCCATACAAAGGTCCCAACGGCGATTCGGTTGGCTGTTAACATGGTCTTTTCAAATCCCGCTTAATCGCATAGTGCCTAACAGTCATGACGCCCGCAACTATTTGCTCCCTTTCCAGCGGGTGCTAGCAGGCTGGCGAGGACCGGCCGGATCGCTGAATCGCCGCATGGGCATTCGTCCCCAGAGAAAGGTTGCTAGATGTATTTCGGTTATCGCGGGCGTAACGATTAAGACAAGTTGGAGGTTTACGCAATCTTTTAGGATCACAGAAAGCTTGCGACCATGTTTTGGAGAAACGGATAATCTGTACAGCTTCACGGGGTTATTCGCATGGTATGCGACTGGGGCGCCGATCCTAGTTCTGTGGCATTTCAGGTGGTGCCGCGGATCGAATCCTTCACAGGCCGTCCCATGCAACACGCCGAAGCGTTGAAAGCGGTACGACATGCGGTTCGTAGTTCCTTCATTCAATTGGGCGTCGCGGATGGATTTCAGTTGAACGAGCACATTTTGCTGCGCCGCGACGTTTATTGTGGCCGCCGATTTCTCGCCGAGGGGCTGCAAGCCATTTGGTTCGTCGAAGAGGACCAAGTCAAGATCCATGCGAGGAATGGCGCGGTGGCTCGCGTTCTGACCGTCGACGAGGCGGTGCGATGGATCGCAACGGAGGGCCGACAGGTCGCCTAATCCGGATGGGGCCCACGTAGAACGGAATGCGTCCCGTTGGGCCGGCCAACGCCGCCGATCAGCAGGAAACTCCGTTCTACGAAGCGAAAAAAGCGAGTTGGACATGTGCACAAGTCGAACGTTGCGCCGAGCGGTCCGCGAAGTGCTGGCCGTGGCATTGAGTCTGGCCTTGATTCCGATCGCCGCGCACGCCGAACCGCTGGTCCCCGGGACGGGACAGAAGCTCGATCAAGTCGGCGACGATTTCGAGGACGAGCGATGGGAGTACCGGTTCCATTTGCCCAAGAGCACCCGGGATGTCGACCAGCAGGATCGGTTTCCGGCGGGCGAAGCGGGGAACGGCCGGTGGTACGAAGGAATTCTGCGAGGTCAGCCGGACGTTGTCAAACGTGTCCCGACGCCCGCGAGCGGATTGCCTGGCAGCCGAGGCTCGTTGCTGCTCCAGTCGTTGTGGACGGGCGTTCCCGGACAGCCGCAGAACGTCTTGAGTCAAGATGACTTGATCGCGGACGTCAACTACCGCCTCCAAGGCGCAATCCCTGCCGCGATGTCCCCGAGCGTCGTGGTTCGCGTATTTCTGCCGCCCGTCGCCACGTGGGAAAATCGCACGGGACCTCATTTTGGCTTCCGCATTGCGGTGGAAACTCGAGGCGTCCAGCAACCCGGCACGCCGTTTTCCTTATCGCGTTCGGACGTCGAGACTTACTGGCCCGGCATGTTCATCGAGTTTCAAGCGAAAACTAGCGAAAACGAAAACTGCTACGCTCATCTGCGGGTCCGCGCCAACGAAAACGGCTACGACTTTCGATCGCGGCAGATCAGCGCCACGGGCTGGTGGACGCTGGGGATGTCCGTGACCGGCGACGGCATGATCCACTATTATGCCAGCCCCGGCGTCGACGATCTCACGCCCGCGGATTATTTGGGTTCCTTGTATCCCTACGGCTATCGGGCGCACGCCTTCAAGACGTTCTTCTTCAATATCTGCAGCGGGGACGACGGGCGCAACTGGTCCACGGCTTGGATTATTGACGATCCGAGCGTGTACGTCGTACGCTAGTTGTCAAGCGTCTGGTTTTGCAGTTAGTCCAAGGGGTACTCATGTCTCAGAATCCAAAGCAGCTGATTCGAGTCGGCCACAGTCCCGATTCCGATGACGCCTTCATGTTTTATGCGCTGGCAAAGGACAAATTGGATACCGGCGATTTGCGCTTCGAGCACGAGCTGGTCGATATCGAAACGCTCAACCGCCGGGCCTTTCAGGGCGATCTGGAGTTGACGGCGCTCAGCGTCCACGCGTACGCTTATCTCGACGACAAGTACCTGCTGTGTACCAGCGGAGCGAGCATGGGCGACCGCTATGGTCCGATGCTGGTGGCGCGCCAAGCGGCGCCCATCGAGGATTTTCGTCAGCGGACGATTGCCGTACCGGGCACGTTGACCACCGCTTACTTGGCGCTTCGACTATGTCTGAACGCGGATTTTCCCTATGTGGTCGTTCCGTTTGATCAGATTCTCGAAGCGACCGCGGCTGGTCGGTACGAAGGGCGGCCGATCGATGCCGGTCTGATCATTCACGAGGGCCAATTGACGTACGCCGAAAATCAGCTCGAATTGGTCGTCGACTTGGGCGTCTGGTGGTACGAACAGACCCAATTGCCACTGCCCCTGGGAGCCAACGGGGTTCGGAAGGACTTGACTCCAGACGTAATTCAAGACGTCGAACGGTTGCTGAGAGCGAGCATTCGCTACGGATTGGAGCATCGGGAGGAAGCATTGGATTACGCGTTGGGCTTCGGACGGGGACTGGATCGAAGCAAGGCGGACCAGTTCGTGGCAATGTACGTCAACGAGTGGACCCTGGATTTCGGAGCCCCCGGTCGTCGCGCGGTTGCCACGTTGCTGCAGCAAGGTTTCGAGGCGGGAGTCATTCCCCGCTTGGTAACCCCGCAATTCGTCAGCGGAGATCTTCAAGACCACTGACCACTGACCACTGACCATTGAGACCGACATGACATCGAATGAACGACCTGTACGAGTGGTTTCCAGTGTAGCGCCGATTCGAATCGCGGATTTCGGCGGCTGGACGGACACTTGGTTTGCCAAGTTCGGCCGGGTGCTCAACATCGCCGTGTATCCGCTGGCCGAGGTCCGGATGCGCGTGTTCGACCGCCACAGCGGCCGCTCGCCGATTACGATATTCGCCGAGAACTATGGCGAGCGATATACGCTGGACAGTGTGGGCGGCACCTACGATCGGCATCCGCTACTCGAAGCCGCCATCGACTTTATGGGCATGCCGGACGATCTGGCATTGGAGATCGATATCTTCAGCGAAGCTCCGGCCGGCGCCTCGACCGGCACCAGTGCCGCGGTCAGCGTGGCGCTGATCGGCGCGCTGGACTTGTTGACGCCTGGACGTCTGACGCCGCACGAAGTCGCCCGCGCGGCGCATCGCATCGAGACCGAGCGGTTGCATCAGCAGTGCGGCGTGCAGGATCAGCTCGCATCCGCCTTTGGCGGTGTCAACTTTATCGAGATCCTGAACTATCCCCATGCGATCGTCAGTCCCGTCCAATTGCCCGAACGGATCCTCTGGGAACTGGACGCCCGGCTGTCGCTGGTCTTTCTGGGCCAATCCCACAGCTCCTCGAAAGTGCATGAGTTGGTGATCGCCGAGTTGGAGGATGCGGGACCGGATGCGGCCAAACTGCGGGCGTTGCGGCGCACGCCCCTGCTGGCCCGAGACGCTTTGTACGCCGGTGATTTCCCCGCGTTGGGACGAGCCATGATCGAGAACACCGAGGCGCAAGCCGACTTGCACCCGGACCTGGTCAGTGCCACGCATCAGGCGGTGATCGAGGTGGCGCGCCAGTTCGGGGCTCCCGGCTGGAAAGTCAACGGGGCCGGCGGCGACGGCGGCTCGGTGACCATCTTGGGCAGCTCCAAGTCGGCCGCCAACCGGGAAATGCTGCGGGCGATTACCGCCGCGGTACCCGGCGTTCAGAGCATTCCGGTGAACCTGAGCATGCAAGGCTTGCGCGTGTGGGAATCGCCGAACGAAGCGGACGAGCACCAGCCAACGGCGAAGGCCGCCGACAAGACGGTCGCACCCCAGCCCTTCAATCTCTATCCCTCCTGGGATTGGCCCGCGGGTTAAATCTGGGAGCACGCCGGGAATTGTACACCTTGGCGGTCTCGCGCAAAGGCGCGAAGGCTCCGCAACGCAAGGCCCTTCGCGAGCTTCGCGCCTTCGCGTGCGACTCCTTCCCGTCAGCGGGGCGCAACGGTCGGCGAAGTGGTATGCAAGCGATCTTGGAGACGGGGGACGGGCGCCGCGGGGAATCTTCACGCCGCAGGCGTGGCACACCATAGCCCAGGGTCGCCGCGCAGCCGCGCACCCTGGTTGATTGAACGGGGGAATCGCCCGCACCCTGAACGGGTGCCACAAACGATGCGCTGATGGCGACCGCCTGCCGGGCGACGGCAAACGTGCGGATCGTGGATGGGATGCCGCTCGACTGAATCCACGAGGGTGGCACTCCTTCAGAGTGCGAATCGGTTTTCCCATCGCGAACCCAGGGTGGCGCTCCGCGACTCCGCCACTGCGCTTATCCTGGGCAACGGGTGCAAAGCGTTGATTGGACTTCATCGTAACCCGAAGCGTAAGTTTTGAAGTTGCGCATTTTTGGGGCCGGAATTCTGGCCGAAGGCCACATTCACCGTAGCCTGGGGCAACGCCCCAGGGACACGGGCGAGCATCCGTTGTTTGGCCGAAGGCCATATTCACCGTGCTGCGTAGGGCAAGGTGAGTATGGCCTTCGGCCAAATAGACCGGACGACACCGTGCCCCTAGAGCGTTGCCCCAGGCTACGATGGGAGCAGGCCTTCGGCCAAACACGACCGGACCGCCGAATGCGCAACTTCGAAGAGCGCAAGCGAGGATGGGCCTGCCATCGGCGACTCGTCCTCGCTTACGCTTCGGGTTACGATGCCGTAAGCCGTGTCCAACACTTGGCCTGGACGACGGGCTAGGCCCGAATTGCCTCGACCTTGATCGCGGGACGGTTGGACGGACCGAGCTTGCGGGATGCGCCCATTGCGGCGAGCATGGTGTTATAGACATCCAGGCCTTCGGCGTTGACGTCCAGGATCCGGCCGGTCTTGAATCGGCCGCCCGCGCCCGTGATGGCGTGGAAGACTCCGGACAGTTCGCGTTTGACGTCGTTGTGCCGCCCGTCCCCCGATTCGGTCGAGATCGTGATCAGCGAGTTCTCTAGGATCGTCCTGCCGTTGGCCTCGCGCGAGTCGGGGCCGTCCAGCCGCTGGAGAAAGTAGGCCACTTCGCGCATCTTCATGTGGGCGTGGGCTCGCAAGGCGTCGTTCTTCTTCGACTCGTTGAAATCGTGCCACCACTCGTGGCTGCAACCGGCCGAACCGCCTCGTTTCCGCTGTCCGCCGTCGTCGAACTGGAACACCGTCCTGCCCGCGTACTCGTACTTGCCCTTCAGTCGGATCCGCTCGCCTGCGGCCAAGAACGTGATCGAGCCAAAACGGGCCCGGTCGCATTGGACGGCCAGCGCATACAGATCGGCCAGCAACCGCCACTCGGGGATCAATTCGTCGAGCGTGATGTCGATCCCTTCGCCTCCGGGGTCGGCTTGTCCGCCGTGCAACAGCGGAGAATTGCCGGGCCGGTCGGGTCGGCCACGTTGGGCGATCTGCTCGTCCATCTCGAACGCCCGCCGCTCGTATTCGCGGACGCGCTCCAGGTGGTCGGCCAACCGCGATTTGGATGCCGCGGCCAGTGGCGATCGGTCGCCGGTGTAGAACTTCGACTGCTCGACCACCGAGTCCAGGACGCTCCGCCGCAACCGCTGGCTGCGCGGGTCGGTGGCCGCTCCTTCGGCTCCCGGGGCGGCGCCGAAGATCCGCTCGAACAACTCGCTCGGCTGCTCCTGCACCGCACCCGCCGCCGTGCCGTCTTCGTTGAAGCTGTGGACATAGCGCACGGGCCGGTCGTTGCGGCGGAAGTAGGTGCCGGCGACCAGGGCGGGGATCATGCCCGCGGGCAGGCCGTCCGGATACAGGCTGGCGCGAACGGCCTGGTCGATCGACGGGCCGCCGGCGCGGGCGGTGCCGTTGGGCGGCTCCGCCGTGAAGGCCGCGGCCGCTCCGTCGTAATGGGCGTTGGCTCCCTTCTCGTCGCAGCGCACCTGATCGACGCCGCGCAGCATCAGCAGTTTGTCGGCCAACGGCTTGAGCGGTTCAAGCACGCCGTCAAAGCCTTCTTTCTGAAGCGGGGTCGGAACGCCGAGGCCGAAAAACACGTTGAAGGCCCGCACGGGAACAGCCGCCGCCTGCGAAACGGCCCCGGCGGTGGAAACCAGCATCTCGTCCAGCAGCGGCAGGCCGATCACAACGCTTCCCAAGCCCTTGAGTACCGTGCGTCGATTGATGGTTGGTGTCGCCATCATGATGCCTCCGTGAAAGAAATCCGATGTTCGCGAATGTAAGTCAAAGAAACGTGTCCCTCGATTCAGGGATTTGAAGTCAAGGTCGGTTTCAGCACGAGATCGCTGATCACAACCGCCGTGATGATCGCGGCATAGGTGCCGCCCCGGTCCTGGGACGCCTGATGGATTCTGTCGATCCAAGACATGTCCGCTTCGACCAGCGGGCGGCCGAGTGCGAACTGGGCCACCTTGCGTGTGATGCCCATCTTGACTCGCGGACTGGCCGCCAGCAGTTCCATCAGTTCTGCCGACGACCGGTAAGCGACCGGCTTCGCCTCGCCCGGAAACTGAATCTCGCCGTCCTCGCGAAGCGGGTTGTCGTGTTCGTCCCGCTCGTGATAGGCTCCCACGCCGTCGAATTTTTCCAGGCCGAACGCCAGCGGCTCGAACTTGGAATGGCAACCGCCGCACGCTTGATTGTTGATCCGCTCCTGGGCGATGGCCCGCTGCGATTGCCCCGGCTTGGTCGGCACCGGCGTCGTATCGACACAAGGCGGCGGGTTGTCCACGCCGCTGAAAAGCAACTCGTTCAGGATAAACAGCCCTCGCGTGACCATCGACGCCTGGTCGCCGCCGATCGTGAGCGTGCTGCCGTGTGTCAACAGGCCGCCGCGTCCGGGAACGGACGACAAGTCGTACCGGACTGGGCCGCTGCCGGTCACCCCCGCCTTGCTTCGAGCCAGCACTTCGTCCGGATCCAACGCCCGATCGTAAATAGCGACCTGGTGCAGGATGCCGCGCCACGGGCGGTCCTTCGACGACTCGTTGGCCAGCGTCAGCCGAAACCCGCCGTCCCAGTTGGACAGGTTGCCCCCGACTTCGCGGCTGGCGTGTTCCTGGCCGTGTACGTACAGCCTGGTCCGCCCGGCGGCGTTGCGGGTCAACACGACGTGCGTCCGGTTCGTCGTGGCCGACTTGCGGCGGCTAGCCAGCGACGGCAGACCGTTCGCATCGGTTCTCGTCGTGCGGAGACGGATATCAAAGGTGTCACCGTCCTGACCGAGCGTCAAGTTGCGGACGCCCGTGCCGGACGACAGGGTGACAATCCGGGCCGGCCCGCTTTGTGCCGTATCGGCGGGCGTGATCCAGGCTTCCAACGTGATCGCGTTCGAACGCTTGACCGCTGCGATCAACCGCGTTGGCGGCTTGGCTGCACCGATGACCGTCGGCGCTCGGACCCGAAGTCCGTCCTCGGCCCAAACCACCGCGGCCGGGTTCTCGATTTTCAAGCCGAGCGATTCGCCCGCGCCGGAGGTGTCGCGAACGGTAACGCCGTTGCCCTCGTCGAAGGAATAAAACGCAACCAGTCCGCTCGAGGCGCTCCGGGCCGCGCCGGAAGTCAAGGGAGCCGCCCCAACGCCGACCGAGTTGCTTCCCGGCAGTCCGTAGTGCGCCGCCAACCGCGGCGTGACGAACGTGACCTGAGCTTTCAAGAGATCCGCCATCGGCCGTTTTTGGTTCCAGGCGACTTCTTCGAAAAACGCCAGCGTCTCGTCGAGCATATCGGCGGCCAAGCGGTCGTTCCAACCGGGAAACCGCTGCGGGTCCGGCCGCAAGTGGTTCATCCGATCCAGATAGATCCAGTCGACCAGGAACCGCGACGAGCGACGGATCGCGCGCGGGTCCTGAAGCATCCGCTGAACCTGCCGCTCGATCTGACCGCGATCAGCAAGTTCACCTGCATCCGCCGCCCGCATCAGCTCCTTGTCCGGCGGCCCGCCCCACAGGATGTAACTGAGCCGCGAGGCCAGCGAGTAACCGTCGAGCTGCGGCGCGCCGCCGAGGGCGGCCTGGCGTTCGATGCGGTACAGGAACCGAGGCGACTGGAGCATCGCCTCGACCAGCAACCGCACCGCCTCATCGTAATTGCCTCCTTCCGCGGCAACCGCGTGGGAGATGCGCAGAAAGGCCGCGGTCTCGTGTTCCTCGAGCGGCCCGCGCAGCAGCCACTTTCCCATGCCGCCGATCAACTCGCGCATCGCCGCGTCGTTCAGATTTCGCCGTTGCGAGAACTGCGCCGCGAACTGCGCCACATCCAGCCGCCCGGCTACCATCTGCGCCAGACGGGCGTAGGCCTCGATGTGCGACAGATCGACTTGAAGGTTGTATGCCGTGTTGCTGAACCCGTCGGCTCGCAGATCGGGAGGCAATTGCTCCTGGGCATCGCGTTCGATGTCGATGCCCACGGCGCTGCGCACCGTCTCGATATACTCATCCACCGTCAGCCGCCGCAGCCAGTTTTCCGCGACGCCGCGTTCGCGCGCCGCGGCTTCGCCGATGGCTTCGACCGGCCAGACAGCGCCCGCTTCGATCCACTGGCGCAACAGTTGCTTGTCCGAGTCCGACAGCGACTTGCGCCCCTTGGGCATCTCATCCGACTCGACGTACAGCCACAGCAGGCTCTCGTCCGGCTTGCCCGGCACGATCGCCGTGCCGTTTTCGCCGCCCGCGAACGCGGCGTGCTTGCGCGACAGGTCCAGGCGGCCACGCTGCGAAGTGGCCCCGTGGCAATCTAGGCAGTGCTTCATCAGCAGCGGAGCGACCTTCGATTCAAACTGTCGCGCCAGCCCAAATTCCGCCGACGCCGACGCAGCACCGCCGCCACCCTGCCCCAATACCGGCGAAGTCGATCCCAACAACAGCCAAGCACAAGCGAACCCAGCCAGATTTCTGTCCATCCCGCCGATCACCTGAGCCATCCTTTATCCGATACCAAAACCCGGCCAGATTGTAGTGTCCAGCAACCGCATCGACCACTAAAAAACGCGGAATCATCTCACAACTGCGAGAGAAACCGCACGCGGCTCTTTCGATAAAAATGTGAGGAACGCGACCGCGGGACGGTTACAGAGTGGAAAACAAGGTGGTACAGCGGCCCGGAGGGATCGTTCCGAGTTCCAGAGTCGCCTTGCGGCGTTCGCACCGTACTCGGCGGGGATGTCCCACCAGACGCCTTTCGGAACGTTTACGAGGCCGTCGGGGCCGTCTGATCGGTTTGGGGGCTGAGATCGCCGAACCGGATGCAGAAGAGCGCCGGTCGCGTCCAGCGGTTTGGAAACTGCATCCTGTCGCCGCCTTCTGATCCGGAACGTTGCGCCCTGGACACCGAAGCTGCGCAACTCAGCGTCTCAGGCCCCCACGGACAACATCCGCTGGTTCGTCTCGTCCACCTGCCCATTCAGCGTCCACAGGTCATACAGCAGTCCGAGCCCTACTAGCCCGGCGGTGAGCAGGTACAAGATGCCCGTGAGCCACTTGCCGAGATAGAAGCGGTGGACGCCAAACACGCCCAGGAACGTCAGCAACACCCACGCCACAGTATAGTCGAGAGGACCGGCTCGATAGCGAAAGTCGGCGCGGCGATCCATGCCGGGGATCAAAAATAGATCGATGATCCACCCGACCAGCAGCAGGCCGCCTGTAAAGAACCAGATCGTCCCTGTGATGGGCTTGCCGTAGTAAAAACGATGGGCGCCGAGAAAGCCGAAAATCCATAGGATATAGCCGATCACTAACGAGTGGGTGTCATTGGCTCGATTCATCATCTGAATTCCATCGTAGAATGGGACGGATTCGGTTCACTTCCCCATTGTAGCGGACACCCAGCGATTCGACATCGGTTGATTGCTGTCGTTCTCGTCGTTTCGGAATAAGCCGGATCCCATCCCTTGCGGCGGATGTCTAGCTGCCGCGGTACGAAGAGTGCAATGCTTGGAGCACGATTCCTACGGATCATCGCTCCGCAGCAGGTCTTCTGCGTAGCCGGGGGGAAATGGGTTCGCCAAATCGTGAGGGGCGGACGATTCCGCCGGTCGCTCTGGCGGGCGATCGGGGACCGCAGGATTTTCGCTGAAGATTCGCAGCCATTCGTCCAACTCCGGCGACGCGACGGGCATTTCCGCGTCGCTGGGAAGATCGCCGGGCAGATCGACTGGGCCGGAGGCCTGGATGGGCCGCCGCGCGAACTGGCGGAACCAGACGTCGCTGTCGACCGGCGCGGCGCGACGCCGTCTGGCCGCCCGATGAAGGCGATGATCGCTGGATACGATGGTCAGACGTCGCGGGGATGTGTCGCGGTGGATGAGCTCTTCGATCAGATCGTCGGCCTCGCGATCGGGTCCGGCAAATCGCACTGTGATTCCGCGATGCTCGCGCGTCGCTTGCAGACCTGGCGGGGCATGACGAGCGTCGAACACCACCGTCGTCCTGCGGCGTTCCTCCGGCGCCAAACGCGCGGCCAAGAAGTCCAGCAAGGCCGTGCGCGACCGGGCCAGGGAACTGCCGACAGTTCCTCGCCCGACGATGCCTGTCACATTGAGCAGATTGTATCCGTCAATGATTAACGCCATGATGTTCATTCCACCAGCACTTCGCCCAGCGGCCGGCGCAGCGTGCGGCGGCGCTCCGCTGGCGCATAACCCAACCGGAATGGATGCAAGGGAAGCAACACCGGCGGTGAAAGCAACCGTGTCAGTTCGTCCCGCAACTCGGGAATCTCGACCGGTTGACTCATCGGCTGTGTCTGAATCCCCAGCGCGGCTGCCGCGAGGCTCAGCCGCTCGTATACCTGGCCGGTTTGCACCTGGATCGACCGATCGTCTCGCGTCGAGGCCAGCACGCCCAGCACCGGCGAGCTGAGCACCAGCGCGGAATCCCGCTGGGACTGCGTGCGGCCGATGTCCACATGCCGCACGATCAGCCGCACCAGTTGGGAGATCAGCCACGGCGTCCCGAGCATGCCCTGGCCGACGCACACGGACAGTTCGCGGCGGAAAGCCGGATCCGCAAATTGCAGCAGATCGGCGCGGACGACCATGTTGCTGAAAGCCCGCCGAGTCGGCCGGTCCGTGTACAGACGCAAGACGATCTCCTCTTCCACACAGCAACGCTGCAAGTCCGCCAGAACGTGATCCTCCAGCGGCTGGTCCAAGTGCGGCCGATGGCTGGTCTGGCGCACCGGCAGCATATCGAACAGCACCGGCGGACGATGGGGCGACGGGACTCCACCGCGGGCGAACTGGACAACGGCAATCAAAGCGGGATCGCTCGCATCGGGAAGATAACGCACCGAGTGGCTGAACCCAAAGTGTTCGGCCGCAACCAGCAGGTTCTCCAGAGCGCAACCGGCGTTCAGGTACATTTCGCGGCGGTCGGGATCGCAGACGCGCAGCCAGAGACGCTCGTCCAGCAGGATCCGGATACAGTCGCCCTCGATCGCGAACAGCCACGGCTGGCTGTTGTTGCTGGAAGGAGCCAGGATCGCGTACCGCAACAGGAACCGCAGTTGCTCGCGGACGCCGGCCTGGGCCGGGAAATCGCTCGCTCGGATCCTCCATGGATTCATATCGGCCGTCCGATCCATCCAATGCTTAGCAAATAAGGGGTCCGGGCGTTCAAAATTCAATTTTGGCCGATAGAGAGTCTAACCATCGAGGCGAACCGTGGTCGGCCAAAATTGAATTTTGAACGCCCGACCCCAAATCCACCCCTTTAGACCACGCACCAGGGTGCCTGGGGCTGGTCGCACACTTCGGGCGTGACACGCGCCTGCAGCGTGGCGATCGCTTGCTCGGCGTCTTCTACCTGATCGCTGCCGTGGTGGATCTCCAGGCCGAGTTGAAATGCGACTCGCGCGCCGGGGGCCAGCTCGACGACGCGGCCTTGTTTCCCCTCGAATGTCCGCGGATTGGGGAAATTCGTGCCCGGCTCCAAGCCCGTCACATAACCGTCGGCGGCGGCCGTCGTGTTCTTCCACAGCGTAAAAAAAGGCAGCTGTTCGGTCTGGACGTGAACGCTTGCGCCGCGCGTGCCGGCCGCGTTGCGGAGCAGGGTGGGAGACCAACCGTCGCCGTCTGCCAACAACTCGATGAAATACGCCTCTTCCGCATAGCCGGCCAATTCGTCGGCGTACACGTTCCACGTTGCGATTCCTTCGGCGGCCCTCGCATCACGGGGCATGACTTTCCGGACCGGCGCCAGAAAACGCGAGCCGGGCTCCAGCATGGGCTGGCCAAAGTTGATGTGGTACAACATTTGAGCGGTCGCAGGACTGGCGGAAAAATTTTCCACGTCGTCCCGGATCCGCAGGTGTCTCTCGCCGACTTGCGTGCTGATGCGGCTGGTCATTCGCAACTTCCAGAAATGGAATCGCGTCTCCTCGACGATTCCTGTCACGGCGATTTCGCCGCGCTCGTCGTCGACCTCGACTTCGACTCGCTGGGCCGGACGATTCGCGATCCGGCCGTGCAGCGGGTACCGCAATCTTCCGCTTGAGTCAAAATCCGGGGCCCCGTTGCTCTCCAAGCCACACCGCACCAGCAGCTCGTCGAAGCCGTCCAGCCAGCCCAAGCCCCCGGGTTCCATCAACGAGACGAACTTCGGATGCACAGGACCTCGCACCGGCGATTGCCAGCCGACCTCTTCACCGTCCAGCCAGACCTTCCATAATCCCATGCCGCGCGTGGGCAAGACATCAAAGGACAACCGGCCGTTGTGGACGCGGACGACATCCACCCCATCACACAATCCGCCCCGCAGAGTCGATTTCCGGACTTCGACCTCCGGCAGTTGGCGGCCCAGTTCCTGAGCCGTCAGCGCGAGATCCTCCACATAGATCCCGTCCGATACATCCGTCAGCGTCCATCTCTTCACCGTCATGGCTGGTCTCCTCACGTTGCGTTCCCGCCGTTGAGCAATACAATTCACCGGACTGATGCGTCGTGATCAGCGGTGGTCGAAGCTTCCGTCCTCAAAACCGAGGAACCGAACATGATTCGATGGTATTCGCCTGCGGTGTTGTTGGCAATCGGGCTTGGAGCGGCCGTTGCGGCACGCGGCGAGAATTGGCCCTGCTGGCGGGGATCGCGCGGAGACGGGACCAGCGCAGAAAAATTTGTTCCCGTGCGCTGGGATGGGCCATCGGGCGAGAATGTCGTCTGGAAGAGTCCCTTGCCGGGCTGGGGGCATTCGTCGCCGATCGTCTGGGGAGATCAATTGTTTCTGGCGGCCTGCTTGGAGGAAAATCGGGCCCGCATTCTGTTCAGCGTCGACCGGCAGTCCGGCCGCATCCTGTGGCAGCGGGCGGTGCTCGAGGCTCCCTTGGAAAAGCGGCACAACTTAAACAGCTACGCGTCCGGCACGCCGGCCACCGACGGGGAATTGGTGTACGTCACCTTCCTGGAAGCGGACTTTGGCAGCAAACGCGAGGTCACGCCGGGAAACATGGTCGTGGCGGCTTACGATTTCGCGGGCAATCAGCGCTGGCTTGTGCGGCCGGGCCGGTTTTCCAGCGTCCACGGCTACTGCAGTTCCCCGGTCCTTTTCGAGGACCTGGTGATCGTCAACGGCGATCATGACGGCGACGCGTACATCGTGGCATTGGAGCGAGCCAGCGGCAAAGTCCGCTGGAAAACGCCCCGTGAAAACAAGACCCGCAGTTACTGTACGCCCATCATCCGCGAAATCGGCGGCCGGACGCAGATGATCTTTTCCGGCAGCGTGTGCGTGGTCAGTATGGACCCGCGCAACGGCTCGCGGCATTGGATCATCGACGGTCCCACCGAGCAATTCGTCGCCTCGCTGGTGTACAACGGCAAGCTTCTTTTTCTAACCGCCGGATTTCCCGAATACCACATCCTAGCCATCGATCCCACGGGGCGCGGCAACGTGACGCAATCGCACATCGTGTGGCGGACCACCAAAGGCTGTGCGTACGTCCCGTCGCCGATCGTCAGCGGCGAGTACTTCCTGGTCGCGGCCGATAATGGCATTGCCAGTTGCTTTATCGCCGACACCGGCGAACGCGTCTGGATGGAGCGGCTGGGCAAGCATTACAGCGCGTCGCTGATCGAAGCGGACGGTTTGGTGTACTTCCTGGCCGACGACGGGGAAATGAAGATCGTCCGCCCCGGCCGCGAGTTGGACATCGTCGCCGTGAACCAGTTGGGTGAATACTGTTTCGCCTCGCCCGCCGTGAGCCAAGGCCAGATGTTCCTCCGCGGCGAAAAACACTTGTACTGCATCGGCATGCCGCGGTGAACGGTATGCGGCGAGGCGTCTCGCCGCAGACCGCGTCAGTGCTCTTCCAGCGTGCCCGCGGCGTCATGCCTTCTGCGGCTGCGGGCGGGTTTCTCGGCGATTGGCTAACTCGGACCGATGCACCGAGACCGCATCCGGAGCGCTAATCCCCAGCGTTACGCGGCCCCCGCTGGACCGTAGAACCGTTACGACGACTGTCTCTCCGATCGTAATCCGCTCCCCCTTTTTCCGTGAAAGTACCAGCATCGGTCGAACTCCCTTCTGCGTGCGTGTCGAAGCCTCTGGGAATAAGGGCGACAAACCAGCCCATTCGTCACAGTCTGAGCCTCGAATGCATTCCTGGTGCTGGCATCGAACGCCGCGTTGGTGGATAATCGGCTGCTACGTTTGGGATAGACAGTTCTGCTCTTTCGCCCGCCAAGGAGATTTGGCATGCACGTTTTTTTTCGCCCAATAGCTTGTCTATTGTTAACGCTCGCCGCGGCCGCAACCGCCGACGAAGTTCAGATCGATCCCGGGCCAGGTGGAAATATCGTCGTTCAACGCATCGACGGCCGGACGGTATGGGTCGCGCCGGACCAGCGCGATATCCGGCAGGGCCAATGGTGGTTCTATTGGAGTTTTCGCCTGCGCGCGCCGGCCGAAACGCCGGTCACGATCGCGTTCTCCCGCCAAAATCCGCTGGGCGTGCGCGGACCGGCGTTCAGCTTGGACGGCGGCGCGACTTGGCAGTGGCTGGGTGCCGACAAAGTCCAGTCGTTCCGGCACGAAGGCCAGCCGGCCTGGTCGTTTGAGGCCCGGGTGCCCGATGGGGCAAGCGAGGTGCTGTACGCTTTTTGTCCGCACTATCGCGAGTTTCACCTGCGCGCATGGCGGGAGCAGCAATCGCCCGATGCGCCGCTGGCCGTGGAGGAACTGTGCCGCAGCCGCCAAGGCCGCTCGGTGGAACTGGTCCGCGCCGGCTGTCTCGATCCGAAACGTTCTCGCGGCACCGTCCTGCTCGCCTCGCGGTCTCACGCCTGCGAAGCGATGGCCACGTACGCGCTGGAGGGCTTTTTGTCTGCGGTGCTGGCCGATGATCCGTTGGGTCGGCAATGGCAGGAAAATTGGGAAGTGATTGCGGTTCCATTCCTGGACAAGGACGGCGTCGAGAACGGCGACTCGGGCAAGAATCGTGCGCCGCACGATCACAACCGGGATTACAACGACAGGCCGCTGTACCCGGAGATCGCAGCGCTGATGAAACGGGGCACGGCCCTGCAAGACCGCGTGGTCGCGGTGATGGACATGCACTGTCCTTGGATCCGGGGCGAGTGGAATGATCGAGCCTACTTCGTCGGTCCGAATCACGAAGAGTTTTGGAACAAACAGCGACAGTTCGCGGCGATCCTGGCGCGAACCCAAACGGGCCCGATTCGGTTCCGCGAACAAGATTGTCTGCCCTTCGGCACGGCTTGGAATACGGGCGGGAACTGGACGCAGGGCAAGTCGTGTGCGGCCTGGGCTCGGGAAGCCTTCCCCAACGCCGACCTGGTCGCCAGCCTGGAATTAGCCTACGCCGATGCCCTGGGCGTCGAAGTCACCGCCGCCAGCGCACGCGCCTTTGGCCGCGATCTGGCACGCGCGCTGGCGGAAATGCTCGACCAGCGGCGGCCCGCCGCGCCGGGCGCGAATTAGATCGTCCGGAGATTGGCCTCGCGCTTGGCAACCAGGAACGGAAGTTCATAAATCACCGGACGCCGCGTTTCTGGACCTGTAAGTCAAACCAATCGCCTTCGCGGAGCATTCGCCTGGGCGGATTCCAAGACGGGATGAGTTTACGCACCGCCGTGGGTCGCGGGTTTAATCTGTCGGCCGGCGACACCGCCGCGACCAGCCGCCTGGGCGACGGACTCAGCGACCGCCTTGGCAACACGGCGATCAAAGACGCTGGGCACGATATAGTCGGAATGCAGTTCCTCTGCCGGAATCACACTGGAAATGGCGTCCGCAGCCGCCAGCTTCATCTCGCTCGTCACGCGCGAGGCTCGAACGTCCAGCATGCCGCGGAAGAACCCGGGAAAACAAAGCACGCGTCTTGATGGCTACCTTGGAGCACACCTCGATTTTTCCGCCAAGATGCAGCAGAAACGTGCGGTCCGAAACGCTCACGACTTCGACGTCGGTAAATGCTCTCACGGCTTCTACAATCCGGTCAGCATGGGCGACGTCTTTCGCGTTTACGGTGATGTCCCGGATAATGTGTTCTCGCAGAACCGTGTCATGTACCAGGCGGTTTGCAATGGGTAGACTCTATCTCAGCGAAATGGCTTTCCTCGCCCTGCCAACGGCTCCGTAAAACGCGGCGGCTGATCCACCGGGCGATGGAATGATCAGGAACCGGTAGCTGGCGCCATTCCGCTTGCTTGTTCTCGAACGATCGTGAGGAACATCGCAGTCCTGAAAATCCCCAAGCAACCCAGGAGATGACGAAAATGTTACAGAGCGTTTTTCAACTCGGTATGGAGCGGCGTCGTTGGCTGGCCGTGCTCGTGGCCTTGGGCTGTGGGCTGCCGGCGGCGGCGCCCGGGGAAGATTCGGACAGCGTATTACGGGTGCTCTGCTACAACATCCATTACGGGCAAGGCATGGACGGGAATTACGACATTCCGCGGTTGGCAGCGGTCATCAACCAGGCCAAACCCGATTTGGTAGCCCTCCAGGAGGTCGATGTCGGCGTCCTGCGATCGGGCCGCGTTCACCAGGCGCAGGAACTGAGCCGGTTGACGGGCATGGCGGTGCGTTTCGGACCTACCCAGCACTATGAAGGCGGGCTGTTTGGAAACGCCGTCCTGACGCGGCTGCCGGTCCTCGACGTGGCCATTCATCCGCTGCCTTATACCGAAAGTACGCCGGATCGCGTCACGTATCCCCGCGGAGCGATTGCGGTCGTGGTACGGGGGCCCGGCGGCCAACCCGTCCGCTTCGTCAGCACGCACTTCCAGCACAACGTGCCCGAGGACCGTGTGGAGGAGGCCAAGGCTATCAACCGTCTGTTCGCCGAGTCCGACGATCCGCTGCCGACGATCCTCGCCGGCGACATCAATGCGGTACCCGATTCCGAGCCCGTGCGGGTTCTGCATGAACGTTGGACCGACGCCATCGACGACCCGCCGGCCGCCACCGTGCCATCGGGTAAGCCGACGTCCCGGATCGATTACATCTTCTACCGGCCCCAGACGCGGTTTCGCCTGGTGCAAACCGAGGTGATCGCCGAAGCCATGGCCTCGGATCATCGCCCCGTGTTTGCCGTGGTCGAACTTCTTGGACCGTGAACGATGGACGGGGCAGCAGCATTGCCGTTTTTGCGCGGCCTGCCCGGGAGGCCGCTATCGACATTGCATTCCCGGCTCGCTCATCCAGTTCGCCACGGGCTTGCCGGCCGAACAATCATGCCGGAGTTGGCAGTGGGCAGCGACCGGAGCTGGTCGAGCGTCATGGCAGGCGTGCCCAGGTGCTGGTGAATCCGCTCCAAAGCTTCTTTGTACAGGAAGTACGGCCGATGCCCGCCGCCCAGCTCGAACCATGCACGTAATCTTCCCGGAGCGCCTTGTTGCGAATAAACCCGGCCGGCAGCCTCGACTGCCTCCCGGGTTCCCCGCCAGGCACTGCCATCCAAGTCGCGGTCGATAATCCCGTCGGCATCACCATTTACCGCAGCCGCGCGGGAGCGCCCCAGTCGGGCATCATGCCGCGCGGGCTTTGACGATTCTAACGATCGGATCAGTTAGCATAACCTGCTCGCCCATCTGCTTGACGGTTCATGCAGCCGCCCGGTGCCGGCGGTGGTGTTGGTGAGGATGAGGATGAGGCAGACGGCGGGTGCTCGCTGCGCCCAGTCCCCAGGCGCTCATCTTCAGCACATAAAACAGGCAGCAGCAGCGATGGCATCTGACCGCTACCGACCAGAACCTTTTCAGTGCAGACAAGTTCTGGTTCCCCGACCGACTCAGGTACAAATCCTTGCTGGATTTGCAGGAAGGACACTTCATGGCTTTTCTGCTCTCGCGTCTATTGTTGGCGTCGGCGCACGTATATCTCAAGCATCGGCTCTAGGGGGGAGGATATTTCGCAATCCGCCGACGATGACGTTTGCCGAAACGAGGCAAACTTTGCCGCTCAGTTTGCTTGCGATAACAGACGGTGCCGAGCCGCGAAGCGGCGGCAGCAGGGCGCTGATTGCTATCGCCGCGTCGACTCGCGCTCCCGACACCGTATCATTCGACACGCTTTCATTCGAGCGCGAGCAAAACGGCCTGGGCCACTTTGCCGCCGAGGAACTCGTAGCCCTTGGCGTTGAAATGCACGTCCTGGGGCGGCTGCAGCTCGGCCAGGTGCGGCGTGACGGCGGTAAAGAGGTCGTTGATCGCGACACCGTGCCGCTGCATGACTTCGGCGGCAGCGCGATTGCGTTGAACGATGGACTCGGCAGTCTGCTTGCCGTCGGGCGAATCGGGAATCGGCGTGGTGCTGGCCCATACAAGCTTCGCCCCGGTCTGATTCATCCGGGCAACGAGTTGCTCCAGTCGCTGGGTGTAATCGGCGATGGATGTATTGCGGTCATGAATGCCGAAATTGAAATGAATCACGTCCCACTTGCCGTCGGCGAGCCAGACGTCGATGTTTTTCAAACCGCTCGCCGTCGGACCGCAATTGGCCGGCGCGCGATGCACGCCGGCCTTGCCCGCCAGTTCCTTGCGCACGGCTTGGGTATAACCGCGTGACACCGAGTCGCCGATCAACAGCACGCGAGGGAGTTGCGGATCGTCGGGAACGAAATCCCAGGCATTCGACCGATCGGCGAGCTTTTCGCGTTTGTGGATCGGCAGATAGAAGCTGCCGAGGTTCTCCTGCAAGGTGCGTTCCCATGCCTGTTGATCCGGCGGCAGCGCGGCGACCCAAGCTTGGTATTTGTCTTCGAGTTCCGCGTCCGCGGCGGCTTTGCTCGCGGCGGCTTCGTCGGCACGGGGCGGTTCGCTTTTCGGGGCATCGGCTGCCCGCAGCGGGGCCAGCGGAAACAGCAGCGAGGCGGCAAGTGCAAACACGGTTTTCATGCGAGCTTCCTTTGCAGAGGACAAGCCGAACGTGAGGATCGGCGGATTGTACTTCGAGGCGTTGCCGGCCGCCAGCAGGCGGGATGCTCACGCCGCCTGCCCTTCTCGCTCAACGGTGTCTCACGAGTTCAAGTTCCGATTTGACAATTAGGGAGCGACCAGGCAGAATACGTGCGTGTTTCCTGCCGCAGCTTCCTTCCACCCTGCGCCACTATGCGATTGTCCGTCGAGTCCCAAATCCCGATTGCCGCAGCCATCGGCGCGTTCCTGCTGGTCCTGGCGGCGGAGAAGCTGCACCAGCGGCGTTGCCGTGGCGTGGCGAGATTGGCCGCCGGACCGAGCGGGACTGTGCGGCGTTGGGTGGGCGCCGTGCCGGTGGTCAAGGCGACCGCGCTGGCCGTCATGGCTTGGTCCTTGACGACGCTGCTGTACGGAACCGGCGGGGTTTTTCAGACGGGCGACGATACGAGAGACCGCCGGGAATCCAAGCGGCACGCCGTGTTTGTGGCCGACCTTTCGCCCAGCATGTTGCTGCAGGACGCCGGCCCCAAACGCGAGAGCACGCGCTCCCAGCGAGCCCACGAGGTGGTCGACGGGATTCTCCGGCGGCTCGACGGCGACGTGGTCTACTCGGTCATCGTGTTCTACACGGACGCCCTGCCGGTGGTGGTCGACGCCAAGGACGCCGAATTGGTCCGCAACGTCTTCAATGGACTGCCGCTCTGGTACGTCATGAAGCCGGGCAAGACCGATCTGGGAAGCGGCGTGCGGCGGACGCTGGAACATCTGGCCGGCTATCCTCAGGACAGTACCACCGTATTCCTGCTCACCGACGGCGACGCGATCGAATTAGGGACTATTCCCAAGCCTCCGCCGTCGGTGCGCGACGTGTACGTGCTGGGCGTGGGAGATCCGCACCAGGGCACGTTCATCGACGACCACATGTCGCGTCAGGACGCGGCCCTGTTGGGCACCCTGGCCGGCCGCTTGCGGGGCAAATACTTCGACGTCAACGACAAGCATATCACGACGCTGGCTTTGGGCACGCTCGCTCGAGGCAGCGGGGCGACGAAGACGGCGTACGGCCTAGTGGATCTCGCCATTTTCCTGTTCGCGGCGGCGGCGCTCGCTCAGGCACTGATTCCCGCGGCGCTGGAGTACTTTGGCAGCGACTGGAAAACGGTGCGCGTCAGCCGGCCCCCCATCGCGGAAAGGGCCGCACGATGACGAAGAAGTCGCTCGTCTTGTTGTGGATGCTGTTCCCCGTCGGCGTGGCCGCCTATCACTTCAACGAAGGCCCGCGCCAGATGGCTCGCGAACGGGCCCATGCCCAACTGCTCGACATCCGCCGGCTGGCCCACGCAGACGAGCCCGACTGGGAAGCCGTCATTCGTCGCTACCACGAACTGACCGCGGAACTCCCGCCGGACGAAGATCCGCGGGTCTTCTACCAGATCCGGCTGGCGATCTGCGAAGCGCGCCTGGAAATGCTGGACGTGGCGACGGCGATCGAAGATCTGACTCGGTTGCTGCAGGAAACGGCCACCGCTTACGGCGAGAATGCCCCGCTGACACGGGGCGTGCGGGAACAGCTGGGCAAGGCCCACTACCATGCCACGTGGGTCTTGAAAACGAGCGGCGCGTCGGAGGACGAATGGCGCCCGTTTGCCGAACGAGCGCGCCAGCTGTTTCGTTGCCTGGCCGAACTGGAGAACCCCGTTGAATTCGAGCGTTACCAAGAACGGGTGCGTCGCGAATTCGGGACGGCGGTGGAGAATACCGATGGTTGAGGAGACTTGATCCCGTGACGATTCGCTTGCTTATGCTTCTGGCCTGGTCCGCGTCGGCGGCTATCGGCGCCGGTGCCGGCCTGCTTGTGTCGCAGGTGACGGAAACCGGCGGCGACTATCGTGACGTTCAGTCGATTACGGGCGTCAGTTCCGGCACGGAGGGGACGCAGGCGAAAGAGCCCGAAAAGCTGAGTGAGATCTTCACCACCAACGCCGGCGCGATGCAGTCGATCCGCGGGATCAAAGGAATCGACACGGTGATGCTGCAGAATTTGGAAGCCGTGCTACGAATGCAGGCGCCGCCGCCTCCGCCGGATGGTGGTGGTGGAACCCTGCGGACCGCCGCAGCGCTGCTCACGATGGCGGACGACGCCCCGGCGGGGCCCGAAGTCGAGACGGACGACCGACAAGAACTCAGCGAATTTGAATTGGAGGGATCATAGCATGCCCCTGCGACTGGTTGTCACCGGAATTCTCGTTGCCGTGCTGGCCGCGACCGCCGCCTCGGGCCGCTGCGCGGCCGCAGAGTCCGACCCAGAGGCGGCCAAGCGCGAGGCGGACGAGCTGCGCAAGCAGTACAGCCGATTGGTTCGAGACCGGTACTATCGCCACCCGGCAGTGCTGTACAACCAAGTACAGCAATATGCACAGATGGAGCCGGACAAGTTGGAGCCGGCTGACCGGTTCTTTCGCGCGTTCTACGAGGGAGCCTGGGACGAAGTCCGGCAGACGCTCGCTCGGCTGCCGGAGGAATTCGCTGCGGAGGTCTACAATCGGATGCTGGGCGACCTGGCGGGCCGTAGCGTCCCGCTGCTGAGCCTGGACGATTTTCTGGGACTGGCCGACGCATGTCCCGGCGAACTGGACACGGACCGGATTCGCAAACTCGGTCTGCTGCTGCGCGTGGCCGTGCCCGTCGAGCAGGAGGTCTGGCTGAGCCAGGCTTTGCAGAAAGGCAGTCGGCAACTCGGCCGCAACGGACCGAAGCAAGCCGTCACCGGGCGGATCCTGATGCATGCCGGTTTCGGTGAATTGGCCCGCACGTATCTGCCAGGCGTGGCGGAGGCGGCACAGATCCTAGACGAAGCGGTCCGGGACGAGATTCTCAACTTCCTCGCCTCGCAGGAGGAACTCGAACGCTTCCAACAAACTCGGATTGCACATGTCTGGGGGCAACATGCCAGCACGCTGAGCGACCCGAACGCGGACAATGCCAAACGCCAGCAAGCGGCCGATCAGCTGGCGGAACTGCTGGGCAAGGCCCAGGCCGCGTCGTTCGAACCGTGGCTCCGCGATCTTGCTCAGCGAGATCTCGCCGCCGTTTTGAATCTGGCAATCGCACTGGGAAAACGCTCGCACGGCAGAACCGGCGACTCGGATGTCGCGATGCGAACCAACCATCTCGCCGCTCAAAAGACGCTGCTTCAATGCGCCGGCGAAACGACCGCGCTGTCGAAAACCCCTTGGGACAGCGTGACCGCGGCCATGGCGGACGCGTGGATCAGCGAGGCGGAACACACCTTTAACGTCCATCCGGGCTACCGGACAACGAGCGGGACCAAGCCGCACGTCGTCCCGGGCGAGTTGCTCGCTTCGGCGCCCGAAGGCCGTTGGGCGGAGGCTCTGCCCGCTCCGATGCGGGAGAGGATTGACGTTTGCCTGTCCAAAGCCGTGCTGGTCAGCGACCGATACCAGGACGCCGTCCAGCGGATCGTCGCCCTGGCCGCCCGCAATCCTCCGGCGGCGGTTTCTTTGGCCGAAGAATACCTCAAAGCTTGGGCCTATCGCCACAATCCGCAAGTGCCCGAGCCGATCCGCAGAAAATACAACTTGTCGGCCGACGCTCGGATCGCCGTGACGCCCATCATGATGGAAAGGAACGTCGCCGGCTTGGCGGAGATGATGGATCTGTTCCGGGCCAGTGGCATCCCGCCGCGCAACGCGGAACTGGTGGTCGGCGCGTTCGACGTCTGCTACAGCAAGGCCGAAGTCTATCGGCGGACGCACGTCGAAAGGGTCTTCGGCCCGATCGATGAAATGGAACAGGACGTCTTCTTTCACATGATCCGGATGATGACGCAAGGGTTGTCTTCGCGGTGGCGGACGATGGAGGTGCAGCTGGAATCCGGCACGCGGCGGAGCCAGCAGGAAACGCTGGACATGGTCCGGACCGGGTACCAAACGGCCATCGACATGATCGACGGACGATGCGCAAAGCATCCCGAGGATTGGCGGGCGCTTGCCCTGGCCGGTTCGCTGCTGGGCGATTGGGGCGATTTCGAGTATTACCAGCAGCTGGCCGCCGATGCGGGCACGGACCGCATGGCCGTGTTTCGCGACAAGAACAACCTGGCCGAAAATCACTTTGCCCGCGCCGCCGAGGCGTATGCCAAGCAAGTCGACCAGCTGACGCCGCGACAGTTCTCGATCGACCTCTACCTGGCTTGGTTCCACAGTCTGCTGGGCATCAACTCCGATGGCCGGCTGAATCTGTCCAAACCCCTGGACCGCCGGGCCCTGAATACGCTGCGCGACGCGATCCGCGGACTTCCCGAGTCGGTCGCCTCGTCCCACGTCAATCTGTTTGCCAAGCACGTCCAGGCACGGATGCAAGATACCGACAACCCGCTTCACGAGGAACTCAAGTACAAATACCTGGCCGGCTCGCTGGTCATTACCAAGGAAAGTCCCTTCGCCTTCCAGGCGGGCGACAAGGTCGCGTATTACGACGATCTGCTCGACGAGACCCGGTTGACGACGCGGGTCGACGGGCCCAACACGATTTACCGCGACCACGAGTTTGGGATCGTTTTCAGTGTGCATCACACCGAAGCGTTGGGGCGGATGGCCGATTTCGGCAAGTACCTGGTGAACGAGTTGCCGCCCGCCAATTCCCCGGCCCGCCGGGCGATGGAGAAGAGTCTCGTGCCCACGTATCGGATGGGCGAATTGCAGGGCCGCCGCGATGAATTGGAGATGAACATCCGCGAAGCCTTGGGCTTGTTCTTCGACATTCGGGCGATCGCCTTCAGCCCCAAAGACGTGCAGCCACGGTCTACCGACCAGAGCGGCTGGGAGGAAACGGTCCTGGCGTACATCCACGTCAAGGCCAAGGACGCCAGCGTGGACAAGATTCCGCGCATTCAGATGAGCCTCGACTTTCTCGATTTGACCGGCCCCGTGCGAATCACGACCGAATCCGCCGAGACGATGATCAAAGTGACCGACCAGCCGACTCTGCCCCGGCCCTATGACCGGGTGGACCTTGCCCAGACGTTGGACCCGCGCAGCTTGGATACCACGGAGGAGGTCCTGCTCGACGTCCGGGCGACGGTCTGCGGACTGGTTCCGGAACTGGAAGATCTCCTGGACCTGGACGCCGTCCGCCGCCAGATTCCCATCACCCGCATCGACCCGCACGGGGGCGTTGTGCTTCGTCAGGTGAATAGCTGGGGCGACACGGTCCACGCCGTTTCCGAACGCCACTGGACGGTGGTTCTCGATGCGGCCGAGCTTGTCGCTCCGCCGCGGCGGTTGGAGTTGCGGTTGCCGGAAGCGAAAACCGAGGCGACGGTCGCTCTCCAAGCCTATGTGGAGATGGACCTGGTCGATCTGGTCGAGCCGGTTGCGACCATCGGCAGAGGACCGGCGGCCATCGCGACGGCCGAACGGCTCGATCGTGACGAACGCCGCCTGCTGTACGCCGGCGCCGGCGGTGGCGCGTTCTTGCTTGCCCTGCTGCTGCTGGCCGCCGCCTGGCGGGCCGGCCGTTCGCGCCGGCGGCCGTTGCGCGCCGCGGACGTGTTCCACCTGCCGCGAGAGATCGACGGATTCGTGGTCGTACAACTGCTGCGGGCGATCGCCGCCAGCGAGTTGGTTCGTCTGTCTTCCGCCCAACGGTCGGAAATGCAGCAGGACCTCGACCGCATTCAGGCTTCCTGTTTCGGCGACAAGGGCCACCGTGAATTGTCGGAAGATGAACTGCGCCTCGTGGCCCGAAAATGGCTGCGTGCGGCGCGCTGATCGTTTCACCCCAGAAAGACACCTCATGCAAACCGCCGAGTATCCCGTCGCCGCTCCCGCCGCGAAGCCTCCGTCGTCTTCACTGGACGGGGCCAATCGTTTTTGTGACGACGTCCGCCGCCGCGTGGCCGAAGTGGTCGTCGGCCAGGACGCCGTGGTGGAACGCATCCTGATCGCGCTGTTCACCGGCGGCCACCTGATGCTGCAGGGCGTGCCAGGCTTGGCCAAGACGCTGTTGGTCAACGCCGTGGCCAAGGCCGTGGACCTGCAGTTCTCGCGGATCCAGTTTACGATCGACCTGCTGCCGTCCGACATCGTCGGTTCGGAGGTCTTGGACCAGAAAACGGGCGAGTTCCGCGTGCAGAAGGGGCCGATCTTCGCCAATTTGTTGCTGGCCGACGAGATCAATCGCGCCGCCCCCAAGGCGCAAAGCGCGATGCTCGAAGCGATGCAGGAACGCAAAGTGACGATCGGCGGCCAGACGTTCAAACTGCCGGTGCCGTTCCTGGTGATCGCCACTCAGAATCCCGTCGAACAGTCCGGCACGTTCGAGCTGCCCGAGGCGCAACTGGATCGCTTCATGCTCTACCACCGGTTGGACTATCCCACGGTCGGCGAGGAGCGGGACATCCTTCGGCGCCAGCTCGCCATGGGACTGAAAAAGGAAGAGGGCGGAGCCGTCCCCAAGACGGCATTCGATATGATTACCGCCGAACCGTGCGCGACGATCGCCGACCTGGTGCGCGCGATGGAAGCCGTCCAGCAGGTTCAAGTCAGCGAGGTGTTCATCAAGCACTCGGTCGAACTCATCCGGCGATCGCGGCAATCGAAGCTGCTGGATTTCGGCTGCAGTCCCCGCGCCTGCCTGGCCCTGGCGGCCGCCTCCCGCGCCCGGGCGTTCCTGCGCGGCCGCGACTATGTGGTGCCGGAAGACCTGTTCGAGTTGGCCGAGGACGTAATGTTGCACCGCATCCGGCTGACCTACGAAGCGGCCGCCGAAGGACACACCGGCCGCGAGATCTTGGAGTCGATCCTGTCGGACTTGTCATGAGGTCAACGGAGCTTTCACCATGCATCGCACTGTCGAATTACCGCACGACCCGGTCGATTCCCGCCAGTTCGAGTTGGCGGTGAAACAGCTGGCCGACAGCCTGGATTTTGGAGCCGACGACTCGATCTACCACGGGTCCGGGTTGGAGTACTCGCAGTCCCGCGTGTATCTGCCCGGCGACAGCGTCAAGCTGATCGACTGGCGCGTTTCGGCTCGCACGGGCAAGTATTTCATCAAGGAATACCAAGAGCCGCGGCAGATTCCGCTGTACCTGCTGCTGGACACGTCGGCGTCGATGTGCGTCAGTTCGTTGCGGTTGAGCAAATATGCTTGGGCGGTGCGGATCGCGTCGGGGATCGCGTTGGCCGCACAGTCGCGGCTGACGCCCGTCGGGCTGATCGCCTGCGGCGAGCGCGAGATGCGAATTTCCCCCACATTGGCGAGGAACGACGTCATGCAATGGGCCCACCGCTTGCGGCGCCACGGCTATTTGGAAGGAACCCTGCTGGGACACCGTATCCGCGAGTTGCTCCCGACGTTAAGACGCCGCAGCGCGCTGCTGGTCTTGAGCGATCTGCACGACTCGCAAGCGGCCGGCGCCTTGCGCCTGGTCGCGCAGGAACACGAGTGCATCGTGCTGCATTTTCGCGACCCGGCCGAGACCGGCGTGCGGGGGGCGGGATTGTTTCGCGGTAGGGAAGCCGAGACCGGCCGGTCGTTTTTCGCAACCGGTTTGCGGCGCTGGCTGCACGACCGGGATATCAAGAAAGAACTGACTCGACACGGGATCGAGTACCTGTTGTTGCAAACGCACCGTCCCATTCTGGGTCCGCTTCGCGCCTTTCTGAAGGCCCGCGGCGGGCAGCGGAGCGGACGATAGGGGAGATTTCAAATTTCAAATTTGAGATTTGAGATCTGAAATCTGAAATCTGAAATATATAGCCGGCTTCCGAATGCCCCGTGAAAACCGTCGGCCTTGAGAAAAACATGTTTGAAAAGCAGCCACCCGCCGGAAAAGCGAATCGCCCCCGAATGAAACGGGTGCTGGTCGCCTGCCTGCTGCTGTTCGTTCTGGGCGGAGTGGCGGCCCTGATGCTGGTGCGGACGCGCCAGTCGGATCCGCAGCGCAGCGACACGGACGTGCCGCTGGGCGTGGAACAGGCCGTGATCGTCCGGTACAGCGGACCGCGGCTCCAGGCCCAGCCATATCGGCGCGGGGCGTCGGTCAATCTTCGCATCGCCGACCAGGTGCAAAAGGGCCGCGTGCGCGTGTACGACATCCGCTACGTGATCAGCCTGCCCGGCGAATTCGATTTGACCAAGTACCTGACCTCGATCGACGGCCAGCCGATCGACGACCTGCCGCCGTTTCCGGTGCGGGGGCTGACGAGCCTGACGAAGGACATTGAAACGCGAATCCAGGAAATCGAAAAAGTCGACGTGACCATCGGGCACTGGTACTACGAATCGCTTGCCGGCGCGGGCATCTTTTGGGCGGCCTGGCTGGCGGGGCTGATCTTTGTCGGCCGGCCCAAGCGTCCGCCGCCTTCTCCGCCGCTTCCGCGGCAGCCGTCGCGCGTGGAAGAAATCGACCGCTTGCTCGCCGCTCTGGCGCGGGGCGAATTGACGATCGATGACAAGTCGCGTCTGGAAGCGCTGCTGTTGAGTCACTGGCGAGCGCAATTGGGACTGAGCGGCCAACGTATGGCCGACAGCTGCCGCAGGATCGAAGCCAGCGAGTTGGGTACGGTTTACAGTAAGCTGCAGGCTTGGCTTCATAATCCCGGCGCCGGAGTCGGCTCCCAGGAATTTGTCAATTCCTACGCCAGCAGGATCCGGCGGGGCCTCCCATCATGACATTCGCCTATCCCAAATTGATCGTCCTCCTGGTGATCCCGGTCGTCCTGCTGTTCTGGGAATGGGTCCGCCAAGGCCGCCCGCTGGTGATGCCCTTTGACAACGTACATCCGCGCCGCGGCTGGCTCGTAGGACTGCCGGTGCTGGCGGCCAACAGCCTGCCGGCGGTACTCTTGGCGCTGGCGATCGTCTTCCTGGCTCGTCCGTTGACATATGCCCCGCCGAAAACCCAACGCGAACTGACGAACATTCAAATCGTGTTGGATGCTTCGACCAGCATGGTCTTCCACACGTACGGACCGCAGCAAGGCGACAAGCCGTACGTGCGTTTCCACGGCGCGATGGACGCCGTGAACCAGTTCCTGACAACCCGGCAAGGCGATGCGTTCGGGTTGACCATCTTTTCGCGTCAGTATCTGCACTGGGTCCCGCTGACTCAGGACACGACCGCCATCCGCATGGCAGGGAAGATCATTTGGCCGGAGATGTTCCCCGACGAGATCTGGGGCCACACGTTTATTGCCAAGGCCCTGAACGGAGCCATCGCCCCGCTTTCGAAACACGCCGAAGGCGATCGGATGATTATCCTGATCACCGACGGCGAGGGCGAGGATATCGGCGGCGGCCGCGAGCGCGAAGTCATCACCAAGCTCAAACGTCACAACATTGTGGTATTCGCCATCGCGTTGAACGACGAGAGCTTTTCGCCCGCCCTGGAAACGATCGCTCGCGAGACGGGCGGCGAAGCCTTCAAGGCACTCACGCCTCAAACGCTCAAGGTGGTCTTCGACCGGATCGATCAGATGAAGAAAGTCGAGATCCGGGAGACCAAGCCCGAGACGATCGACTTCCTCGACCCGTTTCTTCCCCCCGCAATGATCCTGTTCGCCGCTCAACTGCTCGTGTTGTTCGGCCTGCGTTTCACACCGTGGTAATGGCTCCGCACGTTATATGATGCACGCCCCGTGGTCGGTGCGGCAAACGAAGGCAGTCGCTTGATCGGCCAATTGCGGCTGACGCGCGCGGTAACGGCCCAAGATCGAGGCGGCGGCCTGGTCGGCGGCCCGGGCGGCGACCAGGGCCACGCAGCAGCCGCGAAAGCCCGCGCCGCTGAACCGCGCCCCGTACACGCCCTCGGTCGCGAGCATGATCTCGTACAACTCGACCAGCGGCGGGCAACCGCATTCGTAATTCCGGATCGAACTGTCTCCGGAAGCGGAGATCAGTCGCCCGAAACCGGCCAGATCGCCGCGCCGCCAGCATGTGACACCCTGCCGAACGTGTTCCATTTCGGCGAAAAAATGTGCCGCTCGGCGGGCGGCCGGGCCGTTGAGTACGCGAGCGTGAAGCGCGTATTCATCCGGTTCGATGTTCCGCAAGACGGGTTCCGCCGCGGGCCGGTTCACGGCCTGGAGCAAGCGTGCGGCGGCGGTGCGGCATTCGGCGACACGCCGATTGTAGTCGGTTCCGACCAGGGCCTGCTTGAGCCCCGAAAAGGCGATCAGCACGCTCCACGGCTCGAGTCCGTTCGGCGCGGGAATCAACTCGTATTCCTGCGTGCGGCAATCCAGGCGGGTCAAATGGTCTCGTCGCGACAGCAGGATGGCCGATTGATCCAGGATGCCGTTTCGCAAGCTCAAGTAATCGTTCTCGATGGCCGCGTCCAAGGCGACGTTCTCCCGCTCGGTGACCATCAGCGAATTCGCTTGCTCCAGCGCCAGCAGCAGCGCGACGCCGATGGCAGCCGAGGAGCTGAGGCCGCCGCCGTCCAGGCGGCCCGCCGTGACGCCCTCGATTCCGAAACGCAACGGATATCGCCTTTGCAGCGCGCGAACGGCTCCCCGGGCGAAATTTCCCCAATCGCCGTCGGACCGCTCGGGAACGCGGTGCAAGGGAAAGGCCACCTCGCCCGGAAAATCGAGACTGCTCAGCCGGACCCGGCCCGCGGCCGGCGCATAGGCCACGTGGAGGGCGCGGTCGATGGCCATCGCCGTCACGACGCCCTGTTGGTGGTCGATATGCGCTCCCAACGGGCAGATGCGATAAGGCGAGCGAACGACGCGCACGTCGCCGGGCCGTGCGCCGTAACGCCGAATTGTCTCTTGCCGCAGTGTTTCGTGGACATCGGATTCGGACATGAGACAATCTGCTGTTCCTTTCCGCCGCGTTCCCGGTCAGACCGCCTCATAAATCGCCACCATCCTGGTCTGTTGATCATTCGTCAGCACGGTCCTCCAAGGCGTGCGGCCCGTCATCCATTCCAGTTTCGCCTCGTCGATCGGATCGTGCACGTGCTCGCGGCACATGCCCCTGGGCCAGCGATAGGGAACCGAGAGCAGGACGTATTGGTTCGCAGCCGCAAACAGCGCGTCCACAAACGGCCGCACCTCGGGAATGTGTTCGATGACCTGCAAACAAGTGACGACGGAAACGGGATCCGGGATCGTGCTGGCCGCGTCGGGCCAAGCGGCGACCATTTTAGCGACCCCCGGCAAATCGGGACGCTGACGAGAATCGACGGTGTAGCGCAGCCGGAAGTCGCCCCACGTCGCGACAGGGGAATCCCAACAGCCGACGTCGAGGATCGCTTCCCGCGGTCCCAGCGACTCGAGCCACGAGCGGGCGACCTGGTAGTACCCGAGATTATGTCGGCGCCGATAAAATGTCATCCTTGGACAGCCTTGACAAAGGGAACCGGCACGGCCTCGCCAGTGAGTCAACCTGGACGCACGGCGTCCTCCCGTCGGCCGGCAAAATAATCCTTGACGTACTGGATCAGCGGCCGCGGCGTGTCCGCCGCCCATTTCCAGGTCCCGTTGCGAGCCCGATCCAGGTGTTTGGCCGGATCGATTCCCAGTTCGCTGATCGCCCGGTTCCGCTCCGGGTACTTGCGTCCTTGGATCGAACCGTGCCAAAGGTGCGAGACGGACGCGTCCACGAATCCCACGTTCCCCTGAACCACGGCAAAGGCGTGTTTTCCCCAGGCGTAGATCGCTTGTCGCATGGCGTCGTTGTATTGGTCCAAGTACGCAGCTCGCCAGTCGCCCCAAAACGCGATCGCCATCATGGCATCGCCGCCGCCCAGCGGATGGCGATCGAAGAGCCCGCCCATGGCATCGATGGTTTCGCGCCGAGCGGCCCACGCCAGGCCGGGATGTCCGGAGCGGGGAGAGGTGATCTTGCGGTTCGGAGGCCGCGTCCAGTTCTTGGCCGACAGGGACTCCGCCCAACGGTTCTTGCCGCCCCACGGCACGTACCGGCCGCCGGCGTCGAGCCACTCGCAGAATCGCCAGGGCTGGATCACGGGAGACTGTCCCAGTGCCGCGAGAATTGCCTGGCAGAGGTTGTCATGCTGGAACAGCACGTCCGCGTCAAACCAGCCCACCGCATCGACGTCGCCGGCCAGGGCGGAGACGCCCAAGTTCAACAACCGCTCCTTGTGCCAGAGGATGTCCTCCAGCTCGTATTGCAGCGTGTGGTCTCCCGGCGGCAACACGGCCTGCTCGCCGTGCAAGATGCCTTCGACGGTAACCACGTCGATTCCATGGAATCGCATGCCCTCGATAAATCGCGTATGGTTCTCCAGCCATCGCGGGCAATGCGACGAATCGAAGCTGCAGGTGACCACGGCCAATTTGGACAGCTTGACGGAGTTGTGAACCGGGACCGACTCGGCCCGTCGATCCGGGAGATCCGCGCTCGCCGCCGGGTGAGGCGACGCGTTGGCCAGAAACCAGTTCGCACGGCGTTTGCCGGTCGCTCGTCCCGCCGGCCACAGCGTGCTGGTCTGGCCGATATGTTGCACCAGACTCGGGGCCGGGTAATAGATGCTCCCGCCGTTTCGCCGCGCCCAGGCGCCGACCACGACGTCGATGAGAGCATCTCTGCGGTGCCCCGTCCAGCGGTGTTCGAACACCTGGTGGTCGACGGCGAACCGCCGCGCCGCCGAATTCGAGAACACCAGCGCCAGCGCTCCCCAGACCCACGTTTCGTCCAGCTGGTACCAGCCGGCTTGCCGGCGAGTATAAGGCTCCGGGCAGTACAGCGACACGGCGGCCACATTCTCGTCCGGCCAGAGCATCGTCTCCAGATAGGCCCGCAGATTTTCGCCGTCGTAGAACAGAGCGTCATCTTGGACCAGGAGATAAGCGTCGGCATCCGGTTGCCGCATCAACAGTTCCAGCAGGGCCAGATAGAAGTTTGGCCACGCGCCGACTTTTCCTTCGCGGTAGGTGACGGGCAGATGATTCCGGCGCGCGTCCAGGCGCGTGCCGCCGTCCACAAACAGCCAAGGGCGTTCCCAGCCGGCGCGGATCAGACTGTCCAGACAAATCTCCAGCGTCGGCTGCTTGCGGGGCGAGGTGGTCACGCCGACCGCCCACGTCGTACCACCGGGACCGCAGCGTTTCGCGCCGGCTGGAAAGACCCGAGACAGCGGCGGCGGCGAGCCGATCGTCTCAAAGCCTCTGTCCCCGGGCACATGCGAGACATCGAGAAAGCGCGGATCGTCCCGAGGAAACATGCACTCGAGGTGGGCATCGGCCAGTTGCAGCAAGCGGGAGGCTTGGACCGCATCGCAGTCCCGCGTCCCGCCGCGTTCGAGCAGACCCGCTGCGGCTTTGTACAGGAGCGAAGCGAGCACGGGATTCAGGCCCGTATCGGCTGCCCGCTCCGAACGGCAACAGACGTCGCAGGCATCGCGGCGGACCTCGCACAAACCCGGCTCCGCCGAGCCGATCAACTCGGCGAGCCGTCCGCACCAGGCGGTCTGGTGGCCGTCCTTCAGCCGTACCTGCTCCCGGTGCGGACAATCGTCGGCTCGCATCGCCACGACGCGCCCGCGCAAGACCGCGGTCTTGGCCGCCAAATACTTGACCAAACTGTCGGTAGGATCCATGCGCAGCGACTCCATTACCGCTCCCAGGACAGAAATCCAGATCGTCGCCGAGCCTAAACCAGACCGCCCGCCGGACCGCAGGGCCATTTGACCAATTGCCCCTCGTATTCCGGCTCTACACCGAGAGGTCCGCTGCCGCACTCATGACCGGTGCGGCAGTGACATGAAATCGCGCTGGGCGAACTGTCGAAATGAAGAGCCCAGATGCAATAGCCATCGGGAAAGACGCCGCCACTGCTGTCGAAACTGCCGTCTTCATTCATCGGTTGCTTCCTCCTAAGGTCAATTCTCATCCAAGAACGTCCGCACCACTCGGAAACTCGCCGCCGGCACGGTCGCATTGCCCTGTAACCGTAAAGCGGAATGTAGTCCGGTGTGCGGGGACATCACAGAACCGCCTCGCATCACGTACACGCCGCTGCGCGAGTCGGCGGTCGGAACAGCACTCGAATTCGCCAAATATATATCTTGGCACCATTCGTGGGCGTTGCCGTACACGTCGAACAGACCCAAGTCGTTCGGCATGAGCCCGCCGACCGGCTGCACGACCCCCTCCGTATTGAACAATCCCCAACTGTACAATGGCAGCAAAGCGGTATCCGCTCCAAAGAACATGCTGGTCTTGGTTCCGGCACGACAGGCATATTCCCATTCGGCCTCCGTCGGCAAACGATATCCGGTGCGTGAGGCCCAATCGGCATGGGGCCGCATACGATCCGCGTTTGCCAGGTAACACCACTGATCCTCCGGCAACCCCTCGCGTTGCGACAGCCAGTTACAATATCGCATGGCATCGTACAAGTTCACTGCGACCGGTTCTCTCGCATCGGGAGTACGGAGCGAATCCGACGGATCCCTCGGCCGGAAGCGATCGAACTGTTCCAAGGTGACCTCCGTTGTGGCGATGACAAAGCTGCGGTCAATGGAAACGCAGTGCCGCCGCTGATCCCCCGTCTGCTCGCGAGCCGTTTCGGACGCTCCCATCTCGAATTCCACCGGCCTCGCCACGAGGACCATTGCCTGCCCCTCGGAAGTCAGGTGCCAATGTCGCAGCGCGCCGAGCTTCTGTCCAGACAGCTGCGACGCAACTTTCGCAAGTTCTTCTTCCGCCTCCAATCGCCGCAACAACCATTCGGCGGCCGAATGGATGCCCGGATCCGGGTCGCCGGCGTACAGGTCGAAACCAGCCTGCAAAGCCGCGCGGAGCAAACGCCGCGGCCAGCGTTGCCCGTCGTACTGTCCCAAGCTCAGCAGAAGCGCTCGCCGCACGGCGACGCGCGGCTCGTTGTTCAGACGATCCAGCAACATGCCGGGGTCTACCTCGGACATCGCCATCCGCTGGATCAGGTAGCTGCGCGCGGTGGGATCATCCGCAAGCTCCAACAGGGGCCAGACGGAATCGGGACGTCCCAGTCGCAGCAGGGCAACCGCCATGTTTGCACGGGCGCTGCACATCGCGGGACTCGCGGCCTCCGGTTTGTTCGAGCCGGCTAGTTCCTGCGTCAACAGGTCGATCATTTTCTGGCCCAACGACGACAGATTTCCGGTGATGAACCGCAATTGGTCCGGCTGGGCGCCTTGGATCGCGGCGATCAGCCGGCGGGGCTCGGGCGCCAGGTACTCGGACAAGACGATGGCGGCGGCGCGACGCATCTCGGCATCGGGGCCGTTGCGATATGCCTGTTCCAACGGCGCGAGCAGACGTTCGCGTACCGGGTGCAGCAGCGCCGTCCAACCCGCCAACCGTAGCGGGCTCTCGGCCAGCAGCCAGCCCGTCACTTGCTCGACGTGGTCCGCCCAGCGGGCGTCCTGCGTGTTCCACTGTGCCAACGCACACGCCGCGCGCAGTCGCACAGCTGTGGGCTGGCCCGCGTCGCGCACCGCCGCCCACAGAGGCTCCGCAACTTGATCTCGAACCGGCAGCAGGGCCTCGCGCGCGATCCGGACTTCTTCCGGGGCCCCGGCCAAGAGGTGCTGGACCAACGGTTCCGCTTGGCTTTCGTCCGCAGGCAGAAGTGCCACGCGGATGCGCAGGTCCTCGCGCGGACCGTGGTCCGGACGTTTCGCAGCATCCGCGAGCGGGCCCTTCGTCCACCGCCTGTACGCGGCCACTTCGGCCACAATCTCAGACACTTCCGCCGTTTCCGCCGACAGCAATCGTTCCACGGCCGCGCGAGCGCGGAACCGTCCCTGGAATTCAAAGCCGGCTCCCAGGAGAAGACTCAGCACAATCGAGGCCAGCGCCGCCCGCCCGAGGTGCCAGCGGGCGGCGGCCTGCATCAGCTGGCGTTGCGGATCCGTCCACGTTCGTTTCGGGATGTGCCGCCGGATTCCAAGCCATTCCCACCACGTAGGAAGCTGTTTGCGCTCGCCTTTGCGTTTCCACAATTCCGTCCGCTCGGCCAACCGGATTTCATACTGTCCCCGGCGGGTCTCGTGCTGTTTTCTGGTCAGCCATTGGCACACGGCGGGAACCAGATAGTCGTGGGTCAGCTGATACTGCTTCTCGTCTGCCCGAGGCGCCGCATCCGCGGCACCAGCGTCCGCCAGTTCTTCCGCATCCACGGGCGTCACCAGACGCAGTTCATCGTCCAGGATCCGCAGCAGGCGATCGAATTCCGCGGGCCGGCGAGCATAGCCCGAAGCGTCCAGCAATTCGCCGTAGGATCGCATTTGGCCTTTGAGTTCCGTCGCCCGATCGCCCAACAGCGCATTCAAGACGGAGCGCGCCGCCTTCTGGTGCAGACGGTGTTCGGGCGAAGCGGTATCGGCGCAAAAAGCAGTTTCCAAGAAAGCCATCCCGATGCCTTCGGTTCCGCCCATCGACCGCAGCGCGGCCCACGTCCACGGCCGGTTTTTCATCATTTCCGCAAACACGGCCAGCCGCACGCAGATGACGCGGTCGTTCTGGGCCAGCCCCGCCACGCTCCGCTGCAAGAAAGCCGTCTGGTCCCGCGACAAGCTTTGTTCCTCGCCCGGCAAGGCATCGTACGCCCGGCCGAAAGCCGCCAAGACCCGCGCCGCGTGCCGCAGGCCGAACAGGTCGACCAGGCCGCTGTTTTGGCCTTCGACGATCTGAATCTCCAACGCCCGAAAAAAGCGGCTGATCCCCAGCCAGAAATCGTCGCGGACCGACACGATCGCCTGGACGGATTCGCCGTCGCACTGCCGCAGCGCCTGGACCAACTCGGTGCCGGGTCCGGCCGGATTGGCATGCAACCACTGCTCGAACTGGTCGAGGATCAGCACCAGCTTCTGCGTCCCGTCGGGGAAGCACCGCTCTTCGCGGAGGATCAACAAGGCGTTGACTAAGGACGTTTCGCGGGACACCGCCGGACAATGTCTCTGCACCGCCCGCAGGAGCCGTGCTTCTGTGTGGCCGGGCGTGGCGGCAAGGTAAATCGCATGGACGGAGCCGGTCAACCGCGGCACCAGTCCGGCCCGGATCAGCGAGGACTTGCCACAGCCGCTGGGCCCGTACAGCAGGCCGACCGAAAACGCTCTGGCCGGATCCGGCTGTTCGATCCGAGCTTTCCAAAACCGGATGCTGTCCGGCAGTCCCGCCCGGTCGACGGGGCCGGGCAGGAGCGACAGAAAGAAGTCTCCATCGGTCTCGTCAAAGGCACGTAACCCTTTGGGGACGACGATGACCGGACGCCGGCTGCCGCTGCTCGAGGCCCCGGATTCGGAGTCCCCGCTCCCGGCGGGGACCGTCGGCGCGCCGCCGGAGATTGTCCCGGAGGCGGATACGGAGGCCGCTTGTTGCCGCCAGTACCGCAAATCTTCGGCCAGATCCATCGCCGTGGGATAGCGTTCGGTCATCGGCTTGGACAAGCACTTCAAGCAGATCCGTTCCAGTTCTTTGGGCACGCGGCGGTTGATCTGCCGTAGCGGTTCCGCTTCCCGAGTCAGGATATCTTCGAACACATCGGCCGTTGTCGGTCCTTGAAACGGTCGCCGGCTGGTGAGCATGCGGTACAGGATCACGCCCAGACTCCAGATGTCCGTCCGGCCGTCCAGACGATGCGTTTCCCCCCGCACCTGTTCGGGAGCCATATAGGGAGGAGTTCCCGCAATTTGGCCCTCCAACAGCCGCTGGCCCTTTTCATGCACAGCCAGCCCGAAATCGGCGATATGAGGACGGCCTTGCAAATCCAACAGCACATTGGCAGGTTTGAGATCGCGATGCACCAGTCGCTGTTCGTGTGCATAGCCGACTGCAACCGCGATGTCGATCATCAGCTCCGCGGCTCGGGACGGCTCGAGGCCTTCGGACTTGAGCACATACTCCAAACTCTGACCCGCGATGTACTCCAAGACGATGTACACCTGGTCCGCTTGATAGTTCACGTCATAAACGGCGACGATTCCGGGATGCTGCATTTGGGCCGCGGCCCGCGCTTCGGCGATGTAGGCTTCCAAGTCCGTGGCGGCCGAAAAGCGATCCAGCCGCGGGACCTTAAGGGCGACCAAGCGATCCAAATCCGTGTCGCGTGCCAGGTAGACGGTGGCGAACCCGCCGCGGCCCAGTCGCTTTTGAATGGCGAATCTGCCGATCCTTTCCGGGACGGGATCCTCCCGCCTGGCGTTTAATTTCGGTGGAGCTTCGGCATTCTTCGGATTCTGCGGGTAAGCCGCGGTGTCTCCACGGGGTTCCACGTCCGCCGACTCGTCAGGTTGGCGGCTGATCCCGTCTCGATCTCCCGAGTCTGATTCTGACATGGCATTCCCGCCGCGTGCGCCAACAAGCCGTTGATTCTAACGTCGCGAGGCTCCTCGCGGCCCCCCAGGTTCGTCTCGCGTTCCACGAACATACCAGATATCCGGCGGCGGAGCGCCTGGTCCGAATTCTCTTGCCGCAGATTTTCCGCCCCTGTTCAACGAGCGACGCCACGCGTGCCTCGCGCGGCCGCTGCTCCTCGACGCGCCGGCAGGGCTTGCCGGCGCCGCGCGTGCGAAGCATAGTAAGAGGCGTTTGGCGCCCCGCCGTTTGTCGGTTCCGAACGGCAAGCATTGGCGCCACACAAGACGGAGTTCCTTCCAATTCCGGGCGAAAACGAAACTGCCGGCACTGGCGCGGAGATGGTACATGCTTTCCTTGGATGCTTTCGACGAGCTGCACGTCGTGTCCGATCTGCACATGGGCGGTGCGGACTCGGGGCAGATCTTCGACGAAGGGGAACGGCTCGGGCGGTGGCTCGAGCACGTGCGAACCACCGCTCCGGAGAAACGCGTCGCGGTGTGCTTGAACGGCGATACCGTCGATTTTCTGGCCGAACCCGGGGCGTCGTATTTCGATGGCCGGGGCGCCGTGGCAAAGCTGGAACGGATCGTCGCGGATCGAGCATTCGCCCCGGTCTGGAAAGCGCTGAAGCGTCTGGTCCGCACCAAGCGGCGCAGGCTGGTTATCACTTTGGGCAACCACGATTTGGAACTCGCGCTGCCTTGGGCCCGCGATCGTCTGCTCACGCTGCTCAGCGGGGGGGACGATGCAGCCCGAGGCCGGATTGGGCTGGCTTTGGACGGGGCGGGCTTCCTGGCCCGCGTGGGCGCTGCGCGGGTCTTCTGTATTCACGGCAACGACGTCGATCCCTGGAATCGAACCGATTATGAAGCCTTGCGGCGCCAGGGACGAGACGGGCTGCTGGGCCGCGAGTTCCGTCCGTGGACGCCCAACGCAGGCGCCAAGCTGGTCATCGACGCGATGAATGGAATCAAAGCCGAGTTTCCTTTCGTGGACCTGCTGAAGCCGGCCGCGAAAGCCGTGGTGCCCATCCTGTTTGCCCTCGAACCGGGACTTCGGTTCAAGCTCAACGCCACTCTGGCCGAGGCGGCCCGCTGGCCCTCGGATCGAGGACGCCCCGATCCGGCATTTCTGACGGCAGCTTCGGAGCAACCGGCCGCGGGTGCGGACAGCCCGGGTGCGGACGGGCTCGAGCGGCTCTTGCTCGCAACCTTTCGCCCCGCGCGCGATGTCGCCTCGCGGCCGCGCTGGGACCCGCTCGTCGTCGAAGCCGAACGACAGTTTCGTGCGGGGGTCGATCCGATGTCGCTGTTGACGGGCGCGGAGGCCGGCGCGCGGCTGGAGCGGGCGGAGGCAGCCTGGAGCTGGATTACGAACGAGCCGCCCGGCGAGGTGCTGCGCGCGGCGCTGTCCGGCTGGGCCCGCGCCCAGAGCTTCGCCGTGAACCATGCCGACGAGACCTTTCGGCGCCTTGACGAATGGGTGCCCCCCGGCGTCGAGTTCGTGGTCGCCGGGCACACGCATCTGGCGCGGGCCGTCGCCCGCCGCAACGGCGGCGCGTACTACAACTGCGGCACGTGGGCGCGACTGGTCCGATTGTCACCGGACATCTTGAGCAGTCCCGCGCAATTCGCCCGATACGATCGAGCGTTCCGGGCCGGCACGCCGGCGGCGCTGGACGGCGAGCCGAACTTGATACTCCGCCGCCGCCCGATCGTGTCGATCGCAGCCGCGGGCGGTCGAACGCGCGGAAAGCTGGTTCAATGGGAGGCGGAATCGGGCGCCGGCTGGCGTTTGGTTGAGGGCAGCGAAATGGAGAGCTGGACGATGAGTCGAATCCGCAACGTGGTCTTGGAATTTCTCCGGCACGGGCCGGCGCACAACCACAACATCGCAAGCCGGCTCGGCCTCCCCCGCCTCGCGAGCCGCAAACGCGGACTGGCGAGACGAGACGCAAGAACGCTTGGAGTCGGGCAAAGCCCGCTTGAAACGGCTGGACGCCGAATTCGAGCGCATGGAAGGCGGCCGAACTCCGGTCGACGCCGAAGATCGCGCCGAGGTCCTGGGACGGTTGGCGAGCACGGAAAAGCGTCAGGCGGAGATCGAGTTCCACTGCCGGATCAAAGGCGGCGCTCATTCGGATCGCTGGCGGGAAACGCTCCGCAAGTCCTGCGCGTATTACCACCGCGCATTCTGCCTCGCGCGCTCTCAGACCTGGGCGTTGGCGCAAGAGGTGGCGTTGACCTTGGCCCTGGACGGCTCGTCCGCCGCCTTGCCGAGCCAGCCGATTCCCCAGTACCATGCCTTGGCCTCGCAGCTGTTGGACTTGGATCGGCGGGAAAACGACCGCCTGCGCCGTTTGTGGGCGCTGGGCAATTTGATCGAGTTGGAACTGGCCTCGCTGTGGCTGGTCGAACGGTTCGACGAAGGGGCGCTGGACGAAGCGGCGGGCAAGGCCCGGGAGAGGACCGAAACGCTCGCCGAGGAATTTCAAGCCGCAGTGGGCCGGCACGATTGGGAACTGGTGTCCCACCGGCGGCAACTGATCCGCTATCTGGATTGGCTGTACTGCAATCCCGAGCAAAACGAAGCCTCCCGTGCGGGGGCGATCGAGGTCCAGACGTGGGATCGGCACGTGCGAAAGAAAATCTGCGAGCTTTGCGAGTCCCTGTTTTCCAGATTGCCCCCGCATGGATGAACCATCGAGCCGTTTACCGCGACCTCCAACGTCTTCCGGAATTGCCCGGTCCTGCGGTGGCGGCTGTCACCGGACCGGCGGCTGGCTGCAGAGCCACTCCTGGGCCTCGCGGACGCGGGCGATCTGGATTGCGTCGACGATCAAGTAGCGATGCAGTCCGCCGGCTTCTTCTCGAAACGACGTGGTGCCATCGTCCTCGACCACGATTCGCCCCGGCGGGGACAAGTCAAAATAGCCTCGCTCCGGCCGCACGGCATACAGCACGCTCGTCAGATCGTAAGTCGGTTGGTCGTTCTGCAGACCGCGGTAATAATCGTACGCCTCGACCAGCGGATGCCGGTCCACGTAGCGATAGTCCTCCTGCATGCTGCGAGCCGTGTGCTTGATCGCGTTGCCGATCTCCCACCCGCTGGCCACGATCGGCGTCGGCCACGCGGCGAACAGTCTCCGGGCCGGTTCGACGTCGGTGACGACGTTGTATTCCTTGCGGCCCTTCATCTTCTCGCCGAAAGCGCCGGCCATCGCCGACAGCAAGCGAACTTTGCGCTGCACCAATTCCCGGCCGGTCAGCGGACTGGCGTCATCGGCGGGACTGTCCAGCAGGCGGGCCAAGTTTGTCGAAAAGCCGACTTGCGCCAGCACCACCGATCCGTCCGGCTGGGCGGCCAGGATCCGGCGGAGCAAGCCGGCCGCCTCCGGGGCCTGGCTGCTGTCGTTAATCTTGCGGGCGTATCGGATCTTGCCGTCGTCTTCCGCCGTCACCAGTTGGCGCAGGTACTTGCCGTCCTGCGGCGTCACGCCGCCGCGGACCACGCCGAGTGGGATGTCGGGCCGGCCGTAGAACGCATTCAACAAGTCGGCCATCGGCGCCGCATAGCGGTTATCCTTGGTGATCGTAACCGCCAGCAGCTGACACTCGGCACGATCCGCCAAGGCATGGATCATGCACAAGGCCATCGCATCGTCGACGTCGTTGCCGAGATCGGTGTCGAAGACCAGGCGAATCGGCTCGCGGGCCAAATCGGCCGCAACCAACGGACCGGCCAACGGACCGGCCAACAAGGCGATCCCGGCAGCAGCGGTGTAAACAACAAGTCGTAATCCGCGGTCGCTTCTCATCGTTTGCTCCTACTCATAGAACCCGATTGCAGATCGAAGTCTATCGCGCCCAGCGTTGCGATTCAACCTCGCATCCACCCCGCGGATGTCATCTAAAGCCGCCACGGGCTGCGGTACGGGGCGTGCAATAGACGGTTCGCTTCGTCATCGTCGAGGAACTGTTCGGCTGCCGGATTCCAGCGCAGCTTGCGGCCCAGTTGATACGCGAGGTTGCCCAGGTGACTCCAACACGTCACCCGATGGCCGATTTCGACGTCCATCACAGGCCGCCGCCGCGAGGCGATGCATTCCAGCCAGTTGCCGGAGTGGCTGTCGCTTTGTTCCAACGCCAATTCATCGCCGCGCGTCGGCGACAGATCGGCTTGGCCCTGCGTCACTTGGAATTCCCAGAAGCCGCTCAACGTCGCTTGACTGCCCACGAACTCGAGATTCAGGTTTTGGCCGGCGGCCTGCTCCCAGATCATCGTGAACGGCGGATCGGCAAACTCGTATTGAACGCGCAAATCGACCGGAACGTCGTACAGGTTGTTGGGCTCGTCGCGTCCCGTGGCCTCGATGCTGACCGGCCCGGCGCGATCCGCGCCCATCGCCCACGACACGACGCTGAACATGTGAACGCCGTTGTCGGCCAAGGCCCCGCCGCCGTAGTCCATGAAATAGCGGTACGTGAAATGGCACCGCGCCGGATGGTACGCCGCCCACGGCGCCGGCCCCAGCCAGAGATCCCAATCCAGGCGGGGCGGCGGCTGCCGTCCCGGTTCGCTTGGATGGGTCCGATTGGAGGGATGCGTCAGCCGAACGGTATGCACTTGCCCCAGCCGTCCGTTGCGCACCCACTGGCACGCTTCGCGCGTGCGGGCGATCGAGCGGTACTGGGTCCCCATTTGGACGACGCGATCGTACCGCCGCGCGGCCTCGGTCATTGTCCGGCCCTCCTCGATGGTGCGGCACAACGGCTTTTCGCAGTACACGTCCTTACCGGCCTGACAGGCCATCACGGTAATGGCGGCGTGCCAGTGATCCGGCGTCGCGATGATCACGGCATCGATGTCTCGGCGGTCCAAGATACGGCGGAAATCCTGGTACGAGTCGGCGGCGCCGATCCGATCCTTGGCGGCCGCCATGCGATCCAGGTCCACGTCGCATACGGCGGCGAGCGTACAGAGCGGATCGTTGTGGATGCCGAGCAGTCCCATGCCGCGTCCGCCGCAACCGATCAGTGCCGCCACGACTCGGTCGCTGGGAGGCCCGTCTTGGGTCGCGCGGGCCGCCCGGCCCGTAACCAGCGGCGAGGCGATCAGGCCCAAACCCGCATGACCTAGGAATCGGCGGCGATTCCAGCCTAGATTCTCCGTGCCCATCGGATGCTCCTTTGCGGTTCGAAGGTGCGCTCGTACTCAGGATTCTCCCGCTAACAACAACGCTTCGGCGAGATCCAACGCGTCCACCGGCCAGAACTCGGTGCCGCGCGGATGAACGGTATTCGTTCCGCCCAAAGGGCGGCACGAAAGCACGGCTCGCAGCCACGGCCGCGGGACCGCCTGGCGGCCATGCACGGCACCCAACAGGGCGCCGGCGATGGCCGCATTGGTATCCGTGTCGCCACCGGCCATAACCGATGCGACGACACCGGACTCCAAATCCGCGGCATGCAGCAACTGGTAAAAGGCGTTTTGCAGAGCGATCAACACCCAACCTTGATGGTGTTGAAAGTCCGCCGGCGGGTCGTGCTCCGCGTCCCGCAGCGCCTGTTTCACTTCCGGGCATACGTCAGCCTCTTCGGCCACGCTCAAAGCCGTCTCGTACGCATCGCGCGGGACGCCGCGCGCGCCCACGGCTCGTGCGATCGCCGCGGCGAATACCGCACAGGCATCCTGGCAGACCGCGTGCGGGTGCGTCAGCCGGCTGTCGGCGCGAGCCAGCTCGATCACTCGCTCGGGCCGGCCGGCGGCGAAGATCCCCAGGGGACTGACGCGCATCAGCGATCCGTTGGCTTGACTCGTTACGCTGGCCGCTTCGCTCGCCAGTTTCAATCGCTCCTCGGCCGTCGTGCCGCGCGCGGCGGCACCCAGCGCGGCGGCGGTCGTGCCACCCACGTCAAAGGGTTGCGATAGATACCAATGCACGTACGATTGCAGCACGCTGCCGGGCTCGAATGTCCGATGCAAGACCAGGGTTCGAGCGAGCATGAGGGCCAATTCCGAGTCATCGGTGGGCTGACCGGCCAAAATGCCCCAGGTTCCGCCATCGGCCAATTCGCGCACGCCGCCGGGGAACGCGGCAGCGATTTGCGAAGCCGACTGAAACTCCACGCGGCTGCCGAGCGAATCGCCGGCCAATTGGCCCAGAAGACAGCCCTGAGCCCGTGCCAGCAGGCCCGCGTCCGCGACACTTTGACCGACCCGGGGTGAGGTCAAGGAGAATCCGGGACGAGCCATGCGTCCGACCGCGGTAAACACGCTCGTCCAGTCCCGCGGCCAAAGCGTCCGGACCAGCGCGGCGGCGCCGCCAAAACAACGTCTGGCATAGCTCTGGCCGTCACGCGTATAAGTGATGGGATCGCCTTCTTGGTTGAGCAGCATGCCCCCGGTTCCGCGCAGCAAGGCGTGGCCGGCGGCATAGTCCCAACCGAGCGGGCCGCTGACGGATACGGCTGCCTCGGCATCGCCGGCGGCAACCAACGCTAAACGATAAGCGATACTGGGCAACGTCGCATAACGCGCCGGCCGGACGCACTGCAGGGCCGTCAGCGAGTGTGCGTCCGCCCCGGCCCACAGCAGCACGACCGGCGTGGATTCGCCGCGCTGCCGCTCCGAACCGGCGGGCGCCGAGACCGGCACACCGTTGCGCAGTACCGGCCCGCATCCCTCCGCCCAGCAAATCAGATCGCCGTCATCGTCCGGATATCCGAATGCATAAACCACTCCCAAGACGGGCACTCCGTCCTGCAACGCCGCGATACTGACCGCGCTGCCGCGCCGGCCGCGGAGAAATACCGACGTCCCGTCATGCGGATCGACCAGCCATAATTGCTTGTCCGACGCTCCGGCGGTGTGCCCCAATTCCTCGCCGCGGTAACCCCAAGGAAATTCGCCCAGCAGCTTCTCCCGGATAAACCGTTCGACAGGTTCGTCGATCTCGGCGTGCCCGCCGGCACCCCGTGGTCCGCCGGGTCGATGAAATTCGTCTCGCAACAGCGCACCCGCTTGCCGGGCCGTGTCGGTGGCCACTTCCAGCGCTCGTGAATAATTGATCATTTGTCTGCAAGGTACTCCCGCCGGTTGTCCTTTGTCAACGGAACTACCGGAACGCGAGAATTTTTTAGCACGAAAGCCCGGCGATCCGGCCTGTTGCGTTTGTAAACTCGGCGGCCTCCGGCTGAACGCAGCCGTCGCTCGAGAAGCCTTCCTTGTTTCGGCCACCGTGGCTACGGGGCGGCCTCGATCAACTGCAGGCAGAGTTCGCGGACCGTGGCGGGGTTGACGTTGGGATTGTGGCGTTTGGCTTGACCGATCAGGGCGCCGAGCGCTTTTTGTTTGCCCGCTTTGACTTCGGCCACGGCCTGAGGATTGTCGGCCACCAGGCGTTGGCACAAGGCGAGGATCTCGTCGCGGTTCACACGGGCGATTCCCAAGCTCTGCATCGCGGCGGCGACGGATTGAGCGGAAGCGAGCATCTGGTTGAACACGTCCCGTGCGCGGGAATTGTCCAGATCCCCGCGTTGCACAAGCTGCAGCAGTTCCCCGAGCGCGGCGGACGAGACCGGAAAAACCTCGATGCCGATCCCGCGCTCGTTCAGCGTGCGGAGCACGTCTTGCTGGATCCAGTTGCTGGCCCGCTTGCCGTCGCCACAGGCTTCCGCCAGCGCGGTGAAGTAGGCGGCCAGACCGCGGCCTTGGTTCACGATCACCTCGGCGTCGTAGGCCTCGATGCCGTAGATTTCCTGCAACCGCCCGCGAATCACGGCAGGCAATTCGCCCAAGCTTGCCCGCACCCGCGCGACTTCTTCGGGCGTCACGAGGACGGGGACCAGGTCGGGGTCGGGAAAATACCGGTAGTCGCTGGAGTCTTCCTTCTGCCGCTGCGGCCGCGTGACTTGAGCTTGATCGTCCCAGCCCCGCGTCGTCTTATGTCCGCCGGGCTCGCCCAGCTTGCGGCCCGTCTCCAGCCAGACATCGTAGTGCCGCGCCGCTTCGAAGGCCAGCGCCCGCTCGACCGCGCGGAAACTGTTCATGTTCTTGACTTCGACAATCGGCGTGGCGATCTTGCCCTGCGGCGTGTGGACGTGCAAATTGATGTTGGCGTCGACGCGCAAACTGCCTTCCTGCATGTTGCAGTCGGAAACGTTCAGGTACATCAACAGCAACTTCAATTCGTCCAGGTACGCGCGAGCCTCCAGCGGCGAGCGCAGATCCGGATGGCTGACGATTTCCAGCAGCGGCGTGCCGGCACGGTTCAGGTCGATGCGGCTGTCCGCCTTGCCCGCCACCTCGTCGTGCATGCTCTTGCCGGCGTCCTCCTCCAAATGCGCGCGGATGATGCCCACGCGCTTCGGTTCGAAAGCTGCCTTCGGGTCGCGGATCTCGAGCCAGCCCTCGCGGGACAGCGGCAAGTCGAACTGGCTGATCTGGTAAGCCTTCGGCAGGTCCGGATAGTAGTACTGCTTGCGGTCCCACTTGGTGAATTCCGGGATTTCGCAGTTCAAGGCGACGGCCGTCCTCAAGGCCAGCTGAAACGCCTCGCGGTTCATGACCGGCAGCGTGCCCGGCATCCCGATACAGACGGGGCAGGTCTGGGTGTTCGGCGGAGCGCCGAATCGGGTGCTGCACCGGCAGAACAGCTTCGATCGGGTCAGCAGTTGAACGTGGACTTCCAGGCCGATGACGATATCGTAGGGGGTCGTGCTCATGGGCTTGTGCTCGGCTGCGGACACGTGCGGGTGTGCCAATCCGTCGCCTGTTGGAACATGCTCGCGGCGCGCAGCAGCCGCTCCTCTTGCATCGGCGGACCCTGCAACTGCAGACCGATCGGCAGACCGGCGGCGGTGAAACCGCACGGGATGGAGATGGCGGCCAGTCCGGCCAGATTCGCGCTGACCGTGTACAAGTCGCCCAGGTACATTGCCAGAGGATCGCCGGCCTTGTCCCCCAAGGGATACGCGGCGGTCGGGGCCACAGGGCCGGCGATGACGTCCACCTCGCGAAACGCCGCGTCGAAATCATCGCGGATCAGCCGCCGGACCCGCAACGCTTTCAGATAATAGGCGTCGTAATAACCGGCACTCAAGGCATACGTTCCCAGCATGATGCGGCGTTTGACCTCCGCGCCGAACCCTTCTGCGCGGCTGCGGCGATACAGGCGGACCAGCGGCGAATCCAGATTGCCGAGAGCCCGTTCGTCGCTCCGAGCCGCCAACGTGCGGCGCTCGGCATTCCATTCCGCCAGCATCGACGCCTCGTCGGTGCGGTAGCCGTAATGCACGCCGTCGTACCGGGCGAGATTGCTCGAGGCTTCGCTGGGCGCGATGACATAGTAGGTGGCAATCGCGTACTTGCTGTGCGGCAGCGAGATCTCGCGGACCTTGGCGCCTCGCGATTTATAGACGCGCACCGCTTCGCGCACCGAGGCCTCGACCTCCGCGTCCAGCCCCGGGCCAAAGTGCTCGCGAACGATGCCGAGGGTCAAGCCGTCCAGCGGCTGTTGTATGCTTTGAATGTAATCGGGAACAGGTACGTTGGCCGACGTCGAATCCAGTGGATCGTAGCCCGCTAGGACGCTCAACAACAACGCCACATCGGCCGCGGTGCGTCCCAGCGGTCCGATCTGATCCAGGCTGCTGGCAAATGCGATCAAACCATAGCGGCTCACTCGGCCGTACGTAGGCTTCAGTCCCGTCACACCGCAAAACGAAGCCGGCTGACGGATGGAACCCCCCGTATCGCTGCCCACGGACAACGGTGTCATCCCGGCCGCCAAGCCGGCCGCCGCACCGCCGCTGGAGCCGCCCGGCACACAGCGGAGATCCCAGGGGTTTCGCGTCGGCCCGAAATAGGAACTCTCCGTGGTTCCGCCCATCGCGAACTCGTCCATGTTCGTCTTGCCGATCAGGACCGCATCCGCTTGTTTCAGCCGCGCGACAACCGTGGCGTCGTAGGGGGGCGAGAAGTGCTCCAACATCCGCGATGCGCACGTCGTCGGCTCGCCGCATGTGCAGAGATTGTCCTTGATCGCCACGGGCAGCCCGGCCAGCGGGCCCAACGGGCCGCCGGCGCGACGGCGCTGGTCAATCTCGGCGGCGCGGGCCAGCGCGGCTTCGGAATTGACGCGCACGAAAGCGTGAACGGTCGCATCATGAAGCGCGATCTGCTGCAAGAACTCGCCCGTCAACGCCGCAGACGAAATCTCGCCGGCTGCCAGTTCTTTCAATAACTCGACGGCGGAACGGGAGCAAAGTGACATAGGCGAGTATCGCTGGTTCGCGGTGCATCCCGCGCAAGGCTATTCCCCGAACACGGCCGGCACCCGATAGCACTCGTCGTCTCGCTTGGAAGCGTTGGCCAAGATCGCTTCGCGGTCCCAACTCGGCCGGGCACAATCGTCCGCGAATACGTTCGCCATCTCGATCGCGTGCGCCATAGGGAGGACGCTGGACGTGTCCACCTCGGACAATTGATCGACGTAACTCACGATTTGGGCAAGTTGCGCCGTGATTTGGTCGAGTTCATCCGCTCCGAGTCGCAGCCGGCCCAGCAACGAGACTTTCTCGACATCTTGCCGCGAAAGAGTCACGGGATTCCTCCGCCGGCGGCTATTTCGCCGGAAGCTTGAAAGGCTTTTGGCGAACGACTTTGCGTACCGCCCCACTCCGCAAACAGCGGGTGCAAATGCGAGTCGTCTTGTGCGTGCCGTTCGCTGTCGAGACTTTGACCCGCTGAAGATTCGGCACGAACTTGCGCTTCGTGATTCCCGTCTTCTTTGTGCCCACGCCCCCCAAGTACTTCGCTTTACCGCGGGTTTCCACCGAATTCCCCGTCTGTGTGCCCTTGCCACACACTTCGCAAACGCGCGCCATCGAAAAACTTCCTTCCTGCGACTGCTATCTGACCTAAAACTTCACCGGTTTGTCCGAGCCAAACGCATCAGAAGGTCGTAGTATACAGGGAGTTTCGCCGTCTGCAACCGAGGATCGAGGCCCCCGCGCTCGAAAGGCAGGTTCGGCTAGGCAGGTTGGCAGCCGGCGCTGCGCGTTGTGCCTAGCCGCTGGACGACGGCAACAGGAGGGCCGGAATCAGTTCCCGGCTCGCTGAAGTTCCTGCTCGGCTTTATAGGCTTTCATCGCAGCCGCTTCGCGAGAAAGCTTGAATTCTGTCGCCGGAGCGTAATATTGGACATCATCCGTCAGATAGTAGGCACTGGGCAGCGTTTGGCCGCCGACACTGACCTGGCAGCCGGTCGAGCTGACAGAGGCCAGCAGTCCGAACCCGCAAAGAACCGCTGCGAGCCAACGCTTCGTCATTTCTGGCTTCATATCCCGTAAACTCCCTGCTGACGGCACAACTGGCGGAATTGTCACACTCTGTATCGACCGCCCCAACCGTCATCTTTGACAAAACCGGCAAAATTATCGGCGATTTGACATCCTCACATAACCATCCGCTATGATTGAAAGAAATGGGAGGGTGCCAGGCGCCTGTCGCCTATTCACGGGCTCCGCGCAGAGGAGACGCTGTCATGGATAGCAGAATCAGTTGGGTTTGGACGCTCGCATTTGCTGTTTTTGCTGCCCCCGCAGGGGCTCAGCAGCGGGACCTAACCGTGCCGCCGACGGAGTATTTCATCGCGTTTGGATCGTACTACGAGGGCGATTACCGGACGGCGTTGCGCGCGTTTCAGTCGTCCGCTCGTGGCGGGGTTCGCAGCACCGAGGGCGTTTGGGTCGACTCGATCTGTTACGCCACCATGATCGGCGAGTGCTTTTACCAAATGGGCGAGCCCGCCAAAGCGCTGGAACAATACAATTCCGCCCTGAAACTGGCCCTGGCCCACAAGGGCTGGATGCTGCGCGTGGAATTCCCGGACGTCATCCAACCGTCAGCCTCCGCCGTTCGCAGCAGCATCACTTGGGGCGTGTCGCAACGCAACACGCAACTGGCCCGCATTCCGGATCGGATGATCAGCTTTCAGGGCCAAATGATCACCGAACAGACGATTCGTGCCGGAGGCGCAATCGCAAGCCCCCAAGGGTATCCGCTGAATGCCAAGGAAGTCATCCGCTGTATCGCGCTGGCGCTGCGCCGGCGGCGCGAGATCATGGGCCCGGTATGTCAGCACGACCCGTTGACCGCTCAACTGGTGGCCGATTTCGCCACCTACCCAACGCGTCCCAACCATTGGTCCCAAGCCTGGGTCAGCTGCCTTCAGGGCCTCGCTTATGCCTCGATGGACAAACGCGAGCAAGCGGTTTCGGAGTTAACCAAGTCGCTGGTCCTGGCGGGGCAATACGACCACGACTTGACACCCATCGCGCTTCTGGAACTGGGCAAGTTGGCGTTTCAACAAGGCCAATCGCAGGCGGCGGCCGGCTATTTTTTAGAAGCCACTTTTCCGGCCATGGCATTCGATCAGTATGACGTGATGGAGGAAGCATTCCGTTGGGGCTTGGTGGTTCACCTGGTCTCGGGCCAAAAAGGGCCGTATCCGCCGCTGGCGCCGGCCGCTGTTTGGGCGCGTCGTCATTCCAGGGCGCTGCACGCGTGGCTGCTGTTGCTGGCCGCCGAGAATCGCGTCGCCGACGGCGATGCCGCGGCGATGACGCTGCTGGGAGAAACCCGCCAAGCCGTGGGAACGCGAGACCTGCGGAGCGGTGTTCTGGGAGGCCGTTTCAATTATGTTTCCGCCCAAGTCGAATTTCAGCGCGGCAATCTCGCCGGCGGCTCGACGCAACTGGCTCAGTCCCTGGCCTTTCTCAAGGGTAGTTCCCATCGGCTGTACCAGATCGCTCTGGCCGACGCGGCTTTCGTTTCTGGAGCGGTGACGCAGCGCGTTGCGGACGATCTGTACGCGAACGTATTGCGCGAGCCCACCGCGGCCGACTGGGCGATCGACCCGATGGAGACGCTGGCGGTCGTGCTGACCCCGCACCCGGCGCCGCTGCAACGCTGGCTGGAAGCGGCTATGGGACGCAAGGACGTCGACAAGTCGTTGGAGATCGCCGACCGCATCCGCCGCCATCGCTTCTATAGCAGTCTGCCGCTGGGCGGCCGCTTGCTGTCGCTGCGCTGGATTCTGGAGGCTCCGGAAAGCGTGCTGACACAGCAGGCCGTTTTACAGCGTCAGGATCTGCTGGCGCGTTATGGGAACTACGCCAAGCTGTCAGCCCAGGCCACGGCGGTCCGCAACGAATTGAACCAGTTGCCGCTGGTCGCTCAGAAGCCGGAGGACACGCGAAAACAGTCCCAGTTGTTCGAGCAATTGGCACAAACGAGCGGGGCTCAGGAACTGATGCTGCAGGACATTGCCCTGCGGCGGGAACCTTCGGAATTCGTGTTTCCTCCGTTGCGGACCGTCAAGGAAATCCAGCACAGCCTCAGCGAGGACCAACTGGTCTTGGCGTACAGTGTCTCGGATCGCTACGTCTTGGGCTTTGCGCTCAGCAAGGACAAATCGTCTGCGTGGCAGATGGAAGCGCCTGCGGCGGTATTCAAACAGATCAGCGAACTGTTGAGGCAGATGGGATTGTCCGAACGGAAAACGGGATTGGATCCAGCGGGTCTGAAGGATGAAGCCTGGAAAACGACGGCGGCCGACTTGCTGAAAAAGTTGACCAACAACGGCAATCCCAGTGCCTGGGACAGCTACGGCGAACTGATCGTCATCCCCGACGGGCCGCTGTGGTACGTGCCCTTCGAGGCGCTGCAGGTCCCCGCCGCGACCGGAACGGTGCCGCTGGTCTCGAAAGTCCGGATCCGCTATCTGCCGACCGCCGGGCTGCTGACGATGAGCGGTTCGAACCCCAAGCCGCAGGCGCGGACGCTGGTTGTGACCGGCCCGATGGTGCCCGGCCAGGACAAGCAGATCACGGCGGCAGCGTTCGAAGCCATTCAACGATCGCTGGACGGGGTCGCGCGTGGCGAAGGACTGGCCGCCTCGTCCAATCTGGTCGCGGCCGTCTGCGATCGCTTGGTCGTGCTGAGCGACTTGGAGCCCAATCCGCGAGGTCCGTACGGCTGGTCTCCGATGTCGCTGGACCGAGGCAAGGCCAGCGGAACGCTGGAGAGCTGGCTGGCGCTGCCGTGGCAAGGGCCGGCGGATGTGGTGCTTCCGGGCTTTCATACGGCGGCCGAGACGGGCTTGAAACGGGGGGCCAACGGCGACGAAATCTTTTATGCCGCGTGCGGCCTGATGGCCGGCGGCAGCCGTTCGATTCTATTGAGTCGCTGGCCGACCGCGGGCCAGTCGGCATTCGACCTGGTCCGGGAATACGTCCAAGAGCTGCCTTTCGTATCGGCAACCGAGGCTTGGCAGCGGAGCGTTCAGCTGGTGCGCAACAATCCTCTCGCGCCCGAGTTGGAGCCGCGTTTGAGTTCGGCCGGGGCGGCAGTGGAATTGACCGGCGAAGCTCCGTTCTTCTGGGCCGGCTATATGCTCGTCGACCTCGGCCGCGCGTCGGCCGCACCGCCGCGGGCCGCGCCGCCTCCGCCAGCCGCGAAGGCGGTTCCCAGCGATCCGCCGGACGATGCCGAGCCGCCACCGCCGGCGCCCGGCAAAGCGGCGCCCGCGGCGAAACCGAAACGCAATTAGCTCGGATGATTCCTAACCCGGGCTACGGCCGCAGCCAAAAGACGTGCCGTAAGACTAATTAGCGATGACGGAGAACGCGTAACTCATTTTGGCGCCATTTATAACCCCCAATTTATAACCCGCTTCTTCCGGGTTCGTCCTTTGCGGTGTTGTCCAATGAATGTGACGGACCGTCGCGGTTCTTTCACGTCCTGACGGGGCACGCGGTCGTAACCAAAAGCGTGAAACTCAGCCGAGGTAAACTCGGTGGCCTCCGGCTGAACGCAGCCGTCCGTCGAGAAGCCTTCCTCAGCCCACGCTCAGCAAGTGAACATCCAACCGAAGGCTTCGAAGTTGCTCGGCATACAGAATCCCGGTCCTACCGCAGGTCGGACCGCTTGCGGCGAGTTGGCGGCACGTCGCCTTCGTCCGTTTCGCTTCTGGGCAACGTATGGGGCGGCGGCGGACCCGGGGACGCGAGATCGACGTCGATGTCGCTGCCAAAGTATTTCTCCCGCGCCTCGGCGTGGTTCAGCACATCCGACGGCGTGCCTTGGCACAGGACTTGTCCCTTGCTGATCACGTAGCTGCGATCGGTGATCTGCAGCGTTTCCCGCACCTGGTGGTCGGTGATCAAAATCGAAATTCCCCGTTTCTGCAAATCGCGGATGATCGCCTGGATGCTCTGAATCGTCACCGGGTCGATGCCGGTAAACGGTTCGTCGAGCAGGATGATCTGGGGATCGGAGACCAGGCAGCGAGCGATCTCCAGCCGGCGGCGTTCGCCACCGGACAACGAACCCGCTTTGGCCTTGCGGAGATGGGATATCTTGAACTGTTCCAGCAACTGGTCGCAACGCGCCCGACGTTCGGCGCGGCCTTTGCCCAGCAGCTCCAACATGGCGAGCAGGTTTTGCTGAACACTGAGCTTGCGAAAAACGCTGGACTCCTGGGCCAAGTACCCCATGCCGCCGTCGCGGGCCCGGCGGTACATCGGCCAGACGGTGACGTCCTGGCCGTTCAAAAAGACCTTGCCCTCGTTCGGGTCGATCATGCCGCAAGTCATGCGAAAGCTGGTCGTCTTGCCGGCCCCGTTGGGCCCCAGCAGGCCGACGATTTCGCCTCGTTCCACATGAAAGTCCACGCCGTCGACCACCCGTCGGCGGCCGTAGATCTTGACCAGCCCCTGCACCTCCAGGATTCTCATGGGACGTCCTCCGTGCTGTACGAATCCATGCTCAGCGAATCAAGCCCATGCGGCGAAAGTTCGGCAGAAAGGGAATCGGCCGCCTCCAGGCATGAGGCCAGTAGATCAACAAGGCTTTGCCCGTGAGCAAATCGCGGCGGACAAAGGGCGGCGGATGCGGATCCTCCACCACTCCGTATTGCGACCAGACCCGCGCATCGCGGCTCTGGGGGCTGTTATCCCCCATCGGAAAGAACTCGTCCGGCCCCAATTGGAATCGCACGTCCTCCCGGCGGGCGTCAAACAACGGCGTCGTCGCCCAGGATTGAGGCGTGGAAAACACGCCCGTGACGTAGGCCACGCGGGATCCGGTGTGCAGCAGGTCCTGGTAGTCGTCCTCGGCGGGAATCCGGCCGTCTTCTTCGGTCAAGTACGACGACGCAACGTAGTACACGTCGCGGAGCACTTGCAAACTGTTCACCCGGATCGCGACGCCCTCGGCGCCGATTCCCGCGGGCTCCAGGTCGCCCGCTGCCTGCGGACTCCATTGCGGTTTCACGTTGTCGTCCGGCTCGTAGGTCGTCGGCCCGTCGAATTCGGCCAACCGGCCGTTCACCCACAGCAATAGCTGGTCGTCGCAATTGGAAAATCGCAGGTCGTACGTGCCCGGCCCGCGCATTTTGGTGGCCGCTCGAGCATGCGGAAACTCGCCGCCGTCCGCGCCGGTAAAGGACCGCCGGCCGCCATCGATGGATAACACGGCTTCCCCCGTCTCCACGTCGATCCGGCACGTGTAATGAATCCCGCCTTCGACCAGATCCAGCAGCACCGCGCCTTGCCCCCCCTGGACTTCGACGCCCTCCGCCTCGACCGCCAGATCGCCCACCCAGTGCATTCCGTTCGCTTTGGCGTAGCGATATCCCTCGATGCTGTCGTTATAAGCGTAGTAGTCCGTGATCAACTGGCCCTGTAATCGCCCGTCGGCCAGCCGGCGGGGAATTCTTCCGTTCGCCACGTCCTCCCAGTCCTCGGTTTGCGGCACCAAATGCCGGTAGCGCAGCCAAGCCGGACCATCCGCCGCGGCATCGGTCTCGAACCCCTGCCCGTCGGACCGGGGGCGCCAAGCCGGCGCGCCCGAAGCGGACCAATCCTGCCAGCGGCTCGGCCAACCTGCCTGCGTCAATACCGCCGGGCGGTATCGCGTATCGTCGACCATCTGCAGCATCGCCGTCAATTTGTGCGGCGGCTTGCGCACGATCTGGAAGCGTTCGCCGCCGTCCGCGGCGCGGGCATAGATGTCGCCGTGGCGAATCCACAACGTCTCGCTTGGCAAGCCGACGAGCCGTTTGATGTAGTTCTGTTTCGCATTGCCGGGAAACTTGAAGACGATCACGTCCCAGCGTTTCGGATCGCCCGTTTCATAGGCGAACTTGCTGACCAAAATCCGGTCACCGTTGAACGACCGCTGATTCGGATCGCGACCTTTGTCCAACTGCATGGAAAACCGGCAGACCGGGCACGTCGTGCCGCGCACCTCGCCATGCCCTTCGTTTTCCACGCTGGCTCCGGCCCGGTAGGGACAGCCGCATTGCGAGCACGTCACGTCCATGTGACGGCCTTGCAGCGTGGGCGCCATCGAGCCTGTCGGAATTACGAACGCCTCGGCAACAAAGGCGCGAAATAGAAACGCCAGGATCACGGCGACCGCGATCGACTCGATCGTCTCGCGTGTTGCCCGGCCACTGTGCTCGTCGCCGGCTTTGGTCGCCGCCGCGTTCGCCGCAGCGGCTGGCGCTGCGGCGCCATGGTGCTTCACTTTGGTCATCAGTCAGCTTTCACGCTGGTCAGGGGCGGACGGTTATTCGTTCCAGAACGCGGTATTATACCTTAAATCACGTGCCTGTTTAACCCGGCGCCAACGGCGGCGGGGACTCGATCGCAATCTTGCCAGAAACCGTTGATTGACACAAGCCGGACCGTCTACGACACTGACAGGCAGTAACGACAGCAATCCTCCACCTGGTTCAGCAAAATGACTTCTGACGCAAATCCCCATGGTCTGCTCTTGGCCGGACGACGAGTTGCTTTTCTCGGCAAGCTGGGAGGTGTCACTCGGCGGGAAGCTCAGCGGCTCGTGCGGCAACAGGGGGGGACGCCGGTCGATGATCCAAATCACGGTGCGGATTTGATCGTGATCGGCGCCGATGAATTGCCGTTGAGTGATACCGACGACCTGTTGAACGACGCAACGCGACAAGCGGCCGCCGCGGGTCAGTTGGAGATCATCGGGGAAACCCAGCTGTGGCAACGTCTGGGAATGATGGAAAGCGAACAAAACGTGCGGCGATTGTATACGCCGGCGATGCTCGCCGACTTGCTGGACGTCCCGGTGGCGACCATTCGCCTGTGGCACCGTCGCGGCTTGATCGTTCCGGCTCGTACCGTTCGCCGCTTGCCGTATTTCGATTTCCAAGAGGTCGCGACGGCGCGGCGACTAGCCCAGTTGCTGGCCGCAGGCGTTTCGCCGGCGGCGATTCAGAAGAAATTGGCCGGACTATCCCGGTTCGTCCCGGAGGTGGAACGGCCGCTAGCACAGCTGTCTATTATCATCGAAGGCCGGCAACTGCTGTTGCGCCAAGGTGCCGGCTTGATCGAACCGGGCGGTCAAATGCGGTTCGATTTCGAAGCGTTCGAGAATCCGCCCGGATCGCCGGACAGTGATTCCGGCGGCGCGACGTTGAACATCGAGCGGTATCTAGCCGAGCCGAGCATGCCGCCGCCCAAGGAAGAGATCCTCGACATGGCGGCCCAGTTCGAGGACGACGGCCGCCTGGAAGACGCCGCCGAGATGTACCGCGTCGCGCTGTCCGCCAGCGGTCCGGCGCCGGAGATCTGTTTCCAGCTGGCCGAACTGCTGTATCGCTTGGGCGATCTGGCCGGGGCTCGCGAACGGTACTACATGGCGATCGAATTGGACGAAGACTACGTCGAAGCGCGAGCCAACTTGGGCTGTGTGCTGGCCGAACTCGGGCAACCCGACCTAGCCATCTCCGCGTTCCAAGGCGCCTTGAGGTACCACCCGGATTTCCCCGACGCGCATTTTCACCTCGCCCGGACACTGGACGAATTGGACCGGCAAGACGAAGCGGAGGATCATTGGCGGAAATTCCTGGCTCTCGCGCCCGACAGCCCGTGGGCCGAGGAAGCCGCGAGCCGGCTCGACAATATGTAAGGATTGCTTTTCTTCGTCAGCGTTCAATCCGCGATTTCACGCTTCATGCCTTGCTCGCGGAATCTGCATGAACCGCTCGATGTCCCCACGCTGGGGAATCGACGGCTGAGCGCCTAATCGAGTGACCGCGAGGGCCGCAGCGGCGTTGGCGAACCGGACGCTATGCTCCAGGCCCTTTCCTTCCAGCAGCGCCACCGCGAGGCTGCCGCAGAAGGTATCGCCGGCGGCCGTGGCGTCGACGGGCTGAACGGGAAACGCCGGGACGTGAGCCGCCCCGTCGTCGGCGCAGGCGCACGCGCCTTCTGCGCCCAGCGTGATAAGAACGGTCTTCGGACCCAAACCGCGAATCACTTCGCTCGCTCGCGTCGCTTTGTCCCGCGAATCGACCGCGAAACCGCACAGCAATTCGGCTTCGGACTCGTTCAAGATCAAGTAGCTGAGCTTCCGCAGACACGATTCGGACAAGCGGCGAGCCGGCGCCAAGTTCAACATGATCGGGCATCGGTACTCGTCGGCCAACTCGATCACATATTCCAGCGTGTCTGCCGGGATCTCGCATTGCAGCACGATCATCGCGGCCTCGGCGATCCGTCCGCGGGCTCGATTTACATGCTCACGACCGAGCCGATAGTTCGCGCCCGGAGCGACCGAGATATAGTTGTCCCCGTCGTCGCCGATCATGATCAGCGCCGTGCCACTGGCCACGCCCGGTTCCGTAAAAACGAACTCCGTGTCGATCTGCGCCGCTTGCAGATTCGCCAGGATCGCCGCACCGTAGCTGTCGTCACCCACACAGTTGACGAGCGCCACGCGGCCGCCCGCCCGGGCCACCGCGACCGCTTGATTGGCTCCCTTGCCGCCGAACGTCTGCAGAAAGTCGGCCTCCGTCACCGTCTCGCCCCGCTTGGGCAGACGGCCCATTTTCATAATCAAATCGACATTGGAACTACCGACGACGACAATCTGGCCGGACATGCCTTCCTCCCGAACAACAAAACGCGAGAACCGTGGGCGACGTTCGGGATCGGATTGTAGCACTCCAAGCCGCGGAAAACCAGAAACCGCACCAAGCACCAAGCACAAGAAAATCCGTCCACCATCGAGCGACTCCTTTGGCTACAATCAAATACCCCGAGAAAATAGTTGCGCCCGGTTGCAGCATGGCGAATACGTGCTACAAACCGCTTATTCGCTGAAGGTGTGCCTGACGGTGCGTGCTCGCCTGTCGTCTGGCAGAGGCTAAATGTACTCGACCGAACACAGGCTTATCTTCCGAGGAGTTGGCGATGGCTCGTTCTTGGCTCCAAACCGAAGGCAACCAACCCGGCGCATCGCGCCGAACGAATCGCTCGCGACGGATTCGGGCGCGCGACCGATTCAGGATCCTCGCGCTGGAGACGCTCGAAGACGAGGTTCCAAGTCACGGTCAGCGACAGCGTCTTCAACGTGGAGGACGTAGTGACGGTCCACGTGCCCGCGGAGCGGGACTACACGGCGGAATTGGCTTGCTCTCGGTAGAGCCCGATCGATATACGTACACCTTCCAGTACTCGCAAGGCTACCTGTCCACGATTACGCCCCTTTTTTGCGCCATCTCTTCCGACGACGTACTTCATGACGGACGGGTTGCTGACGCGCCTCCGCGAACCCCACCCGGGCGTTCCAGGCAGTACGTGGCCGACCACCGAGTTCGGCTACGACGGCCCCGACGGGCAACTCAACTGGATCGAGGACGCCGAATACGACGTGGCGCGGGATCTCCGCACGCACGGCACCACGATCGACTACGATCCCGCCACGTATCGGGTTCGCGAGGTCATCAATCCCGACAGCACAAACCAGGAGATTCGCAGGTGGCAGTTCACCCCGCTGCTGGCCGACGGGCTGGTCGAACAGGCAATCCGCAGGCCGGTTCCGACGCGGGAGTCTCACGTCGCCAGCGTCCTGGCGATCCCGGCTCCCGAAACCGCCGGCGCCGGGACCTTAATCCAAGCCCGCGCGACCTCACCGATCCCCGCGCCGTTGCCCTGTCGCCTGACGTATACCATTGGATCTACCAGACCGACGAATACGGCCTGCTGACCGCCTTGGGCGCTCCGGCGACGAGCAGTGCCAAGCAGGTTCACCAGCAGCTGGGCACTCCTCAAGCCGACCCGGACTTCTGGCACTGGCTGCGCAATCCGCACGGTCTGGTCACGCACGCCGTCGAGCCGGCCGGAGGCGGCGGCGACCGGGCGGCGACCGCCGAATCGCCGTTCCCGAAACTGACGACATCCTACCAGTACAGCGGCGACGGCTTCTACGATCTGCTGTCGATCGAATACGCCGACGAAACGACCGAATCGTGGACCTATGAC